>PVMK01188156.1_pt1 | contig 12702 bp, 12 predicted proteins | sample 1853481 | NCBI WGS metagenome assembly PVMK01 (sample SAMN08533507, study PRJNA380276) | Marine sediment metagenome, whole genome shotgun sequencing project.
TTGCCGACCGTGATCATCACAAACGCGGATGGCACTATTATCTTTACCGACCAGACCGACAATTACAGGGTAAGGCCGGAGCCCGGGACATTCCTCAAGGCACTCGCCGCCCAGGCACCAATCAAGGGTTGCTCAACAGATGATTGAATCGATTGTGTTGTTTCTGAAAGACACCCTGACCATGGTCGGGGACAACCAGTATCTGCAGGCGCTGGCTGCCGTCATCCTGGCGATGGTTGCCGCCAAGATCGTCGATATGTTCATCAACTTCGCATCGCGCTGGGCAAAAAAGTCCAAGACGCCGATTGACGACCTGCTATTCGAAGGGCTGCATCGACCGCTCTTCATGACCATGATCCTGATCGGTCTGGGCGTCGCGACCCTGATCCTCGATCTGCAGCCAACAGCGGAATCCGTCACGGTAAACATTTTGCGCACCATCATGTTGCTGGTCTGGGTTCAGTTCCTTATCCGTTTCACGCGTGGCCTGTGCAGACTGGAAGCCAACCGGCCGGACACTAACCGGTTTATCCAGCCGGCGACTCTGCCGCTATTCGACAACCTCATCCTGCTCGGCATCCTGGCCCTGGCAGCGTATCTTTTGCTACAGATCTGGAACATTCATATCGGAGCCTGGGTAGCATCGGCCGGCGTCGTCGGCCTGGCGCTGAGTTTTGCCGCTAAGGACTCCCTGGCCAACCTGTTTGCGGGCGTATTCATCATCGCCGACGCGCCCTACCGGGTGGGCGACTACGTCGTTCTGGACAGCGGCGAACGGGGGCGTGTCACGCAGATCGGCTTGCGCTCAACCCGTCTGCTCACCCGCGACGATGTCGAGGTGACGATACCGAATGCGATCATGGGAAACACATCGATCGTCAACCAGACCGGTGGGCCGCGCCAGAGTTATCGCACAAAGGTACCGATGACCGTCTGTTATGGAGAGGATCTTGAAAAGGTCCGCGATGTATTGATGGCGGTCGTGGTTGAAATACCCGGTGTGGCGAAGCACCCTGCGCCGCGGGTTCGGTTCCGTCGCTTCGATGATTCGGGGATCGCGCTCGATCTGCTGTGCTGGGTCAATCAACCTGCTTTGCGAGGGCAGGTTGTCGACCAGCTGATCATGGCCATCCACGCCAGGTTCGCGCAAGAAGGAATTACTTTCCCCTACCCTCGTCAGGAACTCTATCTCCAGTCGTCATCCACAACGGAATGAATCCGGGACATCGAAGTTTTTTCATCCCCGGCCTGACGGCTGTCGTGACGATGATCGCAATTGCTGCGACCTGTCCGCCAGCCGCAGCCCAGCAGACCCTGGAAATTGAAGTAGGCAGTACGCAACGCTCCGCAAGAGTGTATCCCGGGCGTCGCGCCGACACCGAGCCTTCACCGCTCATCCTCGTGTTCCACGGACTCGGCGACACCGTCCGGAATTTTTCAAGCGCGATAGAGTTTCACAAGACCTGGCCGGAAGCGACGGTGGTCTACCCAAAGGGAAGACCACGTGAAGATCGCGACGGCATGAACGGCTGGCATGGTTTCCGGGATAACGACGAAAACCGCGATCTGGACTTCGTGGATGCATTGCTTGAGGCACTGCCGAAACGCTACAAGGTGGACCCGCAGCGCGTCTATGTCAGCGGATTCTCGAACGGTGGACACCTGACCTTCAACCTGCTGCTGGACCGGCCCTGCAGCTTTGCCGCCTTCGCCCCGGTCGGCGCGCTTGCCGAGTATGTCGCGGATGCGGAGATTCCCCGGCCGGTGATCTATCTCTTCGGGCGCGATGAACCGAGGGAGTACTCGCAAGCCTGGCAGCAGACGGTCGTCGCCATCGCACATCTCAACCGGGCGAGCGGCGAAAAAACAGAATGGGCACCCGGATTCACCGAGTTTGCGGCGGGTCCGGCGGGCGAATCGACCGTCTATTCCCTCTATAGCGCCGGCCACATCTGGCCCGCTGGCGGCAACGAGGCCATCGTCCGTTTCTTTCGGGAACACAAGCTGGACGACAACTGTAATTAGAGGGTGATCTCCCTCTCCCCCGAACTCACTCGTGCGAAGTCGGCCCGGGCGCCGTTTGTCTCGTCCGCCAGACCCAGCGTCTCGAACATTTCCTGCGCCCTGGCATAGTAGCCACGCGCGATGGCCGGAGCCCTGTCGCCCCGTTCGGCCACCTTGCCAAGACCCCAGATCGAGTACGCCTGACCCCGTTCGTTGCCGGCGGCGGTGTAGAGATCCAGCGCGTCAGTGTAGGCCTGTCCCGCTGCATTGAAATCCCGCACCTCGACAAACAGATCCCCCTTGCCACGCATGACATTGGCCTGCCCGAGTGCGATACCCATCTGCGCGTAGAGACGATACGCACTGTCATAGGCCTGCACGGACTCGACCGGACGTTCCATGCTGCGCTCGACATGACCGATGCCGGTCAGGCAGTTTGCTTCTCCAATCCTGTCGCTTTCCTGCCGGTATAAATCCAGCGCTTGTGTGTAGGACACGCGCGCCTCGCCATACCTGTCCTGCAGCCTCTGAACTTCACCCATGCTCCGCAGCACATGCGCCTGCCCGGTGGGCTGCCCGAGACCACGATACAAACTCAGGGCGCGATCGTACCGCACCATGGCGCGATCGAATTCGTGCTGGTTGAGCTCAATATCACCCACGCCCCTGAGTACGTTCGCTTCGCCCAGCCGATCCTCAACCAGTCGAAAAAGTGAACTGGCCTCTTCCAGCGCAACGCGCGCCTGCCCGGGATGACTCGTCAAACGTTCCAGCTCACCCAGACCTTGCAGGACATTAGCTTCGTCATGGATACGCCCGGCGTCCCGATAGATATCCCGAGCCTGCAGATAGGCCTGCCGCGACGCCTGGTACCGGCCAACCTGGGCTTCCAGTTCGGCAAAGCTCAGCAAGGTATCGGCAACACCGTCCATATTGTTGGCGTCACGGCATAGAAGCAGCGCTGTCTCGTAGGCTTCGCGGGCCGACAACATGTCGCCTTGCTGGCGTTCGAGGTCGCCGAGGCCACGGATCGCTTCTGCCTCGCCGACTTTGGAACCGGTGGCCGAATAGATCGCCCGGGCATCGCCATAAAACGTCCGTGCTTCCGTCTCCCGGCCCCGCAGCGTTGCCAGCGCTGCCATGCCGAGAAACACGCCGGCTTCACCCTCGCGGTCACCCGTCATCCGAAACCGCTTGAGAGCCTCGCCGTAGATATGAGAGGCGTCACGATATCGACCGGTGAGGCGAGCCATTTCTGCAACGGCCATGAGCGTGCGTGCCTCGTTGTCGGTCGGTCCGTTTTGACGGTAGTAGTTGAGCGCTACCGCATAACGCTCGCCGGCACGTACATAGTGACCCAGCTCTCTTTCCATATCTCCCATGGAGAAAAGCACACCGGCCTCGCCAGCGGCATCACCGCTGGCGCGAAACAATATGCTTGCTTCGTTGAGGGCCTCTAGCGCCCTTCCGTTGCGGCCCAGCTGAACAGATACCCGGCCTATCCCGGCGAGCGCGCTCGCCTGCCCGGAGTGGTCACCGGCCCTGATGTACAGATCGCGTGCTTTCTCCAGCGATGACAGTGCGTTCTCGAATTCACCGCGTGCGCCCAGCTCCCGCGCCAGCCCCATTTCATGGTCGGCCTCGAGTACCGGAATCTCGATCCGTGCGGTTTCGCAGAATGGAAGACCGCCATACAACGAGCATGCGGCTCGCTGCACCGGCGGCACCATAATGACCGCCAGCAAAAACAGCATTGCGAACGCCAGCGCAAAGTTTCTTTTTGAATGAGACATCAGACTCCCTTCATCTGGATGACCACCATCCGTCATATTGGTTCATGCAACAACAATTCAGGCAAGCTCGCCGCGGAGTTATTTTTTCGGTTCGACCCGTCTCGCTGGTTCTTCACCGCGAGCACCCTTGTACCGACGACTGGCGCACCGGTAGACTTCGTCGATTACAGAGCACCAGCACCTTCAATTCGACAATGCTCCCCCGGGGATATCCTAATGCGCAACATTCTGCCTATCGTATCCTTTTGTTTCCTTGCTACGGCCTGCGGCCAGAAAGAGATGTCTGAAGCAACTGACCCAAACGCCACGGAGGAATCAGCCGTGACTGAATCTATCCCTGCCAGTACCGGGGGCCTTGATTACCCGGTTGCCCGCCGCAGTGATCACACAGATGACTACTTCGGCACCGTAGTCGCGGACCCGTATCGATGGATGGAAGATCTCGATGCGGATGAGGTGCGGGATTGGGTCAAGGCGGAAAACGCGCTTGCGCTGCCCTACCTTGAATCGTTGCCGGGTCGGCAGGAAATTATCGACCGCACGAAAGAACTGTGGAGCTACGAGAGGTGGGACGTCCCGCTGAAAAAAGCGGGTCGTTATTTCTACGAGCACAACGACGGTGTGCAGGATCAGGACGTACTTTTCGTTGCCAACAAGCTCGAGAATGACCCGCGTGTATTGATCGACGGGAACGAATTCAGCGAAGACTCGACCATCGCGGTGGTGCGATACGAGATCAGCCCGGACGGCAGGCTGATCGCCTATTCCCTGTCGGACGGCGGTAGCGACTGGACGACGATGCATTTTCGAAATATCGACAGCGGCGAGGATCTTGAAGACGTTCTGACCGATGTCAAATTTACAAACGCCGCCTGGACAACCGACAACAAGGGGCTGTATTACGGCCGCTATCCACTGGGCGATGACGGCAAGGCAGACGACCGCCTGCAGACGCAGATCTTTTTCCACGCGCTTGGAACATCCCAGTCTGACGATCGTCTGGTTTACGAAGTGGACGACCATCCAACCCGCATCCCCGGCGCGCAGACAAGCGAAGACGGCCGCTACCTGCTGATCAGTGTGACGGAAAGCTATTTCGAGAACGGGCTGTTCTACATTGACCTGCATGACCCGGAAGCCGAACTCGTGCGACTTTTTGACGACTGGGACGGGCGCTACGAATATCTCGGCAACGTGGGTCTGGTGTTCTACATCAAGACCACATCGAAGTCTCCTAACGGACGCGTGATTGCGGTCGATCTTGACCGACCCGAACGCGAACACTGGCAGGAGATCGTCCCCGAGGAAGCGATGCCGATCCTGGCAGCGAGCCTTGCCGCAGAACATGTCGTCGTTCATTACCTTGAAGACGCGCATAGCCTGGTCCGTCTCGTCCGTCTCAATGGCACGCCCGATGGCGAGATTCCAATGCCCGGACTCGGCACCGCCTACGGTTACGATGCGGACAAGCCGTCGTCGGGAGACGAGAATGCGTTGTCCGGCAGGCTCGGCGATCCCGAGATATTTTTCGGATTCAGCAGCTACACCTCGCCGCCCGCCGTCTATCGCTTCGATCTGACGAACCGCCGGACGACACTGGTCAAGGCGGCGAACACGGCCTTCGATCGTGACAAGTATGTCACCGAACAAATTTTCTTCGCGAGCAAGGACGGCACGAAGATTCCGATGTTTGTGACGCATCGCAAGGATCTTGAGAGGAACGGACAACAACCCACCCTTCTTTATGGCTACGGCGGTTTCAACGTGCCTATCCAGCCGTCCTATAGGACACGCTGGGCGGTATGGCTCGAGATGGGCGGAGTGCTTGCAATGCCGAACCTGCGAGGTGGTGGCGAGTATGGAGAGGAGTGGCACGCGGCGGGAACGAGAGAGCGAAAACAGAATGTCTTCGATGACTTCATCGCCGCTGCCGAATGGCTGATCGCCAACGACTACACGAACCCTGAAAAGATTGCGATATTCGGCGGCAGCAACGGTGGCCTGCTGGTGGGCGCCGTGATGCTGCAACGACCCGATCTTTTTGGCGCGTCCCTCGCGGTCGTCGGCGTGCTCGACATGCTGCGCTATCACACCGCCAGCGCCAACGCGCGGATGTGGTCGGGCGACTACGGCTTGTCTGAGGACGAGGCTGATTTTCACTCACAGTATGCCTACTCGCCGTACCACAATATCGCCCAGGGAACGTGCTACCCGGCCACCCTGATCACGACGGGTGATCATGACGATCGTGTCGTTCCGTGGCACAGCTACAAGTTCGGTGCGGAACTCCAGCTACGCCAGGCTTGCGACAAGCCGATCCTGGTTCGGGTAGAGACACGCGCGGGCCATGCCGCCGGCAAACCGGCGTGGATGCGTATCGAAGAAGAGGCGGACCGGTTCGCGTTCCTCAGGCAATCGCTGAGCATGGACGACTAACCAGCGCGTTAGGGTAGAATTTCATTTTCGATCGTCGGTCTGACGATCGTGGACTCGTGTTCGGAGAAAGATGGTCGACAACAAGCCATACAAGTTGCTGCATGCGTTGTTCGCAAGTCTGTCGACCGCGGTTTCCCTGCTCACGACACCCATCGCGGTTGCGAGCGACTTTGCCATCAAATCGGGCGAGCGCCCCATCACCCTGGGTGTCGCTGTCGTGACACGCGACAAGGTCTATCGCGACTATGATGACGATACTTATGCCGCACCGATCCTCCTCTACGAGGGTGAGAAGTTCTTTGCCCGTGGCAGCAACCTGGGCTGGAAGTTCATCGAAAACAGGCGTTGGGAAATTGCCGCCGTCGGCGAACTCATGCCCGATTACTACGACTCCAGTGAGAGTGACTTCTTCGATGGCATGGACGATCGCAAACGCTCTTTTGGCGTTGGCGCCCACGCCGTCTGGACGCCAAACAACCTGGGACTGAAATTCGTCGCACTGCGCGATGTGACGGGCAACAGCAGTGGCACCGAGATTCGGGGCGAGGTCCTGTACCGATATATCGGCACCCACTGGCGCTGGGTGCCCAGGATCGGCGTCGTCTGGCAGAACGACGATTACATGGATTACTACTACGGTGTGGAGAACGACGAAGCAATTCCGGGCATCCGTCCACGTTATTCACCAACCGACGAATTCGGCATTCGTTTCCAGGCCATCGGCACCTATCAACGCAGGACATCGCCATGGATGTTCCTCATCGGCCTTCGCTGTGACTGGTACGGCGATCGCGTCCAGGACAGCCCGCTGACCGAGAACGACGACATGGTGACACTGGTCGGCGGTATCGCCTACACCTTCAGGAAGTAAACGGCTCGTCGTCGCCCCCGATCGTATTCGCACAGCACAGATTGGCGGCTGACCACTGTCGGAATAAATGATCTATTTTTGCGGGAAACTTTGGCGGATGGTCAGCACTCCAATCCTGTGCCCGAACGATGGTCGGACAGATCGCCGGAAATGATACATTTCAATGCGTTTTTCCTTTATTAACGTATGCATAGCGCATACACTTCGCTCGTATTGAGATTTGGTACGGAAAAATTTGTCACCTAACGAGGGTATGAATGACATGAGAGTTTTTGGATGGTTTTTGGCTCTGGCCGCCATGGTATTGCTATCGCAGTCAGCCCTGGCCAGCGATTTTGATGTTGGTGATAAGGGTGCGCGACCAATCACCGTGGGCGCCGGTATTTTGTATCGCGACAAGGTCTACAGAGACTACGATGACGGCGAGAAGGCCCAGCCCTTCCCGCTGATTCTGTACGAGGGAGACCGGTTTTTTGCCCGTGGCAGCAACGTGGGATGGAAGTTTATCCGTGGTGGAGAATGGGAACTCTCCGCGCTGATCGAATTTCAGGGTGACGGATACGAGTCCAGTGACAGCGATTTCCTCAACGGCATGGATGATCGCGATCCCTACGTCGGCGCTGGCGGCCAGGTGACATGGCAACCCAGCAAATGGGGATTTACGCTGAAAGGTACGACCGACATCACCAGCGAGAGCGACGGTTCGCAGGTGACCGGCAAAGTGCACTGGACCAACAAGAACGGTCCTTTTGTTCTGAAACTGGCCGGTGGTGCGGCCTGGCAGAGCGAAGACTATGTCGACTACTACTTCGGTGTGAAGAGCTCCGAAGCGATCCCCGGCGTTCGGCCGCGATACTCTCCCAGCGATGAGATCAACTACAACCTGGCCGGTTTGGTTTTTTACCAGCAGCCTGAATCGCCGTGGCTGATCGCGAGCGGTCTGAAATACACGTTTTATGGGGATGACGTGGATGACAGCCCGATCACCAGCGATGATCAGGAACTGGCAGTGTTTTTTGGAGTAGGTTATACATTCCGCAAGTAAACGACAGCTGGAAAGTAGACAAGAAGGCCGCCGCAAGGCGGCCTTTTTTTGACCCGCCTACCACATATCCAGAACACGTGACCCGGCGTCGATAAAGGCCGTCGGATATCCGGACGTGGACGCATCACCAACACACGGCCTGGTGTGAGTCCGGCGTTCGAAGCAGGGCATGACAGCATCAGGAAGAAACCGGCTGCGCGCGCCATAGACATGCCCGTCGCCATGACGCCGTTGCTGCGGGACGTAGTATTTGAACGGAGCGATCAGATGAAGACCCGATTTGGCGCGGGTCATCGCCACATAGAGCAGGCGTCGTTCTTCTTCCACCAGTTCAGGACGGCCGGTCGAGAACTCGGATGGAAAGTTTCCATCGGCGACATTCAGTATGTAAACCGACTCCCATTCCTGACCCTTGGCCGAATGCACCGTGGACAACACCAGGTAGTCTTCGTCCAGAAGCGGCGGCCCCGCGAGATCGCCGCTTGCCTGGGGCGGGTCCAGCGACAACTCGCTCAGAAACTGTTCGCGGGTCCGGTAACGACCTGAAATCTGCTCCAGGGCATCGAGATCCCCTTCCCTGACCCGCCAGGTATCGAAAAGCCGCTCCATCACCGGCTGGTACCAGCGCCGGACGCAAGTCACCTGCCCTTGCCACTCGCCGGCGCCCGAACGGATTTCCGCCATCAGTCCGGCGAAAGCGTGCCAGTCCTGCCTCGCGGCGCCCGGTGGCCGGAACGCCGCCAGCGAGCGAAGCTCGAAGCCGTTTGCCGCCAGGTGTTCGTAACAGCGCTGGGCGATTGTGGGACCGATGCCCGGCAGCAACTGGGTGACTCGAAATGCCGCTACCTGGTCGCGTGGATTCTCCGCCCAGCGCAGGATAGACAACAGGTCCTTGACGTGGGCCGCCTCGAGAAACTTGAGGCCGCCGTATTTCACGTAGGGGATGTTCTGCCGTGTCAGTTCCAGCTCGAGTCTGTCGCTGTGGTGACTACTTCTGAACAGCACGGCCTGATCCATCAACTTCTGGCCGTCTTCCCTGGCCTCCAGCACCTGGCGAACCACGTAGTCCGCCTGGCCTTCATCGTCCTCCACGGTAACGAATGCCGGTCTGGCGCCGCCTGATCGGCTGGTAAACAGCTGCTTCTGGTACTGACGATCCGCCATCCCGATGATCTCGTTTGCAGCATCCAGCACCGGTTGCACCGATCGGTAATTCTCTTCCAGCGCCACGACACGCGCCTTGGGTCGATACTGCTCCGGAAAACAAAGGATATTTTCTATTTCAGCCGCCCTGAAAGAATAGATCGACTGGGCGTCGTCACCAACGACAGTCACCCCTTCACCATCGGGTTTGAGTGCTCTGAGAATGTCTGCCTGGATAACGTTCGTGTCCTGGTACTCGTCGACCAGTACCTGGTCGAAGCGGTCACCGACGGACCTGGCCAGATCGGGTTCCGCCATCAGGTAGCTCCAGTAGAGCAGCATGTCGTCATAATCGAGACAGGCGCTGGCCTGCTTGGCCTCGACGTAGGAGCGAAAAAGGGATCTCAGCTCCGGCTCCCAGTCGACACACCAGGGCCAGACCTGTTCGAGTATGTCAGCCAGCGGTTTCCTGCTGTTGACGCAGCGGGAGAAAATGGCGAGACAGGTGTCTTTCTTCGGGAATCTCCGTGATTTCTTCGACAGGGCCAGCCGATGGCGGACGACATCCATCAGGTCCGCCGCATCACCCCTGTCGAGAATCGAGAACGACGGATCCAGCCCGAGATTGGCCGCGTATTCGCGTAACAGACGATTCGCGATACCGTGGAAGGTCCCCGACCATGGCAGTCGTACGTCGATGCCTTTGCCGTGTTTCTCCTCCAGCGCCAGCGTCACGATTCTCCGCGCCCGCGTGACCATTTCCCGGGCCGCACGACGCGTAAAGGTCAGCAAGAGGATACGCTCGGGATCGATACCCTCCAAGACGAGGTGCGCGACACGATGAGCGAGCGTTGTTGTCTTGCCGGTACCTGCTCCCGCGATGATCAGCAATGGTCCCGCCCTGAATCTGCCATCCGACTTCTGGCCATAAAGCGTCGCCTCGCGCTGCGCGGGGTTAAGCTTTTCCAGATAGTGGGCAGTGCTTGCAGAGACCGGCATGCAGCGGACTATAACAAAAGACTGTATATACTTACAGTTATCTTTGAAAACCTTTTGTATAACAGAAGATTACATTCAACAGGAGGGCGACTTTCTGCAGGCTGGCCTGACCCGACCTACCATCTGCTGTCCGCCGAGATCAGCTTCCGAGCAAATTCTCGTATGGCAAGTCGAGCCCTTTGTGGAGCCGTCGAATCATCGCGATAGAGAGAGTCCGTTTTCGGTTAAGAACCTCCCAAACACGTGCCCTGGATCCGATGAACTGCTCCAGATCCCTCACCTCCAGTCCCATCTGATCCATCCGGAAACGAATGGCGGCTATTGGATCCGGCGCTTCGATCGGGAAGCGCTTGTCCTCGTATGCTTCCACCAGGGTGGCGAGAACATCCAACTCATCGCCCTCCGGCGTATCAGGCTCTGCCTCCATGAGTTGCTCGATTCGCGCGAGTGCGAAAGCGTGGTCCGCGTCTGACTTGATGGGACGAATTTCCATAAGCAATACCCTAGATTGTCTCCGCGTCGATTTCGTCGTATGCGGCGTGTGTGCCGATAAACCGTATATAGGTCACGCCATAGTGGTAGTTGATCCGAGTAACCAGCCGATACTTATTGCCGGCGATGTTGAAGACGATCCTGCTGTTACCAACGACGCTGGCGCTGCGATACATCCCCTTAACGTCATGGAGGTTTCGCCATTCCGCTTTCCTGGCCTCCGAATACCAGGATCTGAGGGGCTGCTCCGCATCAGGATGCCGTCGCCAGAATGCTCGCAAAGTCCCTTTTGCGATGATCCTCATGGCGTAACACTAGCACGCTCCCAATATGGGAGCAACGCCTTGAATCTCACGTTTTCGAATGAATTAGGCTGGCCAGGCGCCATCTGAGGTGATGTTGGATTTCTCAGTCAAACCCATCAACAGCAACGAAACTGAAATGGTGAGCGGGGTCGGACCACGACAAGAGCGGGGGGAGAGGGGTCGGACCACGACAACATTTTGTTTTCGTCTGCTTTTTTTCGAAAAACCACACGGTTTATGAGCTTATGTCGTGCTTTTTTATGCCGAAAACCGGCCTCTAGACAGCCAGCCGCTTAAGACACTGCTTAGAGTGCTCTTTTTGCCCCTGGAATCAGTTGCCTAAGGACCAGGCCTGCCTTCTAACAACAAATAATATGTTTTCACTCAGCAGGTTACCGTGGTCCGACCCCGATGCTTTCAGCAGGACGCAACAATATTTCCCGAGGGGCTGGTACGCGTATCAGCTGGCGCAACTGGACGACATGGACAATGACGCGCTGCCCGAACTGGCCGTTCTTGGCGCCCAGTTCTCAAACGCCGTGGTCAAGGCGCAGATTCGCAACCCGGTGACGGGCTCACTGATCAGAAACGTCTCGATACAATAATCAGATCAGGTTAGTGCTTCCAAACCGTGCTGCTCGACCAGGTTCAGGAGTTTCAATGAAGGGCCGTTGGGTTTCTTCCGACCTTGCTCCCACTTCTGTACGGTTGAAGGACTTGTATTGAGATACGCCGCGAACACAGCCTGACTGGCTTTGTTCCGGATGCGCAACCGCTTAATCTGTGCTGCACTCAAGGTCTTCACAGGCGGCAGACACATAGCATCGAATTCGCGCATGGTCGTGGCGTCCATGGCGCCGGCCACGCGCAAACCCTTCGCGGTCTGGTGTACAGCATCCAATATCTTCCTAGCCATCATCGTCCACCCTGATCCCGATCAGATCCCCGGTCTGTATCGCTTTCGCAAGTATCCGCTGCGGATAACCAAGCAACTCTTTCGCCAACAATTTCAACGCACTCAATTCCAGGGCACTGATATTCGCTCGTTCCGTTTTGCTAAAACCGTAGATGAAAAAGGCCTTTTCAGCTTGTTTAAAGGCCACCAGAGTGCGGGTGCCGCCGCGTCTACCTCGACCGGGCAGCGCAACCCGTTTCTTGACCACCTGGCCACCCAGTTCTGCATCGATCAAACCAGCCTCTATCTCGAACACGGCGGCGGCGAGGGCGTCGTCGCCTAAACCTTCGACCCTAGCCCATCTGGAGAACGCTTTGGTCTTGAACAACTGCACGCTCAGCGCTCAATACCAGACAACATATATAGCACTAAGTGCTATATATGGAAAGCATGGAAATCTGAAGATCTGTACGCGAATTTCCCGGTCCATGCCGGGATTATCGGAGGCAGCGCGACCCGCTGGCTAGCCCAGGAATCTGCCCCGACTACTGCAATTCAGACTGAAATCTTCCGCCGACTCATTCCATATGCCGGTCGTCGGGCAGGCTGACCTCACCAGCGACCTCGACGTAGCGAATCCCACCGGAGGTGTCGTTCTCGACGACAAAATTGCCGCCCACATCCCTGACGGATATGCGTCCCGAGGAGTCGTTGCCGAT
>PVMK01123669.1_pt1 | contig 12698 bp, 21 predicted proteins | sample 1853481 | NCBI WGS metagenome assembly PVMK01 (sample SAMN08533507, study PRJNA380276) | Marine sediment metagenome, whole genome shotgun sequencing project.
TGATCATTCATAACACAAATGGCAGTGTTATGAATGATCACACTGAAAAACTTGAGAAAAGAGGTTGGATAATATCAGAAATACAACCACAACAAATTTCAACAAAACTAAAACCAGTTATACCAACGGAAGACGAGCGAGCTCAAACAATTCTTGTTCATTTTCAAGGACCTGATATTACTCCGCCAAAAACATTGAAAACATTTTCAAAATTCTCTCCAATAGAGTCACAAAATTTTCCACTACTAATTCCCGAACATGATTTTAAAGGAGATTCTCCTTTCTTTTATTTAGAATCGCTCCCAAGCCATGATAAGGATTGGCTTATGAACTTCTAAGCAGGTACATTAATCCTGGGAAGATACCAGAACCCATGGATATTAAAATTGAATTAATTAGCGGAGACGAAACATTATTGCAAACATGGGACTATAATGATTGTGAGCGACATAATTATGAAATCTATCTTGATGACAGTCTGATGGTTTACAAACTGCATGAAAAATGGCAATCTGAATTCAAGGACAGAATAATATTTGAGTGTGCAGGTCTAGAGTTTAGTTCATAATTTTACGCCTAATTGCTACCTAAATTGTACCAAAAATTTGTGACGGATAACTAGTCTTAAGTAATTTAATCTCGTAGCGAAATGGCAGAACAGGTCAAGAGTTCGCACCAAAATACCTCCGCGGGTTTTTGCTGTAAACTCACAGTTTCCGATGTAGGAGAAAGCTTCTGAAATCTGAAACTTGACTTGTCCTGCACTTTTCTAATTGAAATTATTTTTTGAAAGTATAAGCTATGTTTTGGATTATCTTCTTTAATAATCAGAATCAAAATGATTTTTTTCTAAGATATATTGGTTGATCAATAAGTTACCTTTCTTATTAAATGAGGTTCTTTTAACATAATCATTGTATCACTTGAGGCCGATAATTCAACCTCTTTTAGATTATGACTTGTAACTACAATTAATGCCTCACAGCGGGAACAAAGAATAGTTTTCCCACCTGATCTGTTTTCAGTAATTATTCCTTTTTCTAATCTGTCTTCTTTATTGCATGTGGGGCATAGTTTTGGTTCTTTTAGAATGGTGACAATTTCACGAATGAAAACATTTCTTGTCATTTTTGGTACTTGACAAATTCAATTATTAAGAGTTTTAATTTAGGTGTTAATTGGCACCCAGCAATTTTATTCCAAACATCAAACCGTTTTAATTATTTGGAACAAAACGTTAGGTATTCAACATATTTCCTAATCTGGCCAATTAACAATTAATTCAATTTTGGAACAACATAAATTTTTTTGGTGATTTTTTCAAATCTCGTTAAATTATCAATAATAATCTGATCCATACCTGTAAAAATTTTACATATTATGTTCATGTTTATTAAAAAAATTCATACAATATCTTAAATACTACAATTTCCTATAGTAAATGATGTCGTTAGTTGCAAAATCTGGCGATTAAAACTGCGTGCCCTCGCAGAACGAAAAAGGCAATCAGGCTCATGTAGTCCTGACCACGGGGGAAATCTCCTAAAGTTCTGTAAGAAAGAGGTCTCGCCTTTTCTATTTTCTTATTTTGGGACGTTCCGAATTTTTCTTTAGGTAACTATCTCATCTAATCTTCCTTCTTCCTGAGCGCGTCTAATTTCCATGGCAATTCTTCGTCCCACCCCAAATGTTTGCCCATACTGGTATTTGGTGTATGGGCTAGTTGTTGCCACAATTGGGTTTCCTGGAACTCTTAGGGAAACGTCATAAACAATTAATTCCAAATCCTTGGTAATTACACTTTGTAGTGAAAACGGGCCAATAATTCCGGGAGCATATTCTTTTTTTACTGCTGCAACAAACTTGTCACCCATCTTGATAACTTTATCCAAAAGTGATTCTCTAATGCTTGCAGGAGTGTGACCGACCTCAATGTTTTGAATCTCAATGTCAATATCCATTTGTTGTCTTGCAGGAAGTGCATTAAAGTCATGAATGTTAGTTTGTAATCTTCGCTCTATTCCGATAAAATCAACTTGATCAGAAATTGGAGTGTGAAAGTAATTAAAATTCATGTATGTGCCAATTGCCAATTGCTCGATGCTTGATTTTTCTAAATCCTTTCTTGAAATCAAACCTTGTTTTATTTTGGCTTCTGATTTTTCTAAATAGTCTTTGTATGAAGAAACTGTAAAAAATGCACGTTCAAGGGGTCTTTTTTTTCTTGAACTTTTACAATACATGGCTTGTTGATGTTTTTTGGATTCTTAAATAATTTAGGGAATTTTATTCTGGCCTTCTCTAACAGATAATATTGATTACGCTTTGCAGTCCGCTCTTCGGCTTGGAATAGTTTTCTGTTTCCAAAGATTGGAACCTTGAAAGAATTTTCAAGAATTTTGTATCCTAGGTAAACTGTTAAGGAACGATGAGGAATCACTATAGTGTTTGTGTCTCTGAGAATTTTTTGATTTTTTGCAGATGATATATCTTTGAATTTATCTAAAACAACAATTTCATCGGCTATTCTTCCAAACCTTTGATATGGGCCTTCTCTTCCTTTTTGGCAATAAACTACTGTCTGAAAATTTTCTTCTTTTGCACCATCCATTATCTCAAGTGCAGAATGACTTCCAAGGACCCCTATTTTCACATCAGAGTAATTATTTACAATTTTTTTGATCTCGGATGGCTTTATCACAATTTAATTACAAAACAGAGGGTAATATAGCTAATTTCCAATAATTTGGCTCGATTAAAGGATCACAAGATTTTTTTCAACCGGTTTTGTAATGAATTTGTGTTTTATTCCTTTGAGTTGCAAATGGCTGGGGTTATTTTGTTAACCGCAATGGCTGCAGGTGGAGTGTCATTATGGCTTAAACGAAGAAAAGCTCAGAGGGAATTAGATGAAGCACAAAACGACGAGCCTCAAAATTTCTGATTTGCAAGTACGAAATTTGTTTTACATCTATTAGATAAAATACCATAAACCAATAGAGTATACATGAAATTAATCATAGGAATCACTGGGAGTACGGGAGTAATTTATGGGATCCGAATGCTTGAAGTTTTAAAAAAATTAGACATTGAGACTCATTTGATAATGTCAGAGTGGGCAGAAAAATGCATCGCAATGGAGACAGAGTACACGTCTGACCATGTAAAATCTTTGGCTACAAATACTTCTGATGAGAAAAACATGGCATCAAGTGTTTCAAGTGGAACCCATAAGGTTGATGGAATGATTGTTGTACCTTGCAGCATGAAGACATTGTCTGCCATTGCAAATGGGTATGATGATACATTAATTGCCAGAGCAGCGGGAGTGACAATTAAAGAGTCTAGAAAATTAATTTTGATGGCACGAGAAACCCCACTTTCTGCAATACATCTTGAAAATATGTTGAAATTATCTAGAATAGGAGTTGTGATTTTACCACCTGTTACTGAATTTTATACAAAACCAAAAACCATTGACGATATTGTAAATCATGGTGTCGGTAAATGTTTAGACCAGTTTGATTTACAGCACGATTTATACCCTCGATGGGGAACTAACTAAATTATAATTGGCAAAAGTAAAGTTTGAAAAATTTACGAATGCAACAAGAGAAAAAATTTTTGAGATTGCCACAAATTATGAATCTTTTCAAACAAACATACCACAATTTTTTCCATCCATTAGAGTGGTTTCAGTTAGACCAAACACCACTCTTGCCGAAGAACATCTTAAACTTGCTGGAAAGGAATTGCTAGTCATGGCAAAACATGTAACTGACGAACCTGCTATTCATGAAACTTTTTTTGTTGGCGGTGATGCAAAGGGAACCCACATTACTGAGGAGTATGAGCAAACACCAAAAGGTACTAGGATTCTGCTTACTGTTGATTTCAAATCAAAAGGACCCATTGGATTCACAAGAATTTTTGGAGGAGGTAAGTTTGAAGAGGAATTCTCAAGAATTATGGATGAATTAATCTTAATTGCAGAAAGTTAGTCTGTTTTTGTTTCTTTATTATTAACATCGTTGGATTTTTCTTTGAAATCTTTAAGCTCTTTTTCACCCTCGAATTTTCCCTTTTCAAATTCTCCCTTGGCTTTACCAAAAGTTTTTGCAAGCTCAGGAATTTTTTTTACTCCAAAAATTAAGACTCCTATTACTATTACCAGAATTATTATCTCTGGGCCTTGAATAAAATTAGCAATATTTGATAGCACCATTCTAGTTACCAGTTCCACGATTTTAGATTTAAGTGTTCAACTTTTTTCGTTCTTTACGCTCAATGATGAACATTCCCGCAAAATACAAGGCAATCATTGGCCCTGCAATAAACCACATTGTTACTCCACTGCCGTCAGGTGTAATTACTGCGCCAAAGATCACAATAATTACAATTGCATATCGTATGTTTTTTCTCCAAAAAGATGCATCAATCATACCTGATCCTGTAATGGCATACATTACCAGGGGAAGCTGAAATGATAGTCCAAAAGCTAACAAAAATTGTAAAACAAATGTAACAAAGTCCATCACATTTAGAAATGTAACTAGGCCAGCAGATTCACCATATCGATATAAGAATTCAAGAATGAATGGAATTACAAAATTGTATGAAAACACACATCCTGTAACAAATAATATTAATGCAGGAATAGAAATACTTCTACTAACATTAATTTCATTTTCTTTTAGAGCAGGTTTGATGAAACCCACTAATTCTTTGATAATTATTGGCATTCCAACCACTATTCCTACCAAAGCTGCAATGTAGACTTGAGCAAAGAAGGCTTGACCTGGAGCCGTTTGAATTAACTGTACATTTTCAGGAACAAGATTATCTTTCATGTGCTTGGTAATTTGTGCTGCAATGTTATCAAGTGGTTCTGGGTTTGGATAGTATAATGTAGTTCCTGCAAACTCAAAAGGCACCAGATGAAATGTGAGTATGAAAATTGAAATTATCCCAATAATTATGACGATTCGTACAACACGTTTTCTTAGCTCTTCGAGATGATATTGGATTTCATTCAACTCGGACATTTAAGATCTATCTGTCTTAAACTAACTTATCTATTTGCCGGGTATTGGAAGCAATTTTGACTCAGGAAAACCTCCCTCTTTAATTTCTTCAGGGCTTAGGTCCTTAAACTCCAATGTGATTATTGCCTTTGTATTGAATTTTGTTTCCAACTCTCGTGCTAAGGCTGAAATTTCCTTGCCTGAATAGATTTCCTTTGAACCTTTTAGGAATATTCTCTCACCCTTTTCCATCTCTTTTCCTTCAAATTTGTCTTGAAGAAATTTAGTAATGGAGGTTAATTCTGAACGTGGGATATTGTTATGAAAATAGGTGCTGCCTTTTATTGACTCGTAATCCCAAGGAGTGCCATTCCTGTAGAGAAACACTCCAATGAATCTTGCCTCCTCTTCAGGTTCCCTTATACACTTTATTTCCCAATTTAGTAATTTCTCATCATTATAGACAAATTTTTCAATTTCTTCAGGTGTAATTTTCCAGAATCTTTGCTTTGACAATTGCTATTTTTGGTGATTTTCGATTATAAATTCCATTATAAGTACAAATTTTGTGAAATTCAAATTACTTTTATATGAAAAAGTGATATTAATAATATGGGCGCCAGAGTTACCATTGTATTGGATGATACAAATGCTGAAAGATTGAGAAACCTACAAGCAAAAATGATAAAGACATCTTCAAAATCTGTAAGTTTCTCCCATGTTTTGAATATAGTTCTGGAAGATGGACTAAAAAAAAACAGATAAAAAATTAAGCAAAAACATTCCTAGGAATTCACTTCTAATGAAAATAATGCATGTAATTTTCATGATTTTTTATGAACTTAAGCGTAATGATGTGATTTCTAGAAAGACTTATTGGAAAATAATGGATTTAGAACATAATGGATTTAGAAGAATTACCTAACGTAGCAAAAGTAGGATTAGTTGGTGGAATCGTAGTCATGATTGTAATTGGTGCTGTTGCAATTATTAGTTGGTTCTTCTAGTACGTTGGAGTTTAGAATCTAAACTTTCAGATTATTAAAAAACCGAAACACCCAGAATGATATCTATTATCAGTAGAACAAGTCCTAGCTTTAGACAATTCTTAGCCTTAATTGGATCATCTTGTTTTATTACAAAATATGCTATGACGCCACCAATAATGCCGAAAAGTATTGGTAAAAGATACCACCAAGCTGATATTCTTGTTTCTTGAGCCATACATACTCTGATTCCTAATTATGCTTTATGAACTTAAGCGTATTGAAATGTAAACAACGTAAACTATTCCATATCCTCAAAACCATGAAAAGGCACAATGTTCTTTCTTTTTCTTGTCAATCAATAGTAATTAGGAAGATAGATTAACCTCAATTTTGTTTTTCAAGTAATTCATGGCTACTTACAGTGTTCATGTGACCATTGAAAACAAACCTGGAATTAGTGATCCGGAAGGAGAAACAATCCTAAATGATCTGGTTCTTAAGGGTACTCACAAAGCCGTATCTAAAATTAAGACTGCCAAGATGCTAAAATTTACCATTAAGGAAAAAGACAAAAAAACTGCCCAGTCTAAAATTCAGGAAATTTGTGATGAATTACGTATTTACAATCCAATGGTAAGTAAAGTTACAATAGATGTTTTTGATTAATCCCTTGATACTAATCTCCTCTCGATTCAAATTAAATATCTCTTTGAGCTAAAAACGTTGTGAAGGTTGGAGTTGTTGTTTTTCCAGGCAGTAATTGCGATCGAGATATGTTTCATGTTTTAACTGATGTCTTTAATTTTGATGCTCAATATTTTTGGCATGAGAAAGGTCTTCCAAAAAATATTGATGCAGTAATTCTTCCAGGTGGATTTTCATATGGTGACAGATTAAGGGCAGGGATAATTGCTGCTCATAGCCCAATTATTAAAGACGTTCAAAAGATGGCAGAAAAGGGAATTCCAATTTTGGGTGTATGCAATGGGTTTCAAATTCTAGTTGAATCAGGACTACTGCCAGGTGTGCTTCTCAAAAATAATTCATTAAATTTCATGTGCGAATGGACAAATTTGATAGTTGAAAACAACAAAACTCCTTTTACTAGGCAATTCAAATTAAATCAAAAAATCCCAATCCCCATTGCAAATGGAGAGGGTAGATATTTTGTTGATGGCGATACTTTAAAAAAATTAAAGAAAAATAATCAGATTGTTTTTAGATATGACAAAATTGTAAATGGCTCATCTGATAGAATTGCCGGAGTATGCAATGAAGATGGAAATGTAGTTGGCATGATGCCACATCCAGAACGTGCAGTTGAATCTGAAATAAACCCAATGGATAACAAGCCATCGTCATTAATTTTTGAATCACTTCTAAGTACAATAGGTGTTAAAAATTGAGTTTAGAACCACAGGAACTTGCAGATTTAAAATCCAAAATTGGACGAGAACCAACATCTACCGAATTGCAAATTGTAGCGGCACAGTGGTCTGAGCATTGCTCCTACAAGTCATCTAAAAAACATCTAAAGATGTTGCCAATGACTGGACCTTTGGTAATTACTGAAAAAGGATATGATTCTGGAGTTTTAGATGTGGGAGATGGGTATGTCATCACCGCACATATTGAAAGTCATAATCATCCTTCAGCTGTTGAGCCTTATGGCGGAGCGGCAACGGGAGTTGGTGGAGTAATTCGCGATATTTTATCAGCAGGTACAAGACCAATTGCAATCTTGGATGGATTAAGATTTGGAAATATTGAAAAAGACCAACAAGCAAGATGGCTTTTCAAAAATGCTGTGACTGGAATTGCTGATTATGGAAATTGTTTGGGAATACCTACAATTGGTGGAGAAGTAGAATTTGATGAGTGCTATTCTAATTATGCACTAGTGGATGTAGCAGCAATAGGGTTTGGGAAAAAAAGAAAACCTAATAAAAAATCACGCTAACAAGGGAGATCTTGTAGTTCTAATGGGTGGCTCTACAGGACGAGATGGTATTGGTGGCTCACAATTTGCCTCAGACTCACTTGAATCCGAAAACAGATCTGCAGTTCAGATTCCTGATCCATTTATTGAAAAATTAATCATTGAGGCTATAATTGAGGCAAGAAATCACCATCTGATCAATTCGTTAAAGGATCTTGGAGGTGGTGGATTATCTTGTGCTGTTTCTGAAACTGCAGATACAATGGGTATTGGGATAGAGATGGATGTTGATAAAGTGCATACTAGAGAGTCTGGGATGAATCCTGACGAAATTATGATATCTGAATCACAAGAAAGAATGCTAATAATTACAAATAAACAAAAACTAAAGAAACTTCAAGAGATCTGTAAAAAATTTCGTATCGCATGTTCTGTAATTGGCCATGTTACTTCCGGAAATCTTATGCATGTAAAAAAAGGGGAAAAAACATTTGCGAACATTTCCACTGAAATTGTAGCAAACGCACATCTTCTTGATAGGCCATCAAGAAAACCTGCATATCTAAAATCTATACAAAAAGAAAAAAAACTCAAACCAATTTCCAATTTCTCAAAAACATTGATGAAACTAATATCATCTCCAAACCTTGCGAGCAAAATTTGGGTTTATGGTCAATATGATCATGAGGTTGGAATTAGAACAGTAGTAAAGCCAGGACATGATGCCTCTGTTTTAAGATTAGATAACGGAAAATTCCTGTCAGCCAAAATTGATGGTAATCCTAAACATTGTTACATTAATCCACGTGAGGGTGCAATCGGATGCTTTGAGGAAGCTTGTAGAAATGTTGTTTGTACTGGCGCAAAACCAATTGGAATGCTTGATCATTTGCAATTTGGAAACCCAGAAGATCCAGAAATTTTCTGGACCTTTTTAGAATCTCTAAAAGGAATAACTGATTTTGCAAAGTACTTCAATATTCCATGCATTGGTGGAAAGGTGAGTCTTTACAATGAAACTCCTGCAGGCCCAATCAAGCCTACTCCACTAATAGGTGTCTTGGGATTGATTGACAAAAAACCCCTTATTCCCCAAAAAGTTGAGAATGAAGACTGTCTAGTTATTGTTGGGGATACCAAAGATGAACTTGGCGGTTCTGAATATTATGAGTATATTTACAAATTCATTGGAGGGAATTGTCCTATAGTTGATTTTAAAGAATCAAAGAGAAACATGAAGGCAGTTCTAGAAATAATCAAAAAAGGCCTCATCAGGGTAGCTCATGATTGCTCTAAAGGAGGGCTTGCAATTGCAATATCTGAGATATGCATGACAAATCAAATTGGATGTCAGATATCATTAGAAAAAGTTCCAGGACATAAACTAGATACTGATAGAGTTTTGTTTTCTGAGAGTCATTCAAGATATCTACTTGTTTTAGAAAAGAAAAAATTCAAACAAATTGAAATAATTTTGAAGAAAAACAGAGTTTCCTACAAGATGATTGGCAAATTTGTAGGAAATAAAATTCAATTTAACAAACAAAAAAAATCCATAATTAATCTAAGCGTTGATAAGACGCAAAAGACTTGGGTAAATTCGTTAAGGGAATTGGTAATAAATGGTTAAGGAAAATTGTGGTGTTGTGGGTATTTTCAGTCTAAGTGGCACCAATGTAGTTCCAATGGCAATTGATGCATTACGAGCTCTACAACACAGAGGACAGGAAGCATGGGGTATTGCAATCCCAAACAAAGATCCCTTGAAAAGATTAGGGTTGGTATCTTCAGCATCTTCTGAATTTAAAAAAATTTCTGAAGAATATTGTTCTCCTTCAGTAATTGGACATGTACGATATTCCACAATGGGTAGAAGCTCCCTTGAGAATGCACAGCCACTTAAAGTAAAAGATCTGTGTATTGCGCACAATGGGACCATAGCAAATGTTCAAGAACTATCAAATTTAGTTGGCGGATGCTCTTTTACCCCTCAAAATGCAAGTGATACTTTGGTAGCAGCTCAGAGACTGGTTTCATTAATTTCTGAAAATGGCCAAATGGGAAAGGCGCTTTCAATATTAAAAAATGAAATGGTTGGATCTTATTGTTTTACTTTTATCTCAGATGACAATTCTGTTTACGCTGCAAGAGACCCTAAAGGATTCAGGCCAATGGTTTTAGGCTACAAGGAATCTGATGACACGTACATTGTTGCATCCGAATCATCTGCAGTTTCAGCAGTAGGGGCAGAACTACAAAGAGACGTTGTACCTGGAGAACTAATCAAACTAAGCAAAAATGGATTGGAAACAGAAAGATTTTCAACGGATAATTCTCGCGCTCATTGTTCTTTTGAATTTACTTATTTTGCACACCCATCAAGCAAGATGGAAGGAAAAAATATTTACGTCTCTAGAAAAAAAATTGGACAGTTTCTCGCAAAAAAATTTCCGATTAAAGATGCCGACCTAGTAATTCCAGTACCCGATTCAGCCCGACCTGCTGCTCTTGGATATGCACAAGAATTAGGAGTCTCCTTTGATGAAGGACTATTAAAAGACAGATACAGCAAGAAAGGACCACTACGTAGTTTCATTGAGCCACATCAGTCAGACAGAGTTGAGATTAATCGCTGGATTATTCCAATTAGAGAAATAATTGAAGGACGACATGTTGTCGTAATTGACGACAGTTTAGTTAGGGGTACAAGCTCAAAGGCAATTATCAAAGCTTTGAGAAGAGCAGGTGCTAGAAAAATCAGCATGGTAATCACATATCCTCAAATTAGCTTTCCTTGTTATGCTGGAATTGACTTTCCCTCTCAACAGGAACTTGCCACATATACAAACGGCAAAGAATTGACTGCCGATGAGATTACAGAGATGGTAAGGCGCGATATTGGGGCTGACTTTTTAGGTTATAATGATGCTGAAAACTTGGCAGCAGCAGTAGGAATACCAAAAGACTTGATGTGCTTTACCTGTTCTTCGGGGAACTACGACTCACTTGGAGTAACCCCGGAATTTAAGACTCGTAAAGAGCTTAAAGGAGAATAAGAAATTAGTAAAACCAAAATTTTATGTTGAATTTTTTAATTTATTTTATTTTTTAAAATAAAACAAAAAATAATTTTGAAATTATCGATCGATAAGAGGATTACTATTGATCGATGTATGCTAATTCATATATACTTGAATTTTTTCATTGATGATATGTTAAGGATTACAGTTTTAGCTTTGCTTGTAATTTCTTTTATTTCGATATCTCCTGCGTTAGCAGAGGGTACTATAGAATTGAATTCTGATCAAAACAACATTCAGGCCACAGATACTATTCTAGTTTATGGAACAGTGACTGGCGTAACTGATTATATTCCTATAAATTTGAAAGTTATAGCTCCTGATGGAGAACTGGTTTTTTCACCACAAGTTCCTATTGATGATAATGGTGAGTTTAAGAGATTAATCCATCCTCCACTTCCAAGCTTTAAAGTAGGAACATATACCATTTTTGCAAGTCATGATGATATCGATGATTCCGCAAGAATTGAATTTACAGTAACTGGCCCAACCTTAGTTAAAGAACCTGGAGTTGCAGCACCTGGAACTGGGGACAGAATAATTTTTCCAGGACTTGAAATATCTGCTACTGCAATTGAGGGCTCTGATACAATTACAATAACTGGCACTGTAATATCACGAGATACAGACATTACATTTACAATAAACTCGCCAAATGGGAACTTGGTTTCAGTTGAGCAAATAACTGCAAATGCTAATGGACAGTTTACAGTGGAAATAAAGACAGGTGGACCTCTATGGACTGAAGATGGAGTTTATACTGTTACTGCTAACCAAGGAATAGCCTCAGAATTCCATGATTCTGTGGAAGTTGAGATAGTAGAGGGCAGGGTTATACCAGAATTTGGAACAATTGCTGTAATGATTTTGGTAGTAGCTATAATTTCAATAATCGCTGTTTCGGCAAAGTCTAGACTTAGTATAATGCCTCGATTTTAGAAATATTTGAAATAAATAATTTATAAAACAATGATTTGGGAATTTTTTTAAATAGAAAAAATATACTGAAAAAACATGAAAGCGATATGGAATGATGTTGTAATTGCTGAAAGCGATGACACTGTAGTTGTTGAAGGAAATCATTATTTTCCAATTAATTCTATAAAAAAAGAATATTTTCAAAAAACAGATTTTACTTCGTTTTGTGGATGGAAAGGTATGGCAAATTACTATTCTGTAACAGTTAATGGAAACACCAACAAAGACTGTGCTTGGTATTATATTGAACCAAATGATGCTGCAAAAAAGATCAAAGGAATGGTAGCATTTTGGAACGGCGTACAAGTCAAATAATTAATCTTAATTGATACCATGCAAAGTATAACTTTACAATTATCTATCTTTGATGTCTTGAGGTATCAACGAGTTTATCGACAAAGAGTAAAAATAGAAGCCCCCCGTTTCAGGCACTAAAAGTTACCCTAATCCAGATTATAACGTGAGTTTATTTTTCTAATTTTTCAAAGGCAGTTTTATAAGAATTTGGGTTTGCTTTTAGTTGGGATTCTATAAATGCTTTTGAAAATTTGTGTACTGTCATCAAATGTTTTGTAATATCATCACATTTCTTTTTACAGCTTTTGCACATGTACTTCATATCTTATTCCTTCTCTTTTCCTTTTTACTCTATCAATAAAAGGCAATAGATCTAATTTTACTTGATATC
>PVMK01126601.1_pt1 | contig 12697 bp, 14 predicted proteins | sample 1853481 | NCBI WGS metagenome assembly PVMK01 (sample SAMN08533507, study PRJNA380276) | Marine sediment metagenome, whole genome shotgun sequencing project.
CGAGACCTGTCCAACGCGTTGTTCGACGCGACAGAGCTTGCCACGATGGCCGAGGCAGTCGGCTTAGAAGTGAAGTCCGTCGAAAGATTTCCGCGCATCGGTGGCGAACCGTCGGCAGCAACCAGGCTGCCATCGATGCGATATTCGACGATGGTGTTTTGCATGACGGCGAGATCTCGGAAATTATCGAACTGGATGCGAATCGTTCAGCCGTTTTCAAAGTGTCCAGTTACTACCCAGCGACACGGCAAACCATCGAAGAGGTACGTGAACTGATCCAGGGCGCTGTGCGAACCGAAAAAGCACGCAACATCGTTAGCGGCAAGGTCGACCAGGTGCTGGCAGCGCTCGCAGATGGCGCGGATTTTGCAGAAGCCGCGACCGAAGTAGAAGCGACGGTTACGCCGTCGGCTCTCGTAACCCGCCAGTCGGAAAATCCCGATCAGGCGATACTCATCGCTGTGTTTAACGCCAGGAAGCCGACGCCGGATAAACCCACGACGGGCACTGCTATCTCGGGGACGGGCGCGTATGCCGTTTATAGCGTGAGTGAAGTCATTGCGGGGCGGCCCGAGACGATACCGCTTGCCGAGCGTGATGCTGCCAAGGTAGCGCTGGCCCAACAGTCCGGCATGGAGGACTACAACGCGTTTGTGTCGCAACTCGAGCAAGATGCGGCGGTCGTCATCAGTGACGACGCACTGGCCAGGCAGGATTTGTTTTGATTCGGCTCGTCTGATCGTCCAGAATCAGCACAATCATTAGCCAGGCGGCCAGCAATTATACAGGCATAACACGATCGCTGCCGGGGGACGCTGCATGAAAAAGCTCGCGCTGCATTGGCAGATCATCATCGGTTTGGTATTGGGTGTGTTGTTTGGCATCGTCGCCGCCATCAATCATTGGGGCCAATTCACTCAGGACTGGATCGCGCCATTCGGCACGATTTTCGTCAATCTCCTTAAGCTGATAGCGGTGCCGCTCGTGCTGGCGTCCCTGGTGACCGGCGTGGCGTCACTGGCCGATCTCACCAAGTTATCACGCATGGGTGGCAAAACAATTGCGATCTACTTGGTGACCACTGTCGTGGCCATTTGTATTGGTCTGATTCTGGTCAACACGCTACAGCCGGGTAAGTCGATTCCGGACGACATCGCTGCAAACCTGCAGGCCACGTATCAGGAAGAAATGGAGCAGCGGTCAGGCGATGTTCAACTGGCTAAGGAACGCGGGCCGCTGCAACCATTGGTGGATATCGTGCCACAGAACATCATCGGCGCGGCCGGCAACAATCGCAACATGTTGCAGGTTGTGTTTTTCGCATTGTTTATAGGCATTGGCCTTATCCTGGTTCGAAACGAGCGTACGGAAGTTGTGCTGCAATTTTTTCAGGGTCTCAACGATGTCATCATCAAACTCGTCGATGTCATCATGTTGATTGCCCCGATCGGCGTCTTTGCCCTGATTGCCGGTACGATCACGTCGATCGCCGGCGACAGCCTGGCTTCAGTACTTGAATTGCTAAGATCGCTGGGCTTCTATGCGCTAGTTGTTTGTCTGGGGTTAGTGCTGCACGTTGTTATTGTCTATGGTGGACTGGTTCACTTCATTAGCCCACTGACCTTAAAGCAATTCTTCCGGGGGATTTCACCGGCCCAGCTACTGGCTTTTTCGACCAGTTCCAGCGCGGCCACGTTGCCGGTAACGATGGAATGCGCCGAAGAAAACCTGGGCGTGAAAAAGGAAGTTGCCTCTTTTGTGCTGCCACTAGGGGCTACTATCAACCTTGATGGCACCGCCATGTATCAGTCGATCGCAGCGGTGTTTATTGCTCAGGCTCTCGGAATGGAGTTGGATTTCGCGGCGCAGTTGACGATCGTTCTAACGGCATTGCTCGCCTCCATCGGTGCCGCACCCGTGCCTGGCGCCGGATTGATCATGTTGGTCATCATCCTGGAAGCTATCGGCGTGCCGAGCGGCGGCGTTGCGTTGATACTGGGCGTCGATCGCATTCTGGATATGTTGCGCACCACTGCCAACGTGACAGGCGATGCGACGGTTGCAGTATTGGTCAATGCCTCGGAGACAAAGATTAGCGGTTAGTTTCGATCGCCCGTCATGCGAATTGGAAATAAGGGGACAGTTTACTTAATTCGACGACGCCGGGAATGGCGAATTAAGTAAACTGTCCCCTTATTTAGTCGTCGTCGAGGTGCATGCCGATGGTGTTGTAACCGCCGTCGACATAAAGAATTTCACCCGCGATTCCCGCAGCGAGATCGGAGCACAAAAACGCGGCGGCGTTACCGACATCGTCTGCGGTCACATTGCGCCGAATCGGCGACACCTGTCGCATGTGTGCTCAGCATTTTTCGGAATCCGGCGATACCGGCTGCTGCCAGCGTTTTTATGGCACCCGCAGATATTCCATTCACGCGAATTCCCCGCGGGCCGAGGTCGGCGGCGAGGAAACGCACATTTGCTTCGAGACTTGCTTTGGCGAGACCCATGACATTGTAGTTCGGCACGGCGCGCACGGCGCCGAGATACGTGAGCGTCAGTATCGCCGAGTTGCGGCCTTCCATCATCGGCAGTGCGGCCTTCGCCAGGGCGGCAAGGCTGTAACTGGAGATGTCATGAGCGATCTGAAAACCCTCACGCGTGACGCTCTCGATATAGGTGCCGGCGAGCTGGTCGCGGGGCGCGAAGCCGACCGAGTGGACGAGCACATCGAGGCCGTCCCAGTCTTTGCTCAATGCCTTGAAGAGGTCGTCAATCTCGGCATCGAACGCGACATCCAGGGGATAGGTCATGGTCGAGCCGAGTTCCTCGGCCATTTTTTCAACGCGTGGTTTCAGCTTGTCGTTCTGATAGGTGAAGGCGAGCTCAGCGCCTTCGCGGGCGAAGGCCTGGGCAATGCCCCAGGCGATAGAGCGCTTGCTTGCGAGCCCCACGATCAGAGCGCGCTTTCCAGCCATGAATCCCATATCTTTCCCCTGCAATTTTTTTCGCCCGTCAGATCAGGCTCTTGGAGTTGCTCTTGCCGTCTTGATCGGCCCGTCAGGCAGGTGAATGCTCCTGCAACACCTGCACTCCCGCCATCCATGGCGGTCGGACAGCTCCTACGTTAACAAATCGTACCTTGTTGGAGCCCGTCCTGACGGGCGAATTTCGATGCCTTGCTTTTCGTTAACTGGACTGGCGAGTAACGTCGACATACATCGTCAGTTTTTGTCCCGGCTGCAGATACGTCGCCTTGTCGATGTTATTCCAGCGCAGCAGATCGGCGACCGATATCCGGAAGCGGCTGGCGATCAGGTAGAGCGAGTCACCGTTGCGTACCGTATAACGCAGTTTGCGGGTCGTGCCGTTGCTGCTCAGAGCCTGCCGCGGTGCGGTCTGCGATGTCCAGACGATCAGTTTTTGCCCGACGGATAGCGTGTCCCTGGGTGCCATGCCATTCCAGCTTGCCAGGTTGCGTATGGTCACGCTGTAGCGGCGGCTGATCGACCAAAAACTCTCGCCGGCAATCACGATGTGTTCGACGCGGTTGCCTTTGCGTTTCCTGTTCTGCGTTTTTGTGCGGCGCTCATCGGCGCTTTGGCTGTACGCAGACAATGGTTTGGCTGCCACCGGAATCATCAAATGACTACCGGCACGAATCGTATTGCCGCGGATGCCGTTTGCCGCGCGAACCGATGCAAGCGTCGTGTGATATTGCTCCGCGATCTCGGATATGGTTTCACCGCTGCGGACTTTATGGCGTTTCCAGCGCACGCGTTCGTGTTCCGGTATCAATGCAAGTGCTTCGTTGAACGAGTCAGCGACGTCGACCGGCAGTAACAAACGATGCGGGCCGGCGGGATCCGTTGCCCATCGATTGAAACCGGAGTTGAACGCGTACAGCGCATCGAGTTCGATGCCGGCAAGTTCAGCGGCTAATGCCAGGTCCAGTTGTCCGCCGGTTTCGGCGGGCAGGAATTGCGACTCGTCGACCAGTCTCGGCAGGCTGATGCCCAGCGCGGCCGGGTCGCGGACGAGTTCCACGACAGCCAGCAAGCGCGGCACATAACTGCTTGTTTCTCTGGATAATTTCAGGTTCCAGAAGTCGGTTGGGCGGCCCCTGCTCTGGTTCCTGCGGACGGCTTTCAGGACATTGCCTTCACCCGAGTTGTAAGAAGCGACGGCGAGCAACCAGTCGCCGTCCATCAGTTCGTGCAGGTGCGTCAGGTAATTCAGGGCGCCGTCAGTCGAGGCGACAACGTCGCGTCGTCCGTCATACCACCAGTTCTGACGAATGCCGTAACGGCGCGCGGTTCCTGGAATGAATTGCCACAAGCCGGCAGCACGCCCATGCGAATAGGCAAACGGGTCGTAGCCGGACTCGACAATCGGTAACAGCGCGAGCTCCAATGGCAGTCCACGTTTTTCTATTTCATCAGCGATATAAGGCAGGAATCGTTGCGCGCGGGTGAAAACGCGGTCGAGGTAATCGGGATGACGCACGAGCCAGTTGATCTCGGCCTGCACGCGTCTGTTGATGACTGGTTCGAGTAAGAATCCGTTTCGCAATCGGCGTAGCAGATCATTCGTGGGTGGTTCCGCCATGCGTCGCGCTGACACAGCGTCGCTGGCAATGCCCGGATCGACGAACTGCTCCAGGGTGACCGGATAGTACGCGCGGAAGGCCTGGACTCCGGCGGGCTCGGCAAACAGGCCGTCGGCAACCGACAAGACGGGCTCGGCCAGACTTTGCCCGGGCAGTGATGCGGCCAGCAAAAGGGTGACCCAGGCGAGGGATTGCCCTCTGATTCTTTGCCATATTGTCATTATTGTCTGTTTTGCGGCGGGCATCGGGCTATCCTACTGAGCAGGCGGGTTTGCGCAAGTGCCGATGTCACAAGGTTGACGACAGGGCAGGTGGAAATGACGATCCGGACCAAATCCCAGGAAACTTTCGAAACGCTCCGAGGCTGGCTCAAGACGCCCCTCGGCGAGGCCCTCTTGCAGCAGGAATCCCGGGTGGTCGAGGAGGCATTGGACGGCATTTTTGGCGAACAGTGCCTGCAACTGGGCCTCTGGGGCGAGCCAAATGCCTTTCTGCGCTTCGCCAGGACCCAGCAGAGCGCCTGTATAGCCGACACAGCCATTACGAGCGACCGTGAGGCCGCCACGTGCCCCAGCGTTAAAGGTCACCTGTACCGGCTGCCTGTGGCCAGCGACTCGATTGACGCCGTCCTGATGCCCCATACACTCGATTACTCGGACCGGCCCCACGCGATCCTGCGTGAAGTGCAGCGGGTGCTCAGATCCGACGGCCAGCTGGTGCTGCTGGGCTTCAAGCCGGGTGGACTCTGGGGGCTGCGGCGCCTGGTGCCCGGTGCGGGGCTGCCGCCGGGGGTCGATCACCTCGTTGCCGACCGGCAACTAAGCGACTGGCTGCAGCTCCTGGATTTCAGGATCCATGGCGCCACACGCTATTTCTTCCGCTGGCCGCTGCCCGGCAATCGTGGTTCGAGCTCGCCGCTGTGGGAACGACGCGGCCAGCGCTGGTGGCCGGAACTCGGCGCTTGCTATATGCTCACCGCACAGAAACGTGTCTATACGCTGACAATAGTAAGAAAACCCTGGCGTTCGCGGCCGAAAGTGGTGGCAAGCCTGGTTAAACCTACGACAAGAGTTTCCCGCATCCGCTTTGACCGCAATAGTTGAGATTTACACCGACGGGGCCTGCAGGGGCAATCCCGGCCCGGGTGGCTGGGGCGCGCTGTTGATCGCCGGCAAGCACCGTAAGAGCCTGCATGGCGGTGAGCATGAGACGACCAACAATCGCATGGAGCTGACCGCGGCGATCGAAGCATTGAACACATTGTATGGCACCCGGCGGGTGATCCTGCACACCGATTCAAAATACGTGAAAGAAGGCATCGAGAGCTGGCTGGCGAACTGGAAAGCCCGCGGCTGGAAAACTTCGAACAGGAAGCCGGTCAAAAATCAGGACCTTTGGCAGGCACTGGACGAGGCGGTCGGCCACCACAAGATCACGTGGAAATGGGTCAAAGGCCATTCCGACGATCCGGGTAATGATGCAGCCGATGCGCTGGCGAATCGCGGTATCGATGAACTGTGAAAGAATGAGTATCGCCCGTCAGGACGGGCTCCTACAAAAGAGTTTGCTTACGTCGCAGCAACCCTGTTGGAGCCCGTTCCGACGGGCGAAAAAGAAAACGGCACATGGTTGATCGTGCCCTGTTGGAGCCGTCCGACCGCCATGGATGGCGGGAGTGCAGGTGTTGCAGGAGCATTCACATGCCTGACGGGCGATTAAATTGATATGCGCCAGATCGTACTCGACACCGAAACGACCGGTCTTGCGACTTCGCAGGGCCACCGCATCATCGAAATTGCCTGTATCGAGCTGGTGAGCCGCCGTTTTACCGGACGCGAATACCACTGCTTTTTAAATCCCGAACGCGAAATCGATGAAGGTGCCGAAGCCGTACACGGCATGAGCCGGGCCGACCTCGAAAATCAACCACGCTTCTCTGACATCGCAGATGAATTTCTCGAGTTCATCAAAGACGGCGAACTCGTCATTCATAACGCCGAGTTCGACATCGGCTTCCTCGAGTACGAACTCAAGCTGATGAAGTACCCCAAACCGGAGATCACTGAGCACGCAGCGGTCCTGGATACCCTGAAACTCGCACGCAAGCTGCATCCCGGACAGCGCAACAGTCTCGATGCACTTTGCAAACGCTATGACGTAGATGCCTCACGCCGAAACGTTCACGGCGCGTTGATCGATGCGGAATTGCTGGCGAAAGTTTATCTCGCCATGACCGGCGGACAGGCCGCGCTGTTGCTCGATCAGGAAGTGCTCGAGATTACAAAAGCAACAGACGAATCCGGTCGTCGGGCGCCGAGATCCGATCTGAACCTGGTCGTCATCAAAGCCAACGAAGAAGAATCCGCAGCCCACGAGGCGTTGCTGGATAGGATGAAAGCCTCGGGCGAGTGCGTCTGGCGCGAATTGAACGATTGAAAGGGGGGGCGGATCCCCGGGGCTCCGGTCCCCGTTTTTCTGTAAAATAACCAGTTCCCGTGCCTGAAAAAACAAGAATGCCAAAAACCAAGCACATGACCTACACGATCGCCGAAGGGCTGCGGAACAATTTCCTCGGCCATTCCCCGGTCTGGTACAAAATGACGATCATCGGATTCCTGATTGTGAATCCGATTTCTTTGTTCTGATGTTTGGTCCGTTTGTTGCCGGCTGGATTCTCGTTCTCGAGTTTCATCTTTCACTGGCGATGGCGCTTGAAGTGTTATCCGTTGCAGCCGGGCGGCCTGCTTGCGGTCGAAGCGATCATCATCGGCATGGCAACGCCGGAAATGGTGTACCACGAGGCCGTGGTCAACTTCCCGGTCATCATGTTGCTGATGTTCATGGTCGCTGGCATCTATTTCCTGAGGGAGATGCTGCTCTTTGCGTTCACCAAGATCTTGCTGGGCGTGCGTTCGAAAATCCTGCTGTCTCTCATGTTTCTCCTTTTGCAGCCGCATTTTTGTCCGCATTCCTCGATGCACTGACCGTAACCGCAGTCATCATCAGCGTCGCGGCCGGGTTTTACGGGGTTTACCACAAGGTCGCGTCAGGCAAGCACTTCGATCACAGCCATGATCCGCCATGATGCGGGACAAGATGACGGGGTCATCGAGTTGCACCGGGCGGACCTCGCGCAGTTCAGAGGTTTCCTGAGAAACCTGATGATGCACGGCGCCGTCGGTACCGCACTCGGCGGTGTAACGACCCTGGTTGGCGAGCCGCAAAATCTCCTGATCGGCGAGATCATGGGCTGGGAGTTCGTACCGTTCTTTTTGAAGATGGCGCCGATCTCGCTGCCCGTGCTTGCCGTCGGCCTGTTGACCTGTGCCAGTCTCGAGTACTTCAAGTTATTTAGTTACGGCAGGCCGCTCTCGGACAAGGTGCGAGAAGTCCTGGAAGACTATGCCTGTGCAATGAACGACAAGCGCACCAAGGAGGAGAGCGCCGCTATTGGAGTCCAGGCTATCGTCGCCCTCATACTGGTTTTCGCACTCGGATTTCACCTGGCCCAACCGGGTGTCGTAGGTCTCCTTGTCATCGTGCTGGCAACGGCCTTCAACGGCATTACGGAGGAGCACCGCATCGGGGCGGCGTTTGAGGAAGCGCTGCCCTTTACCGGGCTGCTGGTCGTGTTCTTCGCGATCGTCGCCGTCATCGATAACCAGGAACTGTTCACCCCGATCATCAACTGGGTGATGACCTATGAGGGTCATACGCAGACCGCACTGTTCTATTGTGCGAACGGCTTGCTGTCGATGATCAGCGACAATGTATTCGTTGCGACGGTCTACATCACCGAGATACAGGAGTTGTTTGAAGACGGCGCCATCACGCGCGAGCAGTTCGAAGCCCTGGCCGTTGCAATCAACACCGGCACAAACATTCCGAGCGTCGCGACACCGAACGGCCAGGCCGCCTTCCTGTTCCTGCTGACCTCGGCCCTGGCACCGCTGATCCGCCTTTCTTACGGCCGCATGGTGTATATGGCGGTGCCCTATACGATCACGATGAGCATCACGGGCCTGACAGCGCTGTGGTACCTGACTTAATTTGGATCGCCCGTGCTGACGGGCGATATTTGAATGGCGGATTGGGATGCGTGCTCGTTCCGCGAAAATGCCAGTAAACTGTGGTATCTAGACCCAATTCGAGCCAGTAATTGACGTTACATGACATTTGATATCAACAAAATCCGCATCGGCGTAATCGGCCTTGGCTATGTCGGCCTGCCGCTCGCGGTGGAGTTCGGCCGCAAATACCCGACCGTCGGGTTTGATGTCAAAGAATCGCGTGTGGCGGAACTGCAGGGCGGCACCGACTCGACGCTCGAGGCCTCGGGTGAGGAACTGGCTGCGGCCGACCAGCTCAGTTTTACCACCAACGCCGAAGATCTCGCCGACTGCAACTTCTATGTCGTGACGGTGCCGACGCCGATAGGCGACGGCAATCGCCCCTTGCTGACGCCATTGCGCAGAGCCAGCGAGACCATCAGCAAAGTTCTGCAAGCCGGCGATGTGGTCGTTTATGAATCGACCGTCTATCCGGGTGCGACGGAAGAGTTTTGCGTGCCGTTTCTGGAGAAGGGTTCAGGGCTGAAACTCAACCAGGATTTCTTCGTCGGCTACAGCCCCGAAAGAATCAATCCAGGCGATAAGGAACATCGCCTTGCCGCAATTCTAAAAGTGACGTCTGGCTCAACGCCCGAGGCAGCCGATTACGTCGATCAGGTGTATCAGACGATCATCACCGCGGGCACACACAAGACGTCGAGCATCAAGGTCGCTGAAGCGGCAAAAGTCATCGAGAACACGCAGCGCGACGTCAACATTGCGCTCATCAACGAACTGGCAATGATTTTCGAGCGTGTCGGCATCGATACCGAAGAAGTACTGGTGGCCGCAGGTACGAAATGGAATTTCCTGCCGTTTCGACCCGGTCTCGTCGGCGGACATTGCATCGGCGTCGATCCGTATTACCTGACTTACAAAGCACAGCAGCTCGGTTATCACCCGGAAATGATCCTCGCCGGCCGCAGGATCAATGACAACATGTCGCTTTATGTGGCCAGTCGCATCATCAAGAAAATGCTGACCAAAGGCTTGCAACCGATGGATGCTCGCGTGCTGATACTCGGTCTGGCATTCAAGGAAAACTGTCCCGACGTCAGGAACACCAAGGTCATCGATATCGTCAGAGAGCTCGTCTCCTACGGCGCGATCGTCGACGTGCACGATCCCTGGGTCGATGCAGAGGAGGCCAAAGCCGCATACGGCATCGAATTGCGAATGCAACCTGCTACCGAAGCGTATGATGTTGTCGTGGTCGCTGTAGCACACAGGCAATTCAAGGAACTGGGCGAGGCGGGCATACGTGCTTTTGGCAAGGCCCGGTCTATTATCTACGACATAAAATATCTCCTGCCAGCCGAGGCTGTCGACGAGCGGCTGTGAGGCCGGCCAGTCAATGAGCAACTAGGTCCATGAAGATTCTCGTCACGGGTGCCGCTGGTTTTGTCGGCTTTCACACGGCCAGGACTTTACTCGAGCGCGGCGATACGGTCGTCGGCCTCGATAATTTCAACGACTACTACGACGTCAATCTCAAGAACGCGCGTGCCGCTATTATCGATGCGTATCCGAACTTCAAAATGGCACGGCTCGATCTCAATGACCGCGATGGCGTGGAGCAGCTGTTCAAAGATGAGCGCTTCGAAAAAGTCGTGCATCTCGCGGCGCAGGCAGGCGTGCGTTATTCGATCGAGAATCCGCACTCATACATCGACAGCAACATCGTCGGTACGCTGCACATTCTGGAGGGATGCCGGCATCACAAAGTGAAGCATCTCGTGTATGCATCGTCGAGTTCGGTGTACGGCGCAAACACGGCCATGCCATTCTCGATACATCAGAACGTCGATCACCCCCTGGCATTGTATGGCGCGACCAAGAAAGCCAATGAATTGATGGCGCACTGCTATTCAAACCTCTACGACCTGCCGACCACCGGGTTGCGGTTCTTTACCGTGTACGGACCCTACGGCCGGCCCGACATGGCGCTCTTCCTATTTACGCGCAACATCATCGAAGGCAAACCGATCGATGTGTTCAACTACGGCAACCATCGCCGTGATTTCACGTACATCGATGACATCGTCGAAGGCGTAATACGCACGATGGAGCACACGGCAGAAGCAAATCCGGACTGGGACGCCAGCAAACCGGATCCCGGTAGCAGCAACGTGCCTTACCGTATCTACAACATTGGCAATCAACAGCCGATCGAACTCATGCGCTATATCGAGGTCATCGAGGAGTGCGTGGGCAAGAAAGCGGAAAAAAATATGTTACCGCTGCAGCCAGGTGATGTGCCCGACACTTACGCGGACACGGAAGATCTCGTGCGGGATGTCGGCTATAAACCGGACACAGCAATTGAAACCGGCGTCAGGAAATTTGTAGACTGGTACCTCGAGTACTATCAGTCAGACGAAAAGCAAAGTGCCTGAACAACCAAGCGCCCGCTACCCGACCGATCTGCCTGCCTGGAAAGCACTCAAAGACCACTATCGCGATGACATGAAGTCGCGCAAGATCGGTGACCTCTTTGCGCGCGACCAGGAGCGATTTACGCATTTCACTGCCAGGAGCGGCGATCTCCTTCTCGATTACTCCAAGAATTTCCTCAGCGCGAAAACCAAGAAGTTGCTGGTGAGACTCGCGCGCGATGCGCAGGTCGAAAAAATGCGCGACGCAATGTTTGCCGGCGAGCATATCAATGCAACAGAAGACAGGGCCGTGCTGCACGTTGCATTGCGTGCCAAGCTCTCCGATCAGATTGCGCTCGAGGAACCGGGGGTCAGCGATGTCTGGCGGACGCTCGATCAGATGGGACATTTTGTCGATGCCGTGCACGACGGCGGCGTTCGCGGCTCCACGGGCCGGCGCCTCACCGACATCGTCAACATCGGCATCGGTGGTTCCGACCTGGGCCTCGTGATGGCGGGCAAGGCGCTGCGCCAGTACTGGCACGGCGGGACCGACTGCACTGTGTATCGAACATCGACGGCACGCAGCTGAGCGACCTGATGAGTGAGCTTGATCCGCAAAACACCTTGTTCGTCGTTTGCTCCAAGACATTCACGACACTCGAAACCCTGACCAACGCGAACGCGGCACGTGCGTGGATTGCCGACAGCCTTGGCGTCACCGCAGTCGGGCACCACTTCGCGGCGGCATCGACCAACCACCAGGCGATGGACGAGTTCGGCATCAACCCGGAGTATCGATTCGGCCTCTGGGACTGGGTCGGTGGCCGGTTTTCGATCTGGTCGGCGGTCGGATTGTCGCTCGCGCTCGTCATCGGCACGGAGGACTTTCAACGCTTCCTGTCAGGCGCGCGCAGGATGGACCAGCATTTTCGCAATGCGCCGGTCGATGAGAACATGCCGATACTGATGGCGTTGATCGCCGTCTGGTACAACAACTTTTTTGGCGCGGACGGTCAGGCAATCCTGCCTACGACAACCGCCTCGATCGTTTTCCGGCGTTCCTGCAGCAAATGCAGATGGAAAGTAACGGCAAAGGCGTCCGTGCGGACGGCAAGCCCGTCAAGACAAAAACCGGCATGGTCGTCTGGGGCGAGGCCGGTTCCAATGCCCAGCATTCATTCAATCAGCTATTGCACCAGGGGACACGATTCGTCCCCGTCGATTTCATTGTGCCGGCATGGACATCGGGCAGCTCGCAGCGCCAGCAGGACCTCGCCATCGCCAATTGCCTCGCGCAATCGGAAGCACTCATGGATGGATACTCGGTCGAGCAGGCGACGTACGACCTACTTGATGCCGGTTACTCCGAGACCGACGCCAAAAGGCTGGCTGCACACAAAGTGCATCCGGGCAATCGCCCGAGCAATACCATTCTGTTTCCGGAACTCACGCCCGACACGCTGGGGCAGCTCGTCGCGTTGTACGAGCACAAAGTGTTTGTCGAGGGCGTCATCTGGGGCATCAATTCCTTCGACCAGTGGGGTGTCGAGCTTGGCAAGCGGCTTGCCACTCGCCTCGCCGAGGTCGTCAGCGATGACAGC
>PVMK01117640.1_pt1 | contig 12694 bp, 9 predicted proteins | sample 1853481 | NCBI WGS metagenome assembly PVMK01 (sample SAMN08533507, study PRJNA380276) | Marine sediment metagenome, whole genome shotgun sequencing project.
ACTCCCCCGGCCCCTCCCGAATCGGGTCTCATGAGGGTCGATTCGACTTAACCTAAGAGGGGAGAATTGCTTCCCCCTTAAATTAAGGGGGATTGAGGGGGTTATTGATTCGTAACGTTTTACAATTAAGACAGATTAACTGTAAACGGTCACAGAAATTTTAGTAGGGGATATTTTATTGGGTCTTCGTGTAATCGAGTGGGTAAATTATAAATATTTCAGCGTGCATTAGTCCCCCTCTTTGGCAAAGAGGGGTTAGGGGAGATTTTATAAATCATAATTTTATCCATATTTTTTCTATTACTATATCAATTCGTTTCAACACATCTCTATCTGAAAACCTAAGAACATTTATACAGAGTCTCTTCATGTAATCGTCTCTCATGTGGTCTTTGTCCTTTCCTTCTGCTTCGTAATGCTGACCGCCGTCAACCTCTATTACCAGCTTTGTTTCGGGGCAATAAAAATCAGCAATGTAATTACCTATAATCTTTTGTCTGTAAAATTGTTTTCCTTTTAATTGTTTTCGCCTGATCCTTGACCATAGTAATAGCTCGGCATCAGTCATATTAGTTCTGAGATTTCTTGAAAATTGTTTTAAATTTTCATTATATGAAAGCATAGTCGCTACCCTGTATCTTCAAATCCCCCCTAACCCTGCCTACCGGCAGGCAGGCCCCCTTTTCTAAAGGGGGGAATTAAGGATAATCATATCATTTTCACTATGATTTACCCACTCTCTTTCACGATGAGCCATTTTATTAAAGGAAGAATAGTGGGCTTATTAGTCTTGATTATGCCCTGGTTACTGCATCGGCTATCTTTGCAACTCTGGACATTTCCTTAATATCATGCACCCTTATGATATTTGCCCCTTTTGATATTCCGATAGCAATAGAAGCTGCTGTACCCTCAAGCCGATCTTGAACCGGCAGGTCACCCAGCAGCTTGCCGATGAAAGACTTTCTGGATGGACCTATGAGAATTGGTTTCTCAAATCCATTAAACTCATCCAGCCTGTTTATGATTTCAAGGTTATGCTCAACTGTCTTGCCAAAGCCAATGCCGGGATCTATTATTATCATATCGTCAGACACTCCTGCCTTCAATGCAATGTCAATGCCCTCACGAATATAATCTATGATCTCAGGGATAAGGGCCTTATACACAGGATTGTTCTGCATGTTACCGGGTGCTCCCAGTATATGCATGATGACCACAGGGACTTTATGCTTTGAGGCAACCTTGGCCATCCTTTTGTCAAATCTCAGGCCACTGATGTCATTGATGATCGAGGCCCCAGCAGAGACCGCCTCATCAGCAACTTTGGCCTTGCAGGTATCAATCGATATAGGCACTCTGACTTTCATTGCCAGTGCCGTGATTACGGGCACCACCCTTTTAATTTCCTCTTTCATAGAAACAGGTGCCGCTCCAGGCCTGGTGGACTCACCGCCGATGTCTATAATGTCCGCACCTTCCTTGACCATCCTTAGCGCCTGTTCAACCGCGCTTTGTTCATTTAAAAACAGTCCACCGTCAGAAAAGGAATCAGGCGTGACATTAAGGATACCCATCACATAGGTCTTTTGGGAGAAATTGAAACTGTGGTTTTTCCAGGTGAGTTTCATATGCAACTGTTGGGCATTATGACTCTAGCTTACGAAATCATTACCTAAAATCTTTTAGTTGTCATACCGGACTTGATCCGGTATCCAGTAGTTGTAAAAAAGAGTGGATTCCGGCTTAAGGACTGCCGGAATGACAAACAGAAAGGATTACGTTATATACAAATATTATTAAGCTGTAGCATCATCAGATGAACTGTCTTCAGCTTCATCCGGTTTTTCGTATCCGCCTTCAGCTGCTTCTGCAGATGCTGAAGCAGCCTCTTCTTTTTTCGGTTCGTCCCCGTTTCCTGCAGGGGGCAGTTCTTTACCACTGACTATGTCATCGATTTCAGAAGCATCCAGAGTTTCCCTTTCAAGAAGAACTCTGGCGAGCCTGAGAAGAGTTTCCTTATTATCAAGAAGAAGTTTTTTGGAATAGTTATATCTTTCATCCACAATATTCTTTACTTCATCATCAATTTCTGCAGCAATCTTTTCAGAATAGTCTTTTTGTCTGGTAAACTCCTTACCAAGGAAAATCTGCTCTTCACGCTTTCCAAATGTAAGGGGCCCCATTTTGTCACTCATACCCCACTCACAGACCATTTTGCGTGCAAGTTCAGTGGCCCTTTGCAAATCATTGCCAGCTCCTGTTGTTATGTGCCCCAGACATATTTCTTCAGCGACCCTTCCGCCCATAAAAACGGCCAGCATGTTTTGTACATGCTCTTTTGAATAGGTATACCTGTCATCTGTCGGAAGCTGTTGGGTAATACCAAGGGCCATACCACGCGGAATTATACTTACCTTGTGAATCGGGTCGGTTCCAGGTGTCAACTTTGCAACCAGAGCATGGCCTGCTTCGTGATGGGCCGTATTATTTTTTTCATCTTCAGATATGATCATGCTCTTTCTTTCCTTACCCATCATGACCTTGTCCTTTGAGTCTTCAAAGTCAATCATCTCAACCTTTGTTTTTGACCTTCTGGCCGCACGAAGCGCTGCTTCATTAATAAGGTTGGCCAGGTCAGCACCTGAGAATCCAGGAGTGCCTCTGGCAAGGGTCTCAAGCTTCACATCGTCAGCAAGAGGTACTTTCTTGCTGTGTACCTTGATGATCTCAAGCCTGCCCTTGACGTCAGGCAGGGGAACAACAACCTGCCTATCAAATCTGCCCGGCCTTAAAAGAGCCGGATCAAGCACATCAGGCCTGTTTGTAGCTGCAAGTACTATAATGCCCTCATTCGGAGCAAAACCGTCCAGTTCCACCAGAAGCTGGTTTAATGTCTGTTCACGTTCATCATGACCACCGCCAAGACCTGCTCCCCTGTGGCGACCTACAGCATCGATTTCGTCAATAAAAATAATGCATGGAGCATTCTTCTTGGCCTGCTCAAAGAGGTCCCTCACCCTTGAAGCCCCGACACCTACAAACATTTCTACAAAATCAGAGCCGCTGATAGAAAAGAAAGGAACCTCTGCCTCGCCTGCTATCGCCTTGGCAAGCAGGGTCTTTCCTGCACCGGGAGGACCAACAAGCATTACACCCTTTGGAATTTTCCCGCCAAGTTTCTGGAATTTCTGGGGGTCTTTAAGAAACTCTATTATTTCGGTTACTTCTTCCTTTGCCTCCTCAATGCCGGCTACATCCGTAAATGTAACTTTTATACCTTTATCAGTTACAAGCTTTGCCCTACTCCTGCCGAATGAGAGGGCCTTGTTCCCGCCTGCCTGCATCTGTCTCATGAAAAATACCCATAGCAATACAAGTAGAATAATCGGCCCAAAATTAAACAGGACACTCATGTACCATGGCGTATGATCAGGTTTTGCGGATATTCTGACTCCCTTGCTGCGGAGTTCCTTTACAAGGTCAGGATAATCTGGGGCATAAGATTTAAACCTTTCACCGCTTTTCAGGATTCCTACCATAAGGTTTTCAGGCTGTTGTATCGTGACTTCAGCCACTTCACCCTGTTGTAGTTTTACTATAAAATCGGAAAAAACCATCTCTTCGTCCGGTTTGGACGTTTCAAGAAGATTAAAGACCAATATCATCATAAGGCCAAACAAGACCCATATTGCTATACTTTTATACAAATAAATTTCCTCCTGTTACTAGTTATAATCCCCTAAGAGTAACATATTTCTTTTTTATATTACCAGCAGACGATTAACTGGAGTTAGTTGCTCAAGTCTTAAATAATTACAAGTTATTATCGGTCTTTTGAGGAAAAACATTTGGTCTTGAGAAGATTATTTATCCCTTGGATTTCTCTGAAAAAATGGATACTTTCCCGAACACCCCGTCATATCCCGGTGTAATGGACAGATCGCCTGCTCTTACTTTTAATATCCCCTCTGATATCTTTCTGTCAGTAATACTATTTAGCTCATCTTCAGACAGGTCCATAAGAACATCAAATTCCGTATTGGATGAAACAATCTTCTCATATTCATTTTTCACCTTTTTGGAATTAACACCTACACTGACTGCTTCCGAAATAATCTCCTGAAGAGGTACAAGATGTTTAGATGGTATGGCATTATGAGGCACAAATCCTTCAGGTCTGTCAGCAAGCTCATTGACCCTGTTCATAACGCCCACTATAAGAGGCTTCTTACATACAGGACAGAGAAAGTCATTGTCTATAGTCTGCTCCGGTGAAAATGAAATACCGCATGTTCTGTGCCCATCGTAATGATACTTACCCTCTTCCGGGTAAAATTCCAGCGTGTAAAGGAATCTCTCTTTATCTTTCTTCCTGATAACATCAATTATTTCGAAATAGTCCATATCACATTGAAATACATTTGCCTCTCTTCCGATCTTTGCAGGTGAATGGGCGTCTGAATTTGAAAGCAGAGTAATGTTATCGAGCATTGACAGCCTCCAGTTCATTTCAGGATCAGAGGACAGGCCTGTCTCGACTGCATAAATGTATTCCGAGTACTCTTCAAAACACTCCTCTATTGAATCAAATCCTGATTTACTCCCGAATATCGAAAACCAGGGGGTCCATATATGAGCCGGCACAAACAGACAGTCCTCTGAAATATCCAGCACGATTTTCAAAAGCTCCTTGGCTGGCGTTCCCAGTATGGGTCTCCCGTCAGAAGAGATATTGCCGCGTTTATCAAGCTCAATGTTAATTTTTTCCGCTATATCAATATCAGGAGCAAAAATAAGATTGTGGGTTTTCCTGACCTTACCGTTCTGTTTGTATATGCTGCTGACCTCTGCTGTCAGCATGAAATATACTGAAGGCTCTGAAGGGATTGAGTACAGACCATCGCAGGATGGTTGAAGGGACTTCTTTAAATTCGCAAAATGCTGGGGATGTGTGAAGTCACCGGTGCCTATTAAATTAATGCCCTTTTTCTTCGCCCATAACGCCAGACTCTCCACATTCATCTCTTTGCTCGTTGCCCTGCTGTATCCTGAATGAATATGTAAGTCAGCTATAATTTTACCCATTTTCATTTCCAATCTTTAGAGGCTCTAGTATACTGCATATTTATTTAAACATTACCGGGAACTCAGGATTATTAGCAAAAAACCTGCAAACATAATAATGCTCCCAAAAGTCCTTTCCCGAATATTCTTTTCTTTAAAAATCAGATAGCCATAAAATATGCTGAAGAAGAGAGACATTCTCTTCACCGAGATCATATAGGCAACCTGTGTCATGCTTATGGCGATCATATGGAAAATAATCATCATTGCGTAAGTAAGTCCGATATACATCAAGGGCATCACGTCCTTTTTTGAAATCACCAGCTTTTCACTGCTTCTGGCAATGGCGATGGGGGTAAAAAACAGGGCCACAAGAATAAAGTAAAAGCTACCGAAAAACACCGGAGAAGAGTGCTCTATAGCCAGTTTACCCAAAGTTGAAGTAAAGCTATAAATAAATGCCACCATAATCATCAACAGCGAACCCTTTTCCCTCAATATCGCTTTAATAGGAGCAAGCAGGTCTTTTTTGACTTTATGCAGATTAAGTGCATAACCGCCAACAGCCATTAACAGAATGCCTGTGCCTCCATAAAGAGACACCTTCTCTCCGAGAACGAGATATGAAATAACTATCAGGAACAGGGGCGTCAACGCCAGAAAGGGGATTGTCAGACTCATGGGAGATATTTTGAGAGCCTTTGTATATAAAATTATGGCCAGTATCTCAAGTGGAAGGGCACAGAAAGTTGCAATCCAGAATGTTCTATCCAGTGAAGGGATCTCTATAAATAAAAAACTCACTATGAGAGGCGGCAGGCAAAACATTAACCTGCCCCAGGCCACAAAATACTCGTCGCTTGATACGAGGACTCGTTTTGTCAGTGTATCACTTGTTGCAAGGGAAAAAGCGGTTAAGAGAGAGTAGATGATCCACATAAATTAAATTTCAAATTACGAATTTCAAATTACAAATTACAAATTACAAAAGCGATCTACTACGCTTCAAAATAAAGCAGTCTTGATAATGTATGATCATGATAATCAGGAAAAGATTTTTTAATATTGATTATATGTTTATTTTGAAATTCGTAATTTGAAATTCGTAATTATTCTATTTTGTAGTCCTTAATTTTGGTCAATAACGTCTTGTAGCTCACTTTTAAAATCTCCGATGCCTTACTTTTATTACCATGGGTCTCTTCAAGGGCCTTCCTGATTCTTCTGGACTCAACGATTCTCAGGGCAGTCTTTGCAGCCTCATCAAGCGTCCCGTCCATAGGGATGCCCTCAAGACTATCACCGGAAATACCGGCAGGCATAAGCCTCAGATCATTCTTTGATATCCGGTCAGTATCAGATAATATCATTGCACGCTCTATTACATTTTCAAGCTCCCTGACATTTCCCTTCCATAAATAGCCCTTTAGGACCTTCATGGCATCAGGACCTATCTCCTTTGCAGGGATATTCATTTCGATCGAATATTTGGAAATAAAATGTTCGATAAGTGAGGGGATGTCTTCTATTCTATCTCTCAATGGAGGAATAACTATTGGAAACACGTTCAACCTGTAATAAAGATCTTCTCTGAAACTCTTCTCTTTTACGGCTGTTTCGAGGTCCTTATTACTTGCCGCGATTATTCTCACATCTATTTTGACAGGCCCTGTTCCGCCTACCCTGTCTATCATGCCTTCCTGAAGAGCCCTTAGCATTTTGGACTGAAGGGACATCTCCATCTCTCCGATCTCATCAAGAAATACAGTCCCCCTGTCAGCAAGCTCCAGTTTCCCCAGCTTTCTTTCGATAGCTCCTGTAAAGGCTCCCTTTTCATGGCCGAACAGCTCTGACTCAAGGAGTTCACCCGGAATCGCAGCACAGTTGATAGGAACAAAGGGATTGTCCTTTCTTGGGCTTAAATCATGAATGGCCCTTGCAAAGAGTTCCTTACCCGTTCCTGACTCGCCAAGAAGCAGCACAGTAGTCCTGGCAGGTGACACCTTCTGGATGTTTACAGCCACTTCACGCATTTTGGGACTTGTGCCTATAATATTGGGAATGCCTCTCCTGTTAGACAGCACATCCTTTAAAAGCAGATTCTCTGCAACAATTTTCTGGTTCTTCAGTGCCCTGTCTATAAGCAGGTTAAGGTGATCAATATCAAGAGGTTTTGTTATGAAGTCATAGGCTCCGAGCTTCATCGCATTAACTGCGGTCTCTATTGAGCCATAGGCGGTCATCACTATGACCGGTGTGAGCGGGCTTTCATTCCTCGATGCCTTTAATACCTCAATACCGTTCTTCTTCGGAAGCTTAAGGTCAGTAAGGACAAGGTCTGCATTACGTTCTTTGATCATTGCAATGCCGTCAGCTCCGTCACTTGCAATGATCACCTCATAACCGGCCAGCTCAAGAGATTCCTTCAGCATCTGGGCCATTGAGGCCTTGTCTTCAACTATGAGGATCTTTGACATTTATCTATCCGCAGATTTCTCAGATTAAAAAGATTAAATATTTAGTTTCAGGATTGTCCTGTAAAATAATCTATTCATTTCAAATAGTTGTCATTCCGGTAGTCCTTCAGCCGGAATCTCGTCTTTTTAAGCAGGTTCTGGATGCCGGATCAAGTCCGGCATGACAACCTGAAGGAGTTCATAAAACGACACTACATATATACCAATTGTGTCTATCCGCATAAAAGTATTTTTTGTCTGTATCTGCGAAATCTATGGATCAAACAAGCTTCTTTCTCAATAACTCATTTACAATCTTGGGATTGGCCTTGCCCTTTGTTTCTTTCATAACCTGACCAACAAAAAAGCCCATCAATTTATTCTCGCGGCCTTGAACTTCTCCACTGCATCACCGTTGTTTGCCAGTATATCATCAATGATTGCTTCAAGGCCTGATTCATCACTCATCTGGACCAGACCCTTCTCCTCGACAATAATGCCGGCTTTTTTTCCTGTTTTATACATTTCCTCAAAAACAGTCTTGGCAATTTTCCCGCTTATAGTCCCCTTGTCAATCAATCCGATCATCTCCACTAGATCTCCGGGCTTTATTTTACTATCATCAATCTGGATATTATCCTCATTAAGAAGCTTCATGAATTCACCCTTGATCCAGTTGCAGGCAGCCTTTGGGTCAACACCAAGCTTAACAGTTTCCTCAAACCACTCAGCCGTTGCCCTCTCTGATGCCAGCAGTTCTGCGTCCTGTTCTGCCATACTCCATTCATTCATAAACCGCTCTTTTTTAACATCAGCCAGCTCAGTCATGTTTGCCTTTATATCATCAATCCATGACTTATCAAATTCAATAGGCACCAGATCAGGGTCAGGGAAATACCTGTAGTCATGTGCCCCTTCCTTGGATCGCATCGATTCGGTAATGCCCTTTTCTGTGTTCCACAATCTTGTCTCCTGGGTAATTTTCCACCCTCCTGCAACACCCTGGTCTGTCGTTTGATTTCGTAATCAAGGGCTTTCTCAATAAATCTGAAGGAGTTCATATTCTTTATTTCTGTTTTTACGCCAAGTTCTTTTTCTCCTACAGGTCTGATAGAAACATTAGCGTCACATCTTAGAGATCCCTGCTCCATATTCCCGTCACAAACATTAATATAGCGGACTGTTGATCTTATTTTTTTCACAAACGCTACTGCTTCTTTTGCATTTCTCATATCAGGCTCAGATACGATCTCCATTAAAGGTACGCCTGCCCTGTTAAGATCAACAAAACTTTCACTGTCAGAGCCTTCATGGATATTTTTACCTGCATCCTCTTCAAGGTGTATTCTTGTCAAATCTATTTTTGTATTCGTACCATTTCCGGGTATCTCAACATAACCTCCATCACAGAGGGGCAGTTCGAACTGGCTTATCTGGTAGCCCTTGGGCAGATCAGGATAAAAATAATTCTTCCTGGCAAACCTGCTGTGGGAAGATATTTCACAATTCAGGGCAAGTCCTGTCCTGACAACATACTCCACTGCTTTCCTGTTCATCACAGGCAATACACCAGGCATCCCTGTACATACCGGGCATGTCTGGGTATTCGGCTCTGAACCGAACTCAGTGGAACAGCCGCAGAATATCTTTGTGTAAGTTAAAAGCTGGGCATGAATCTCAAGTCCTATAACCGCTTCGTATTGCATTAATTCTCCTCTTACTCACCCCCTCTTTTTCAAAGAGGGGGATTACAACTCCGGTTTTCTCTTATGCCATTCTGTTGACTGCTCATAAGCATAGGCTGTTTTCAGTATTGTTTCCTCATCAAAATGCTTACCTATTATCTGCAGACCAACAGGAAGGTTATCAGAGGTAAATCCGCATAGAACAGAAATCCCCGGAACACCCGCTAGATTGACCGATATGGTAAAAATATCTGTCAGATACATCTGAAGAGGATCTTCCATTTTTTCACCTACTTTAAATGCAGGAGTCGGAGTAGTCGGAGTGACTATTGCATCAACCTCTTCAAAAGCCTTCTCAAAGTCCTGTTTAATTAATGTCCGGGCCTGCTGGGCTTTTTTATAATAGGCATCATAGTATCCTGATGAGAGAGAGTATGTCCCCAGAATTATTCTTCTCTTTACTTCAGCGCCGAAGCCCTCTTCCCTTGTCCGCATATACATATCAATCAGATCATCACCATCAACACGCATTCCATACCGAACACCATCATATCTCGCGAGATTGGACGATGCTTCTGAGGTTGCAAGGATATAGTATGTTGCAACAGCATATCCTGTGTGAGGAAGAGAAATTTCAACAGGCTCAGCTCCAAGAGATTCAAGCTGTTTTATTCCATCCCTTACTGCTACCTCAACCTCTTTATCAATCCCCTCTATAAAATATTCTTTGGGTATGCCGATCTTCATTCCCTTAATATCCTTACCAATAACAGCGGTAAAGTCAGGGACAGCAATATCAGCTGAAGTTGAATCAGACAGGTCATGACCGGCAATAGCATTTAATAATATGGCCGAGTCTTTAACACACTTTGTTAGAGATCCTATCTGGTCCAGAGATGAAGCAAACGCAACAAGGCCATAACGTGAAACCCGTCCATAAGTCGGCTTCAGACCCACAACACCGCAAAAAGCTGCGGGCTGTCTGATCGATCCGCCTGTATCAGAGCCAAGGGCCGCTATGCATTCATCAGCAGCAACAGCAGCAGCAGAACCACCGCTCGATCCGCCCGGCACTCTCTCCAGATCCCATGGATTTCTTGTATGCCCGAAGGCCGAGTTCTCTGTTGATGAACCCATGGCAAACTCATCAAGATTTGTCTTGCCTGTAAGTATATATCCCTGCTCCTTCAGTTTTTCTGTAACACTGCTTTCATAAGGAGGTACAAAGTTCTTCAATATTAATGATGAACAGGTGGTCTTCACTCCTTTGGTACATATATTGTCCTTAATTGCCAGAGGCATGGCATTAAGAGCATTATTGTCATTTGAGCCGGTATTGTTATCCGCCTCTTTTGCCTGGCTAATGGCCTCTTCCTTATTTAATGTCACATAAGCTCTGACCCTGTCCTCAACAGCATCTATCCTGCTGAAAACCGATTCCGCAATCTCGGCATAGCCGGCTTTCCCATTTTTAATCATGGACTGTAATTCTTCAATACTCAGATTAAAAAGCTCCAAAACTCCTCCAGTTATTTATTATTGCTCTGATTTAATGCACTGATCATTGTACTATTTTATCTGCATATAAAAAAAGTCTAACAAACCAATCCAGTGTAAATGCTGCCTTACACTTGTGCTTTAAACTGATAAATTTATTGACAGCCCTGTGGCAATGGATTATAATTAATCTTCATGCAACTTCTCAAAAAAAGTGCCTACAAATTCTTTTTATTGACTTACACTGTTATTGCAAGTGTACTGCTGGGCGGGTTCGCTGGATTCCTGGTAATTTATCCCTTTCTACAGGTCCTCTTTGGTCAACTGGGAGAAAATTACCGATATGACCAGATGATACATAATTTTGTTTATCTATTTGTTGTTTGTGCAATAAGTTACTGTTTTCAAATTAACTGGAAACGTTATATCAGGCATATGCAAAAAATGTCAGCACTCCCATAAAGGTTTCAAATTGTTCTTTCTCTTGACCCCTTGGCACCTGGAACCCTGGGCCCCTTCTTTCTCAGTTATTGAGCTATACTCAGCTTGTTTCTTCCGGTATTTTTAGAATTATACAATGCCTTATCAGCAGACTCTATTATTTCTTCCTTGCTTTTTTTCCCCTTTGATGGATCATAAGATGTAATTCCAAGACTGATAGTCACCTTCAAAATTTCACCATCAATATTAACATCAAGATCCTCTACAAATTGCCTTAATCTATCTGCCAGGACAAGTGCTCCTTTCAGGTCTGTTTCAGGAAGTATTATCGCAAATTCTTCACCACCATACCTTGCTGCGATATCAGGTCTCCTGATTGAATTATTTAAAACTTCAGCAACCTCCCGCAGCACAGTATCCCCCTGTTGATGACCATATGTATCATTGAACTTTTTAAAATGATCAATATCGATCATGATAAGAGAAAGGAGATTGGAATACCTGTCCACCCTGCTGATCTCCCGTTCCAGATGGTCCTGAAAATACCTGTGATTAAACAGCCCTGTAAGGCCGTCTTCAAAGGCCATACCCCGAAGTTTGTCATTTGCCCCCTTCAGGTCCCTGGCAAGGGTTTCCACTTTGCTTTTTTCCTGCTTAAGTTCCATAACAAGCTGTTCGTAAGACAGGTTCAGCTTGCCAAGCTCTGCATTGACCTCTTCAAGTATCTGCGAGTAAGGTTTCATATCACCTGCGTCAATCTCAAAAGTTTCCAGCACCTCTATCGTCTTCTCTGCAATCCCATCAATAAATTCACCTACTTCTTCATCAGTGATTTTCAATTTCTCTTTTAATAAGTTTCTGAATTGCCCCATTTTCCTGGTGCTATTTCTGCTGTGGTAAACAGATGATGCAATATCTGCTAACTGCAGGACTTCTACAAGGTCTTCCATTTCAACTGGACACTTTTCAGGGTTATGATGATAGGCAATTGGCAAAGAAATGTTATCCGGTATGTTCCATTTCGTTAATATGCCGCTTCCAAGCTCCTGGTGGTCATATCCAAACACACTCTTTTCAGCCTCGGTTGTTGTGAATCCCGACACTCTTTTCACATCAAAGACCTTGAGATACTCATTGGAATCGCTCAGGTACATCACCAGTACACCTATATCCATTAACAGTGGAATTACAAAAGTATCTCCCCTGTTCACCTTGAGTTTTGAAGTCAGCATTTCAGCACTCACAGCAGCAGTTATGGATCTTTTCCAGAAGAGTTCATGATCAAAATTGTCAACATTGTCTCTTTTTAACCCCTTGACTATTACAAATGAGAGCGCAATGTTTTTTAGTGCTTCCTGTCCAAGAACGCTTACCGCCCTGTCAATGGAATCTACTCCATCAGAAATAGCATAGAAAGATGAGTTGGCAATCTTCAGTATCTTTGTGGTAAGCGCCGGATCATATGAAATTATCTCTGTCAGAGAATTATTAGATACTTTATCCTTCTTGATTTCCTGGATTATCTTTAATGCAACAGTAGGCAGAGAA
>PVMK01123549.1_pt1 | contig 12694 bp, 10 predicted proteins | sample 1853481 | NCBI WGS metagenome assembly PVMK01 (sample SAMN08533507, study PRJNA380276) | Marine sediment metagenome, whole genome shotgun sequencing project.
ACCTGCCAATGCTTCGTCGATTGAGTTGTCGACAACCTCGAAAACCATGTGGTGTAAACCGGTGCCGTCGTCGGTATCCCCGATGTACATTCCCGGGCGTTTTCGGACTGCCTCAAGACCCTTTAACACCTTGATATTACTGGAAGTATATTCTATGGCTTCGGTCATTCGAGATCCTTTGGACTTAACCGAAACATTGTACCATTTAGGGCTAAATAAAGGGTCACAGAAAGCGCCCAAAAGACATGTTTTAGCAAGGTTTTTTTGGGCTTGATGGTGGCTTGTTTGAGGCTTAAAGAAAGTTGAAAAAACAGAGGTCATTGCGAGGCGGGCGAAGCCCGACGCGGCAACCCGCCGCAGGCGTCCCGAGCGTTAGCGAGGGATCTCAAGATCGCTTCGTCGGGGCTATGCCTCCTCGCAATGACATCACCATCTTGACTACGTTCCTACCCTCTCCAGCCGGCCCCGTTCCACGTGGAACATCGCTGGCGGCTCCGGAAACAGCACCAGGTCCGGATCAAGCGAGGTGGCTATTACCTGGCAACCGAGGGTAACCACCGCCGTCATCAATCGCGTCAGCGAGTCGCTATCGAGCTCCGCGGCAGGATCATCCAGCAGCAACAGAAGCGGTCGATCCAGGTGTGACTGCACCACCTCCGTGGCAGCAAGAATCAGGGCGCAGGCCAGTAGCTTCTGCTGCCCCCTTGAAACCAGCCGCCTGGCCTGGCGCTCATCATGAACAAGCTTCAAGTCTGCGCGATGTGGGCCAGCCTGGGTGCTGCCCAGTTGTCGATCCCGGTCAATTCCCGCCGCGAGCACTGCGGCGAGCGATTTATCGGTGCTCCAGCCCTGCTGGTATTCGACCGCAACAGTGCTCCCAAGTAGCGATGCGCCGATTTCCTCAAGCGCTGGCCGGGTAATATCCAGCACCCGCTGGCGCGCAGCATGAATCTCGCGGCCGGTTTGCACAAATTCCTTATCCCAGCCGGCCAGCGCATCAGGACTTGCGTTCTCCCTGAGGGCGGCGTTTCTTTGTTTCAGGGCGCGGCGAAAACGCCGCCAGTGGTCGATAAAGCCATGTTCCACGTGGAACGCGAGCCAGTCGACGTAGCGTCTGCGCTGCTCTGGCCCGCCGGCGATCAGATCATGAATGTCCGGGTCCACGACCTGCAGTGGCAGACACATCTGCGAGGCTGGCGGCGCTCGCCACCTTGTCCCCGTCGATATGGATTTCCAGGCCATCGCGACTGTTTCTGACGCCAATGGGCGGCTTCACGCGCGCCGCTGTCTGCCTTGCCAAAAAGCACAAACTCACTGGCACCATGCCGCACCAGGTTTTGCGTCGGGGCGCCGCGGAAAGACCGGCCACGGCCCAGGTAGGCAATCGCCTCCAGCACGCTGGTCTTGCCGGACGCATTGCGCCCAAATATCAGGTTGTAGCGCGGGTCCAGCTTAAGCTCCGCGGATTCCAGGCAGCGGAAATCAGTACATTTGAAGTTATTCAGTGGCAAGCGACCACTTCGCCATCACAGCCGCATCGGCATCACGACATACTTGCACTCGTCGTTGCCGGGGTCGCGAAGCAGGCAGCTCGAATTGCCATCGACCACGGCAAGCACTATTTCATCCGACTCAATTGCCCCGAAAGCATCAAGCAGGTAATTAACATTAAAGCCGATTTCAATATCATCGCCACTGTAGGATATTTCGACTTCTTCTTCTGCTTCTTCCTGCTCCGGATTATGCGCCTGCAGCAACAGCCCGCCCTTCTTGATGATCAGACGGATGCCCCGGTATTTCTCGTTCGACAGGATGGCTGTGCGCTGCAGCGCTCCGCGGAAGGCTTCCCTGTCTGCGGTTAACTGATTGTCCGTATCCTGAGGAATCACGCGTTCATATTCCGGAAACCGCCCGTCAATCAGCTTTGACGTATAGCGTATATGCTCAAGCTGTATGCGAATATGATTGCTGCCAAGTTCGATCTGCAGCTCGCCTCCGCCCCCAATAAGCCGCTGCAGCTCCAAGACACCCTTGCGTGGCACGATCACCTGTTGCTCCGGCATTTTTTGCTCATCCAACTCGACTTCACACAACGCCAGCCTGTGCCCATCTGTCGCAACCGCGCGCAACCACTTCTGACCGGTCTCCAGTAACAACCCGTTCAGGTAATAACGAACATCCTGTTGCGCCATGGAAAAATGCGTCTTGTCGAGTAGCTTCGCTAAAGTTGCCTGCGAGACTGACAGCGTTTGCCCGGCATTGATGTCGCCAACCCGCGGAAACTCTGCCGCTGGTAGTGTCATGAGGCTGAATCTGCTGCGCCCTGACTTGACGTTGAGCTTCTCTCCGCTAACGCTTATCGAGACCTCGGCTGACTCCGGCAACGCTCGGCATATATCCAGGAGCTTCCGCCCTGGCACTGTAATCTCGCCTGCTCCCTCGACCTCCACATCGACAGTGGCAACGAGTTCCACCTCCAGGTCCGTACCCGTTATCGCAACCTGTCCGTCCTTGGCGACCAGCAATACATTGGCGAGAATCGGCATGGTTTGCCGACGCTCGACAACACCGATCACAGCCTGCAGCGGTTTGAGTAAGGTTTCGCGACTTGCGCTTAACTTCATTGATTCCACCTGTTAATAAATATTGGAAATAGCTCTATTATTATTATTATTAAGGGCACCTGCCCCTGTGGATAAGAATTTTTTATTGTTTTAAATCAAAGTGTTATGTATACATTTAGTAACTTGAAACTATGGTATTGAAGCTTCGTGTGATGTGCATTACCTGTGGATAAATATGACCATGCCATTTGTGCACGGTTTATCCACATCAAGTGGTCAGGGTTCTCAACAGATTCACATAGTCTTCGTTTACACGATTCTCCGTCTCGCGCAAAGCAGCAATTCTGCGGCATCCATGCAGAACGGTAGTGTGGTCGCGTCCACCAAAAGCATCGCCAATCTCCGGCAGACTGTGGTTTGTCAATTCTTTGGCCAGGGTCATTGCAATTTGTCTCGGTCGGGCAATCGAACGGCTGCGCCTTTTTGACAGCAGGTCGGCAACGCGGATTTTGAAGTAATCAGCTACTGTTTTCTGGATGTTTTCTATAGAGACCAGCCGGTCCTGCAAGGCCAGTAAATCCTTGAGAGCCTCCTTGGCAAAATCCAGGTTGATAGGGCTGGCCGGTGAAACGAGAGTTTGCGATGACGCGACGCAACGCCCCTTCCAGTTCGCGAACATTAGAGCGGATGCGCTTCGCAATAAAAAATGCAACCTCCTCAGGCAGTACTGCGCCTTCGCTGGCAGCTTTGCTCATTAATATTGCGACTGATGTCTCAAGCTCGGGTGGCTCGATCGCGACCGTCAGCCCCCAGCCGAATCGAGATTTGAGACGTTCTTCGAGACCATTCACTTCTTTCGGATAGCGATCGCAGGTCAGCACGATTTGTCGCTGGCCCTCCAGCAGTGCATTAAACGTGTGAAAAAATTCTTCCTGTGAGCGTTCTTTTCTCGCAAAGAACTGTATGTCATCGATAAGCAGCGCATCGAGTGAGCGGTAGAATCGTTTGAACTCTGAAATGGTGTTGTGCTGCAGGCCCTTGACCATGTCACCCACGAAACGCTCCGAGTGCACATAGCAAACGCGGAAACCGGCATCCCGGGCAAGCATGGCGTTGCCAATCGCCTGCATGAGGTGCGTTTTGCCGAGGCCGACACCGCCGTAAATGAACAGCGGGTTATATGATTTGCCGGGATTTTCACCGATCTGGCTCGCCGCCGCCCGGGCAAGCTGATTGCTTTTACCTTCAACAAAATTATCAAACGTAAATGCCGGGTTGAGGCGAGTCGTAATTTGCCGCGCCCGCATTGCGCCTGATCGCTGGTGATATTTTTGTGACGACTGGTGCGCCGCCTGGCGCGAACCCACTTCGACCAGGACCTCGCTGGCACCGCCGGCGCTGTCGACCAGCTCAAGTATTCTCTCGATGTAATGCTGTTGCAGCCAGTCGACGACAAAGCGATTGGGGGCCAGCAATCTTAAGACCTTGCCATCCTCCACCGCCTGGAGCGGGCGGATCCAGGTATTGAACTGCTGCTCCGGCAGTTCAGCCTGGAGGTCGCGGACACAGCGATTCCATAGTGTTGTCTCGGCGTGCAAAAATTTTCCCCGAAGCACGGACTGGTTTTTATTGGGTTAGAGATCGGCCAGTCTATAACGTCTATTGAGCCTTCGCCAGACGATCTGAACTTACGCAGCTGCTGCATCGCCGCTGCATTTGGATCAATTATTAATATCCTGCATAAGGTCTTATTCTATTGACAGAATTGGGGCTCACGCGTACTCTTGCCGGCCTTCTTTCGGACCAGCATTGGTTCGATAACAATAGTCCGGCGGCCTTGAAACGGCGCAAATTGAATCGCAGGTGTCACTGACATGAAACGCACATTCCAGCCCAGTAATCTGAAGCGGGCACGCACGCATGGTTTTAGAGCTCGAATGGCGACAAAGGCCGGGCGCCTTGTGTTGAAACGTCGGCGTGCGAAGGGACGAGCGCTGCTCTCGCCGCAGCACTAATAATCCGCGGTCACGTATCCAACGGAAAACATTCCAACAACAGGCACGATGGCGAACCGCCGCTTCAGACGGCGCAGCCGGCTTCTTGATTCTTCCGCGTACAGCCGCGTCTTTAAAAAAGCAGAACGTAGCCGCGACAAGATGTTTACGATTCTTTACAAAGAAAACGGTGAGTCGGAAGCACGGCTTGGTTTGGCAATTTCCAAAAAACACTGTCGTTCCGCAGTCGGCCGCAACCGGCTGAAGCGGATCGTCAGGGAATCATTCCGGCACTCCCATGCGGTCCTCAGCGGCCTCGACGTGGTGGTGCTGAACCAGCCGGCGGCGATGCGCGCCAGCAATAAAGTGCTTTTTGACAGTTTGCACAAGCATTGGCAAAAATGTCACTCAGCCCAACCCGGCGCAGTGGGATAATCGGCCAATGGATAATCAAAGACTGCTGATCTGGGCTACCTTTGGCATGCTGGCGTGGCTGACTTACCAGGCCTGGCAAGCGGACTACGCTGCGACGCCGGCAGTTGAGAGCCAGGCGGTGACAGAGGAGACTACCGCCCCATCTGGAGGAATTGACTCGCTCCCAACCTTGCCGGACGCAGCCGCCGACTCGGCGTCAGCCGCGCAGCAGACACCGAGCCTGGACGTCGAACTGGAGCCGACCCCGCAAGCAGATACTCGCGTTGTCCGTGTAACAACAGATGTCCTCGAGGTCGAAATCAACACCACCGGCGCGACCTTGCAGCGTGCCGCCATTCGCCACTATCCGGTGCACAAGGACGAGCCAGACACGCTGGTCGAGCTTTTGAGCCCGGCAGGGCCCAACCGCGGAATGATCCAGACAGGTCTGATCGCGGAGGGCGATGGCGCCGAGGCAAATCATCTCGCGCTGTTCACATCACGGTCGACAGAGTACGAGTTGCGTGGCGCGGATGAAATTGTAGTGCCATTCACCTGGACCGACGGGCAGGGTATCCGTGTCGAAAAAGAGTTTCGCTTCACGCGCGGCAGTTATCGTATCGACGTAAGCCAACGAATCGTGAACTTAAGTGGCGCAGATTGGCGCGGCGCAGACTACGCGCAAATCGAGAGACGCTCACACGACGCTGAGCGCTCGATGTTCAATGTCGATTCCTATTCTTTTGACGGCCCGATCATTTACGACGGTGAGAAATCTGAAAAGCTTAAACGTGGTGATCTGATGTCTGATGGCCCGTACGACATCAAGGCAGCGAACGGCTGGGTAGGATCAATTGAACATCACTTTCTGAGCGCGGTGGTGCCGTCAAAGGAGGTCGAGTATCGATACAAGGTTTCTGTCACTGGTGACACATCTGTGGCCAGTCTTATCAGGAGCCCGTCGCTGTTCGTGCGCTCCGGTGCGGAGTTCACCTTCGAAACGAGTGTGTTTGTTGGTCCCAAACTTCAGAGCCAACTGGAGCAGCTTGACGAGACCCTGAAGCTGACAGTCGACTACGGTTGGCTCACGATTATTTCGCAGCCGTTATTCTGGCTGCTGAGCAAGGTTTACTCGTTCGTCGGCAACTGGGGTCTGGCGATCATCATGGTGACCATTCTTATCAAGATGGCGTTCTACAAGCTGACGGAAGCCAGTGGCCGGTCTATGGCCAAGATGCGTGAAATCCAGCCGCGCATGAAAGCCCTTCAGGACCGGTACAAGGATGATCGGCAGGCGCTTAGCCAGGCAATGATGGAGTTATACAAAAGGGAAAAAGTAAATCCGGCCGCTGGTTGCCTGCCGATCCTGATTCAAATGCCCTTCTTCCTGGCGTTTTACTGGGTGTTGCTGGAAAGTGTGGAAATGCGCCAGGCGCCGTTTGCGCTCTGGATCATGGACCTGTCCTCGCGCGATCCGTATTTTATTTTGCCGATCATCATGGGTGCAGCAATGTTGTTTCAGCAGCGGCTGAATCCCGCCCCGGCTGATCCGGTGCAGGCGAAGGTCATGCAGGTGATGCCAATCATGTTCACCGGGTTCTTCGCATTTTTCCCGTCCGGACTGGTGCTGTACTGGGTAACAAATACCCTGCTCTCCATCGGGCAGCAGTGGTACATCAACAAGATCGTCCACGAAGAAGCCGCCGCCCGCAGCGGCAAGAAAAGCAAGGGCAAACCAAAGTCCTGAACACAAGGCGCCCCGCCTCAAATCGGCCGGCGCCGGGGAGCGACATGGCGCAGTATGCCAGGGACACCATCGTTGCGGCAGCGACGCCGCCGGGTAAGGGCGGCATCGGCATCGTGCGTATTTCCGGCGACGATACGGAGAAGCTGGCAGCGGCGATGCTCGGCAATGTACCGCAACCCCGGGTGGCGACCCGTGCAAAAATACACGATAAGAATGGCGATGAACTGGACCACGGTATCGCGTTGTATTTTCCTGGTTCTGCTTCATATACGGGCGAATCCGTACTCGAATTCCACGGGCATGGCGGGCCGGTGGTTGTTGCATCTGTCATAGATGCCGCTGTCGAACTTGGCGCGCGCCGCGCTGCGGCGGGAGAATTCTCAAAGCGCGCATTCCTCAATGGCAAACTTGACCTGGTGCAGGCGGAGGCGATAGCCGACCTGATTGACAGCGGCACGTCGCAGGCGGCAAGGGCAGCACTACGCTCGTTATCCGGCTCGTTCTCTCACGCAGTTGAAAATCTGCAGCAATTTATCGTCAACCTGCGGATGCATGTCGAGGCAGCGATCGATTTTCCCGAAGAAGAAATCGATTTTCTGTCAGATCAGGATTTGCTTCGAAAAATCGAAGATTGTGCCGAGGCATTTACGAAACTTCAGCAGCAGGCCAGTATCGGCCGAGTGCTCCGCGACGGACTGCAACTCGTCATTGTTGGTAAACCGAACGTCGGAAAATCAAGCCTGTTGAATTTGTTGAGCGGGCAGGACGCCGCGATCGTCACCGAGGTTGCGGGCACGACGCGGGACATAATCAGAGAACGGATTGAAATCGATGGTTTGGCGGTAGAGCTTGTCGACACCGCCGGACTCCGGGAAAACCCGGACCGGATCGAGGCTGAAGGCATTCGCCGTGCTCGCGAAGCGCTGAAAAACGCTGACGGTGTCTTGTGGATTCAGGATGCCAGTGAAATCGAGGCTGGCGAACTTGACCAGGAGGTTCCAGATGAAATACCGGTCATTATTCTGCGCAACAAAATTGATGTTACCGGCGATGCCCCGGGACCATTGAAGGACGTTGTAACAACACTGAATGTGTCCGCCAGAACCGGAGCCGGTATTGATGATTTGCGGAAGATGATTCGCCGGCTGGCCGGATACAGGGATCTTGGGGAGGGCGCCTTTACGGCGCGTCGCCGGCATGTCGAAGCGATCGCCATGGCTGCTGGTCATTTTCAGCGCGGCAGGGAGGCGCTCGAAAAACACAAGGCCGGCGAGCTGCTTGCTGAAGACCTCAGGTTATCCCACCAGGCGCTCGGCGAGATCACGGGTTCAATGTCGAGCGACGACCTGCTCGGCCGGATTTTCTCGGAGTTTTGTATCGGCAAGTGACGACCACAAGTCTTCAGCAGTACCAATGTCATCCCAACAACCCCTCGCGCCTGTACAAGCGTGCACAAATCCACGTGAGGATTGCACCAATCAGCAAGGTGCCGCCAACAGAAACGACGACATGCAATGCATTAAGCGGCTCGTTCTTAATCAGGCCAACCAATAGCAAATGCTGGCTGAGACTCGGAACAAACATCAACGCTGTGCTGGGCCGCACCATCAGGATCGACACAATGAGTATCGGCAAGGTCGGGGCGAGTAGCACGACACCGACCCACGTCTGCGCCTCCTTAAAGCTCTTCGTGAACGATGCAACCATCGTCATGAGGGCAGCGCCAACCAGGGCAAACGGCACCAACAACAGGAACGCGATCACCCCCACAAGGGGCCCGAAATTCGGTGTCATACCGAGTTCCTCGAGCGGCATGAACTTTAGCGTGAAATAGAAGCAGGTCAGGCTGAGGCTCAGAGACAGTGCCATAAACAAACAGGCGGCGAAAATCTTGCCGAAGATGAGATGGTCGCGTTTGACGGGGAGACACAGCAGAGGCTCGAGCGAACCACGTTCGCGCTCGCCGGCGGTCGCATCGATCGCCAGGTTCATACCGCCGGTCAGCAACGCAAAAATGAAAAAGTAGCTCAGCATGCCAAGCAGCATCGCGGAGCGGCCACTCGGAGTTGAGACGTCTACTTCATCAATGTTCAGAGGTCGCATCAGCTGCGGGCTCACGCCGCGTATGCTCAGCCGCATTGCCGCGAGTTCCTGGTTGTAACGTTGCAGTGCGCGGCGCGCGCGACGGGTGTCGCGTTCGGCCTGGGTATTTGCCTGGTCGGTTATGATCTCGACCGTTGCCGGGATCAGCTCGGACAGATCCTCACCAAACGATTCCGGAATGACGACTACGACGTCGAGTTCGCCGTTGGTCACTGCCTCGATGGCGGCTTCGCGTGTGCCCGGCCCTTCCTTGATGTTGATGTTGTTGCTCTGCAGATAGGCAACCAGGTTCGGCGCATTTTCGCGGCCGATCACCGGCAGGTCGAGCGCCTCGTTTTCGTTGCTCAGCGACTGTTTGACGGACAGGTTAATAACGAATGCGAACAGGATCGGACCAAAGAGCGGTCCCATCAGCAGCGCAGTCACCAATGTGCGGCGATCGCGGAAGTTATCGATGACTTCTTTAGCGAATACCGTGCGAATGGTTTTCACGCAGCCGGCCCCACATTTTTGATCGCTTTGACGAACGCTTCTTCGAGATCCGCGCAACCGGTCGCATTGCGAATGCCGTCCGCGCTGTCATGCAACGCAACCTGCCCCTCCGCGATAATGATAATTTCGTCACACAATGCGGCAACCTCCTGCATGACATGGCTGGAGAACAGCACACACTTGCCATCGGCCTTGAGCTGACGAATCAACTCGCGCAAAGACCGTGTTGCCATGACGTCGAGGCCGTTACTCGGCTCGTCGAGGATGATGTTTTGCGGTTCGTGTACGAGCGAGCGAGCCAGAGATACCTTGGTACGCTGGCCTTGCGAAAAACCCTTCGTGCGGCGGTCGGCGAAATCGTTGATATCCAGCTGGTCGATGACTGTCTGGACGCGCTCATCGATAATATCCGTCGACATGTCATAGAGCTTCGCGTAATAGGAAATATTTTCGCGGGCCGTAAGGTGTGGATACAAGCCGGACCCATGCGGCAATGTTCCGATGCGGCTGCGAGCGGCAAGCGCATCGTCAACGACATCGATGCCATCGACTGTTGCGGTGCCGGAATCAGGTTTCAGCACGGTGTAGAGGATGCGCAAGGTGGTCGACTTGCCGGCGCCGTTTGGACCCAGCAGCCCGGTAATACGGCCATCCGCCGCGTCAAAGCTGATTTCACGTACGGCCTTGATGTCCCCAAAAGACTTCTGCAGATCCTTGACGCTGATCATTCCGATGGACCCGCAAAGTCGAGGAAAAACGGCATTGCATGCACCCGGTCGAAACAGCCGGCATCGAGGTCATGGCCATTCGCGGTTTCGACAAATTCCGCGATGAGGTCCGGCATGCAGCCGCGAGGCGCCTGGCCATGACCCTGCTTACGGCCGGTCAGCAAGCGGGCGTTGTCGAGGTCGATCGCGGCAAGCTCGGCATAGCGGGGGGGCGTCACGGGGTCGGCCTCGCCGGAAAGCAGCAGCACTGGCAAAGCGCTTGCTAGCGGCGTCTTGAAATCCTCGTCGAGTACACCTGCGGGCCAGACTGAACAAATTGTCTCGAGCGCGTCGAGTTGCAGCGGGCCGATGTAGGTGGCGTCCAAAGCATCGCGGCCAATTTGTTCGCCGGCAAAATAGGGCGCATCTTCGGTGCAGACCACGGCATTGTGCATGCCGATGCTCATCGCATCAGAAACGTTTTCCGAGATCATCATGAACTGGGAAGCGAGCGGCGCATAGTTGCCGCTGATCGCTTCATCAATAAGCATCGGCATGACGGCAACGGAATTCGGGTGATAACTGAGCAAGCGCAACGCGGCTGCCATTTCCTGCGGGCCGAAAATCAGCTCTTCGGGTTCGCCGGTTAACGGATCTGGCAGGGTGATCGTTACCGGTTCATCATCCAGTTCCGCCCGCAGCATGGTGAAATCATCACGAATGTCGGGAAACCGTTCTGCGCAGACTGCGCTTTCTGCACAACGGTCGAAAATTGCATCGAGCGCATTTTGCGCCTCGACCGCGATTGCGGGGCCGAGCGCCATCTGTGGCGGCACCACGCCATCCAGAATGACGCTGCGCGTCGATTGCGGATATCGCCGTACAAAATGTTGCGCGACACGCGAACCATAGGAAATACCGTACAGGTTGAACTGCGTGTAGCCGAGCGCCTCGCGAAGTGCCTCGAGGTCGCCAACCGCGACACTGGTGGTGAAAAAACGCGGATCGTGTGGCAGTTGTTCGAGACACTCCTGGGTCACGGCAAGCGTTTGCTCGCGGGAAAAGCGGCCTTCGATGATGTCCTCGTCTGCCTCACAATTCATCACCGCGGACTGGCCGGTGCCGCGCTGGTCAAGCAGCACGATGTCCCGATTCCGTCTTACCTTCTCGAAGGCGCCTTGATAAGCGGCATAGAAATCAGACGATGCCTGTCCCGGGCCGCCGGCGATTGGCACAAACGGGTCCGGCTCCGGTTCCAGGCTGAGTGCTGGCACAACGGCAACGAAAAGCTCGAGCAATGGTGAAGCAGAATTGGCAGGATCCTCGCGCCGCTCCAAGGTACCGCAGCGGGCCTTGATGCCGGGAAAACCACGCCCTGCCCGGATGCGGCAGTCTTCGAGCACAAGCAGGGCCCCCTCGCTTGCCTGCTGCGCCTGCAGCGGCATCGCCGCCAGGAGGGCGGCGGCTATCATGAGTGCATTTCTCAATTCGGGTTCCGGTAGCAATGGCGCCGCTATATTCCTGATAAGCCAAGACCGTGTAAAGCGTTATGGCACTTAACCTTGGGCGCGATTAGAATAGCCGCCCCGAAAGCTGTTCATTTTTTGACCAATGTCCGCAGACACGAAATACGATGTCATTGTTATCGGCGGCGGCCACGCCGGCACGGAAGCGTCCCTCGCTGCCGCGCGCGCCGGTGCGCGGACCCTGCTTGTAACGCAAAAAATCTCGACGCTCGGCCAGATGAGCTGTAACCCGGCCATTGGCGGCATTGGCAAGGGCCACCTTACGAAGGAGATCGACGCACTGGGCGGCGCGATGGCACGGGCGATCGATCAGGCCGGAATCCAGTTCCGTACCTTGAATGCAAGCAAGGGTCCGGCTGTTCGCGCAACGCGTGCGCAGGCGGATCGTCAACTGTACCGCCAGGCGATTCGCGACATGCTCGACAATCAGGCGGGACTGTCGATCATTGAACAATCCGTCGAGGATCTCATGGTGCAGGGAGGCGTCGTAACCGGCGTCGTAACCGGCCTGGGGCTGAAGTTTTTTGCCACAACGGTAGTGCTGACAGTTGGAACATTCCTTGGCGGCCGAATACTTATTGGCAATACAGAAAAAGCCGGCGGCCGTGCAGGAGATCCTCCCTCGATAAAGCTTGCAGATCGCCTGCGAGAAATGCCGTTTCGTGTCGCACGCCTGAAAACCGGCACGCCGCCGCGACTCGATGGCAACACACTGAATTACGATTTGATGACCGAGCAGCCAGGCGACGAACCGATTCCGGTGTTTTCTTTCGTCGGCAAGCGCAGCGATCATCCTGAACAAGTGAGTTGCCACATTACGCACACCACAGAGGAGACGCACGAAATCATCCGTAATGCGTTATCGGAGTCGCCGCTGTATACCGGCGCCATCGAAGGCGTCGGGCCGCGTTATTGTCCGTCGATCGAAGACAAGGTAGTACGCTTCGCAGACAAGAACTCGCACCAGATTTTCGTCGAGCCGGAAGGGCTGCGCACGGACGAGGTCTATCCGAACGGCATTTCGACCAGTCTTCCCGCCGACACGCAGCTGCGTTTCGTGCGCTCGATCAAGGGCTTCGAGAATGCACACATTACACAGCCTGGTTATGCAATCGAGTACGACTATTTCGATCCGCGCGACCTTAAG
>PVMK01164071.1_pt1 | contig 12693 bp, 10 predicted proteins | sample 1853481 | NCBI WGS metagenome assembly PVMK01 (sample SAMN08533507, study PRJNA380276) | Marine sediment metagenome, whole genome shotgun sequencing project.
CATATAATCGTTCATCCCTGCATTAAGACAGCTCTCACGGTCACCCTGTAGAGCATTGGCAGTCATTGCGACAATCGGTATGGTCTTAAACCCTTTATTACGTATCTTCTGAGTAGCACTGATGCCGTCCAGTACAGGCATCTGTATGTCCATAAGTATAATATCAAATTTTTCAGGCTGTGCGGTGTAAGTGGTAATAGCCTCTTTTCCATTTTGAGCCAGGGTTACATTATATCCGGCCTTCTTTAACATGATAGTCGCAAGTTTCTGGTTCACAGGATTATCTTCAACCAATAAAATGTTAAGTGAATGTTTTACTGACTCAGCAATAGAATGCTGAGTTTTAATTATATTACTTTTTTCATGTTGTTTATTGGAATCATTTAATAATGATTCCATCATAGTTAGGAATTTGATTCTGTTTATTGGTTTTGGGAGGTATCCGTTAAAACCTGCATCCTGACATTTTTTTGCGTCTTTATTTATATTTGATGAGAATGCCAGTAAAGGGATATCAGGTATGTCAAGTTTGCGTATTTTGCTTCCAAGCGTATATCCGTTAATATCATTTAGCTGTATATTTAAAATACATAGATCATATGGATCATTATCAGAATTTGACTTAATAAGTTCATCAAGAGTTTCCCGGCCTTTATTTAAAGCAAATAAAGTTATATTATATGGTTTTAAGAATTGTCTGCAAATATTAATGTTTGTTTGATTGTTATCAACAATTAATATTTTTTTGTTTTCAATTGAAATTCTTGAAGGTCTTTGTTTAACTGTTTCTGTGGATTTTTCAAACCATCCAGTAAAATGGAAAGTACTGCCCTGCCCTTTTTTACTTTCAGCCCATACATCTCCATTCATCAGCTCAGAGATTTTCTTGCTAATTGCAAGACCAAGCCCTGTGCCTCCAAATCTTCTTGTCGTAGATCCATCTGCCTGTGTGAAAAGCTCAAAAATATTTTGAAGTTGTTTTTTGCTTATTCCAATACCTGTATCGCGGACTTTAAAGTGGAGTTTAATCTTATTTTCTTTTTCCTGTTCAACCTCAAGTGAAAGTTCAATTTCGCCTTCCTCAGTAAATTTTGAAGCATTTCCCATGAGATTTGTTATAACCTGCCGAAGCCTATGTGGATCACCTTTTAATTCCGCAGGTACATTTTCATCTACAGAACACAGTATTTCAACCGGTTTATTAGCTGTTCTGGGTGTTATAAGATCACATACATTATAAGATAAAATTTCAGGATCAAAATTAATTGATTCAAGGGTGGCTTTTCCTGCTTCAATTTTTGAAAAATCAAGAATATTATTTATTAATGTTAAAAGGGTATCACCGCTTTCTCTAATTGTCGTAACATAATCAAAGTGTTCAGTATTTAACTCAGTCTGCAAGAGTAGTTCACTGAATCCAATAATTCCATTTAAAGGTGTTCTTATCTCATGACTCATGTTAGACAGAAATTGCGTTTTAGCTATGCTGGCAAACTCTGCATTTACAGTCATTTGATTGGCGCGTTCAATTGATTTTTCAAGCTGGAGGTTCAGGTCTTTCTGTTCAAGGTAATCGTCTTTTATTTTGTTTTCAGCAAGCTTTCTATTTGTAATATCTCTTATTATAAGAACATATCCTGTAAGGTTATTGCTTTTTTCTTTATAAACAGAATTTACGTTCTGTTCTGCTATAATTATTTTTTTGTCTTTATTGATATAATAATTTTGAAGGTTAGATATACTGCCGTCTTTCTTAATTAAAGCAATTTTATGCTTAATTTCTTCAATGAATCCATCATCAACATTAATTAAATCAGAATTGCTTGTAAAATATTCACCCGGAGTATTTACTGCAAATTGATTAAGCTTACGGTTTATTAAATCAGCTTCTTTATAATTTAATAATTCTGTAAATGCATTATTTGTGTAAATGATAATTCCATTTTTATCAATTACTACAATACTGTCTGACGAACTATCGTAAATATTTTTTAGAATGTCATTATCCTGCATATATCTACCCCTAAGGAATATCAAGAGAAAGTATCAGTTTTTGTTTGCCTGTTGAGTATTAACGTTCAGTCCTATAAGATATATAGATGAAGCGCACACTTGTCTCTGACTTTCTTCCGGAAGACCCTGAACTGTTTTCAACCCAAACCCTTGTCCCCCAACAGCCTAATTCAAGATCTATACCAAACACTGTATCCAGATCATCGTTGTCAATCAGATCATATCTGGCATTAAAGAAGACAGATAATGGCTTATATACCTTTAATTTTCCATTAAGATTAATGTTCTCGTAGGAATCTTTTCTATACACGTATTCAAACCCAAGAGATTCATTCCGACTTTTTCTCCAGCGCACTAAAGCATTATAATAACGGAGCCCATTATTATAAGGATCATAAGTCGCTTTTGTCTTAAAATATAATCCATTTAAAAGATTTAATCTTATTTCTCCAAATATGTCAGAAAAATCCTTATTTGGATCGCCTTTATAATAGATCCCGCCTTCAGGATCACTGAAATTCACAGACTGGCCAAGCATTATATAACCCATTTCTTTTTCAGCCAGGCTATTCGTGTTGTCCTGATATAAAGCAGTGAAGCGGTTTTTTAAATAATATGAAAGCATATTTCTTTTATAAAATCCGTCCTGGATATCAAAGTCAGGCATTTCCTCCTGATCATTTTCTGGCAAGTACTCATAAAGTAATCCGGGTTCAATTGTATGTTTTAATTTTTCAATTTTTTTATTCTCAAAATTAAATATTTTAATAAAATCTACAGATAATTCTGCTTTTACGCTTGGGAAAAGACCTTCTTTATCATAATTTTCATTATGATTAAGATTCAAATATGAGATTCCCTTTAAACCAATTTCGGGGTTAAATTTTAACCAGCCATTGAAACTTTTTGGGAGTGAAATTTTTGGAAATACTGTAAACCTGTTTCCTTTTACACCGCTGTCTCTCCATAAATTATCATATGATGCATCAACCTGATAAAATAAGGGTGTGCCTGTAAGTTCCTGCCTCATGCCGGAGAACAGTAACTGCGGTAATCTTTGAAGAGTATTTGGATCTGACTCCTCAAGATTTTTGTTAACATCTATATTAAAAAGCAGGTTGTATTTATCCCAGTTTTTATTTAGAAATAAAAAAGATTCATCACGTTCTCTTGATCCAATATTTGACTGTTTATATTCTAATGAGGATCTTCTTACCTCATTGCTATAATCGTTGTAAAATTCCCGGTCAGAGATATAATTGGCATTTGCCTTTAAATAAAGATCACTGGAAAAGTAATGTTCACCTTCGAAGTTAAGATATATTCGTTCATGACTTCTGTCTCTTGTGTCGCTGTATTCATCATCAAAAAAGTCATTGTCTTCATTTGTATAATATCCATATAGTTTTATCCAGGAATTCTCTTTAAATCTTTTTCTATATTCCAGTCCGTTACCCGTACCTTTTCTTGTTGCATAATCCAGCCAGTAAGTTGCATCAGAACTATCTGATATTGCCCAGAAAAAAGAGTTAGTAAATTCATAACCGGCTGAGCTTGAAGTTCCATATTCAGGACGCAATAAACCTGTCGCCCTTTTTGTTTTGGCAGGGAAAACAAAATAAGGAAGATAAAATATCGGCACGCCTTTAATTTTAAAAAACGAATTCTTAACTTTTGCATATCCGCCTGTAGTAAGATTTATCTTTTTGGCATCTATTCTCCATGGTGGATTTGGGGCGTCACAGGTAGTTATGGTTCCATTCAGTATTCTGTATTTGTCGGTACTAATTTTCTCAATTTCTTTTCCCTTAATATGAAAATTTTCCTGGTTTAAGAACATAACTGCATTATGAACTTGACCCACCTGTGTGTCTAAATTAATTTCAAACGCATCACACCGTATTATATCACCCCCCTGCTTCAGTTTTACATTACCTTTAGCTTTTGTAAGCTGTGTATTAAGATTATATTCAATGTAGTCTGCAGTTAATTCTCTTGTTCCCTGGTGAAGCTCAGCATTTCCCTCTGCAATAAAAAGGTTGTTTTTATTGTCTTGAGAAAGTTTATCCGCTTTAATATTTACAGGTATTGTTTTATACTGCATATTGTCTAAAGACAGGTCTTTGGAATAAGCCGTATGAGTAGCCAAAATTAGAAGCAGTATTATTGTTATTATTTTTTTCATTTAATTTTTAATTGTAAATTTGTTGTTTTGCTTTAAGATTTATTTATGTTTTTATAAAGGTATTCTTCCGCTAATATTTTTATTTTTGTTAATAAGATGCTGTCTGATTTCTCCAACCGTGAAGAGTGATCCGGTGACTAAGATTAAATCATTTTGATCTGCCTCAGCCATTGACGAGGTTAATGATTCGACTGGATCATCATACCAAAATAACCTTTTATTGTCTGAAAATAAAATATATTTTTTTAAAATTTCTTTATCAGCTGCTCTATATATATCAGGCTTACAAAAGATGGTTTTATATGTCCCTGGTACCATTATTTTAATAAGACTATTGATGTTTTTATCTTCAAGTACACCTAGGATTATGAAGAGTCTATTATAATCAAATTGATTATTTATTGATTTTTTTAATTGTTTCCATGCTTCGGGATTATGAGCACCATCAAGAACAATTTTAGGGTTTTCTGATATAACTTCCATCCTTCCAGGCCAGAAAGCTTTACATATACCCTTCTTAATGTTTTGTTCTGATATTTTATAACCGGACTCAATTAGAATTTCAGAAGTTTTTATTGCCAGTGAAGCATTTGCTTTTTGGTGTTCTCCTATCAGTCCGGACTTGATTTTAAGAATTTCAGAATTTTTATTTATATAATTAAATAAATTACCGGAAATATTTATAAATTCAAAATCTCTGCCAGAAATATAAAGTGGACTGCCAGATTTATTTGCAATCTCCTTAAGAATATTTTTTGACTTTTGCTGTTTAACCCCTGTTACAACCGGCCTCTTTTTCTTAATTATCCCTGCCTTTTCTACGGTTATTTCAGAAATTGTTTTTCCAAGATATTTTTGATGTTCAAGCCCAATATTAGTAATCACTGAAACAAGTGGATTAATAACATTTGTTGAGTCATATTTACCGCCCAGACCTGTCTCAATAACAGCAAGATCAACTTTTTCTTCATAAAAATAGATAAAAGCAAGTGCAGTTGCAAAATCAAAAAAGGTGGTGTTTTTAATTTTATGATCAAAACAGATTTTTTTTATTTTTTCAATAAGCTCAGTAACTCTCGTTTTTTTAATTTGTGTATCATTAATCTTAATTCGTTCACAAAAATCAATTAAATGCGGAGAGGTATATAATCCGGTTTTATAATTACTGTGTTTTAATATGGAATGTAGGAAAGCCGCAGTTGAACCTTTTCCGTTTGTACCGGCAATATGTATAAATTTTAGATTTTTATGGGGATTCCCAAGATGAAAAAGAAGTTTCTTTATATTTACGAGGCCGGGTCTGATACCGAACCTTCGAAGTTCGAAGAGTGCTGAAATTGATTTCTTATAGGTCATTTAACAAGAGTTATTCAGGCAAAGTAGCACATTTAAGTTTATGGACGAAATCACCAACCTTTGAGATCATCTCAGAACCAGCACTGTTCTTTTCAATTATCTTTATAATCGCACTTCCAACAATTACGGCATCCGAATACTCTGCGACTTCACGGACATGTTCAGGACTTGATATGCCAAAGCCGATACCCACAGGTAAATCAGTAAATTTTCTGATTTGTTCTATATAGGATGACAGACTGGTATCAAGACTGGATCGGGTTCCTGTCACTCCGGTAACAGATACAAAATAAATGAACCCCGATGCTTTGTCAGAGATCAATTTCATTCGCTCATCAGTACTGGTGGGAGCCAGCAGAAAGATCATATCGATACCATTATCATCTGCAGATTTCTTAATTTCAGAGGCCTCTTCAGGAGGCAGATCAACAATTAAAAAAGCATCTACTCCGGAATCTTTAGCCTCCTGACAAAGCTTGTCAATACCATAATGAAGAAATGGATTGTAATACCCAAAAAGGATAATCGGTGTTTCTGAATAAGTCCGCACCTTTTTAACGTGATTAAATATTTTCCGCATTGAGAAACTATTTGCAAGTGCTCTTTGTGATGCTGCCTGAATGGTTGGTCCGTCTGCCATTGGATCTGAAAACGGTACGCCTAGTTCGATAATATCCGCGCCATTTTCAACCAGACATTTTAACAGCTGGTCAGTTGTATCGTAATCCGGATCTCCTGCTGTGATAAAAGGAATCAGTGCTTTTTCATTCTTTTGTTTTAATTTTTCAAATACGCTGCTGATTCTAGACATGATCTCTTTCAAATATATTAAGTAGTTATACCCATTTTTTCGGCTGCTATATGAATATCCTTGTCTCCCACGACCGGAAAGGCAGATAACAGCTATTGTATTTTTATCAAGGTTTTTTGCTTCTCTAATTACATATGCAACAGCGTGTGAACTCTCAAGCGCTGGGATTATACCTTCAAGCAGTGATAATTCCTGATAAGCATTTAATGCCTCATCATCTGTGACAGTATAATATTTAACTCTTCCTGTTTCCTTTAAGTAACTGTGTTCAGGGCCTACACCGGGATAATCAAGGCCGGGTGCAATTGAATGGGCAGGTAGTATCTGTCCCTGCTCATCCTGCATAAGGTAACTCTTTGCACCATGAAGTACTCCCGGAGATCCGGCGGCTAAGGGTGCAGAGTGCGGACCCTTATTTAATCCGAGCCCTTCAGCTTCGACTCCAATCAGGACAACCTCTTTATCCTCAATAAATGGATAAAAAATACCCATAGCATTACTGCCGCCTCCGACACAGGCAATTACAGCATCAGGAAGTTTGCCTTCTTTTTCAATTATCTGTTTTTTGGTTTCATCTCCTATTATCCTTTGGAAATCTCTAACCATCATTGGATAAGGATGCGGTCCTGCAACAGAGCCGATAATATAAAAGGTATTTCTAACATATGTTACCCAGTCACGCATTGCCTCATTCATTGCATCTTTAAGTGTTCTTGTGCCTGAATCAACTGGAATTACCTTTGCACCCAGAAGTTTCATTCTGAACACGTTTAAGGACTGTCTTTTGACGTCTTCAGCTCCCATGAAGATTTCGCATTTAAGCCCGAATCGTGCTGCAACTGTTGCCGTTGCAACCCCGTGCTGACCAGCTCCGGTTTCAGCGATGATCCTGGTTTTACCCATCCGTTTTGCAAGCAGTATCTGACCGATAGTATTATTTATTTTATGAGCGCCGGTATGGTTCAAGTCTTCCCGTTTTAAATAGGTTTTTATACCGTATTTATCAGAAAATCTTTCAGCGAAGTAGAGCGGATTTTCACGCCCAACAAATTCCTGCAGATAGAAGTTCAGTTCTTTATTAAAATCATCATCTTCTTTGTATTGTTTATAGGCCTGTTCCAGCTCTATCAAAGCCGGCATCAGCGTTTCAGAGACATATCTACCGCCAAATTCACCGTAATGTCCCAAATTATCAGGAAGCGTCATATTTTCTTTTTTCCCCAAAATATATTTTAACTAATTTAGAAACTCATTAAGCATTTCACCCGGGTTATCAGCTCTCATGAATGTTTCACCAATCAGAAAGGCATCCACCCCTGCTTTAGAAAGTTTTTGCATATCTTCTTTTGTTTTTATCCCGCTTTCAGTAACAATGACTTTTGATTCAGGAATATCAGCCATTAAATCAATACTTGTCTGTAAGTCCGTATCAAAGCTTTTTAAATTCCGGTTATTAATCCCGATTATTTCAGCATCAGTTTGAAGGACTTTTTCAAGCTCTTCTTTTGTGTGTATTTCAACCAAAGCGGACATAGACAACTCTTTTACAATTGAAAGGAGCTCATCAAGCAACGGCTTTTCGAGAATTGCCGAAATTAGAAGAACTGCATCTGCACCGTTTGCCCGAGCTTCATATATCTGATAAGGGTCAAAAAGAAAGTCTTTTCTTAACAGCGGTATCTTTACAGCCTTTTTAATTTCTTTTAAGAAATCAAGTTTTCCCAAGAAAAACTCTGATTCAGTCAGTACCGATATGGCTGCTGCATTATTTGCTTCATATTGCCTGGCAATTTTTATGGGGTCAAAATCCTCTCTTATTATTCCTTTTGAAGGAGATGCTTTTTTTACCTCAGCAATTATTCTTATATCATTTATGTTTTGTTTTTTGAGTACATTTTTAAAATCAAGTACTTCAGGAAGTTTATTAATAATATCTTCTAATTCACTGATATTACGGTCTAATTTAGACTTAACAAGCTCCTTTCTTTTTGATTTTACAATCCTGTCCAGTATCAACTTAATTCATGCTCCCGGTAAGTTCTATAAGCTCATTAACTTTGGCAAAAGCTTTTCCACTGTAAATTGAGTCAGCTGCGATCTTTAAAGCTTCATCTAGATTGTCTGTTTTTTCCGCTGCGAAAATTGCAGCAGCAGCATTTAAAACAACTATATCAAGGCGGGGCGATTTTTTGCCCTTAAGCAGATCAATAATAATTTGTGCATTCATTTTTGGATCACCGCCCTTCAGATCATTAATATCTGCAAGCTTAAATCCTAGTTTTTCAGGTGAAATTCTGTATTCAGTAATATCGTTATCTTTTAGGTCATATACAATGGTATCCTTACACAAGGTAATTTCATCCAGTCCGTCACATCCATGCACCACAAGAGCACGTTTTCTGCCAAGGTTTTTTAATACATTTGCAAGCTTTTCTGTCAAGTCAGCTGAATATACACCCAAAAGCTGTATATCCGCATCAGCAGGGTTGGTTAAAGGACCCAGTATGTTAAAAACAGTTTTGATTCCGATTTCTTTACGCGGCCCGGCTGCATATTTCATTGCCTGATGAAGGTTTCGGGCAAACAGAAAACCAATTCCAATCTCTTCAATACATTCCGCTACATTTTCAGGGCTGATATTTATATTAATACCGAGTTTTTCAATCACATCCGCGCTTCCGCACATACTTGAAGCTGAACGGTTTCCGTGTTTTGCAACCTTTAAGCCGGCACCGCTTACTACAAAAGCAGCAGCAGTTGATATATTAAAAGTGTTTAACATGTCGCCGCCGGTTCCAACAATATCAATTAAATCATGGTTTGACTTAACCGGAATACTGACAGCCTTTTCACGCATGACTTTTGCAGCAGCTGTAATTTCTTCAATTGTTTCACCCTTAATGGATAAAGCCGTTAGAAAAGAAGATATCTGTGCATCAGTGGCCTTCCCTACCATGATCTGTTCCATGGCAGCTGTCATCTCAGTACTTGAGAGGTCATTTCCTTTAATAAGCTGTGCAATTGATTCTTTAATCATGATCTATTATTTGTTTCCCAGAAATCTGATGCCATTTTAAGAAAATTATTTAAAATTTCTTTTCCCTGTCCGGTTAAGATGGATTCAGGATGGAACTGGATTCCCTCAATTAAATATTTTTTATGTGACACACCCCATAATCTCATCCTGATCAGTCCAGGCTGATATTTTAAAACAATCTGGAATGGTTTCACGATTGATAATAAGAGAATGATATCTTGTTGCTTCAAAACCTAAAGGGATGTTCTCAAAAAGCTTTGAATTATCATGATCAATCTTTGAGGTCTTTCCATGCATAATTCTTTTTGCACGGATGATGTCTGCACCAAAAACCTCACCAATACACTGATGTCCAAGGCATACTCCCGAGTATGGGAAATTTCCCCTTAAAATTAGATATGATCTCTTTTGATATTCCAGCACTTTCAGGTCTTCCCGGCCCCGGAGAAATGACAATTTTGTCAGGATTCATTTTTTGAATCTCAGAAATTGTTATCTTGTCATTTCTAAAAACTTTGACTTTTTCCTTTAGCTCACCAAAGTACTGGACAAGGTTATAGGTAAAAGAATCATAATTATCTATCATTAAAAGCATTTTTAGAGGTCCTCATGTGCATGTTTAATCGCTTTTATCATTCCTTTAGCCTTATTCTGGGTCTCTATAAATTCATTTTCCGGTTTTGAATCCATAACAATACCGGCACCGGCCTGGATATATATCTTTTTATTTTTTACCAGCATGGTCCTGATGGTTATGCAAAAGTCCATATTTCCGGAAAAACCAAAGTAACCGACTGAACCTGAATAGGGCCCTCTGCGGTGTTTCTCGAGTTCATCGATAATCTCCATTGCTCGAATCTTTGGCGCACCGGAAACCGTTCCGGCTGGGAAAGCTGCCGCTAAAACATCAAAAGCATTTTTACCCTTTTTTAAAATTCCGTAAACACTGGATACCAGGTGCATAACATGTGAGTACCGTTCAATGACCTTAAAATCCTCTACAGTTACACTTCCCATTTTTGATACTCTGCCCACATCATTTCTGCCGAGATCAACAAGCATGATATGTTCAGCGATTTCTTTAGGGTCTTTTTTCAGGCTGTTTTCTAAGGCTATATCATCTTTTTCATCTTTGCCCCTGGGCCGTGTACCGGCGATGGGTCGAAGAAATATCTCATCATTTTCAAGCCTGACCAATACCTCAGGTGAAGAGCCGACAATAATATCTTTTTCCATCTTCAGGTAGTACATGTAAGGTGATGGATTTACCATGCGCAGAGACCGATAAAGTTTAAAAGGATCTGTATTCAGGTCCGTCTCAAACCGCTGGGAGAGAACAACCTGGATGATTTCTCCGGCACGTATATATTTTTTTGCTTTATTAACAATCTCTTTAAAATCATTTTTCTTAACATTTGATCTTATCCGGAGACTCTTATTTGAAGAATCAAACACAGGTTTTTTTAAAGGTCGATTAAGCTTTGTGATTATTTGGTCAATTGTTTCTATTGCTTTTTTATACTGTGAATTAATCCCTGTGTTTTTATTGTCCAGATGAACATTGCAGACCACTTTAACGTTATGTTTAAGATTATCAAATATTACCAGCGTATCTGTAATCATAAAATAAGAGTCATTCCAGTCCGTGTCATCCTTTACCGTGTCTGGAAGGTCTTCAAAAAACTTGACCATGTCATAACTCATAAACCCCACTGCTCCGCCGTAAAAACGCGGTAAACCTTCAAGCTCTACAGGTTTAAACTGCTGCATAATTCCCTGAAGAATTAACAGCGGATTTAATGATTTAATTACCTCTTTTTTGTTATTTTTAATAAGGGTAACCTTCTCCCCCCGGCTTTTAAATATTAGAGAAGGATTAAGGCCGATAAAACTGTAACGCGCCCATTTTTCACCGCCCTCTACACTTTCAAGTAAAAAACAATTTTTACTGTTATTCAGTTTCATGAAAGCAGAAACCGGGGTATCTGTATCCGCCAGGATTTCTTTATATACCGGTATTAAATTGCCTTTTTTTGACAATTTTTTAAATTCAGAAAGACTTGGGGAATATTCTCTTTTTTCAGTCATCTTAAGTTGTGCACACTCTTTTTATGCCGGTTTTAAATTGATGTTTATATTTCTTTAATCAGTGAAATAGTTACATTATTAAAACTAAAAAGTTTATATAAAATTTAAATAAATGTAAACAAGTTAATGATAAAAGAGGGTAAGATTTTAGGAGAGTATGCAATTTGCTGACATTGGCAGCATGTAGTTATTTAGAACGGTATTATTACCGGTTCTTTTAAAATTAGATCAATGGATTTTGCGGGCTTTTTTTGCAAGTTCGGGGTGTGTATCAGCTAAAGAGGTGATCTGTCTCAAATTGTCCGCAGTTCTAAATATCAGCATTGCTAAATCACCTTCATCGACAGTGGTTAAGCTTATTATTTTATCCCAGCTTTTGCCGTTTGCCCAGGCAAATAGAACAACCGCTGACCAGTACTGGATTTCCGGAATATTGAAAAGATATTTTTCCATTAAAGTCATAATATCCTTAACCGTTTCCATCATCTCAAGAAATGCGTTACTTAATAATTTATGATCGAACTGTAAAAGAAGGGATCAACGGTTACGTCTCTATACCTGTCATTAACAAAAATCGATATCATTGCGCACAGTAGCTCCGGTGATAATTTTTCAAGAAATCCTTTTCGTATCAGCTCAGCAATAATTAAGGGCTGATCAAGTCTGAGCTTAGATGCCCAGATCCCGTCTTTGGATAGTTTCCCTTTATTATCTGCAAAACCAGTCAGCACCAGAAAATCAAGATGCTTATTAAATTCATTCCAGACCTGGTTTTTAACAGACTCATAACTTTCTTTTTTTGTGTGTACTGTTTCAGCCTGTGCGTAAAAATACATGGCTTTTGTCATGATGGCAAATATCATAATTTATACATTTACTACATGGAAGTTCATTTAGTAATTTTTCGTAATGATCAATAGACTTTTCAATTTTTAAAAGTTTTGATTTTTGTTCTTCAGCGTCAAAACGGTTTTTACCTGCCCTCTTACAATCTTTAATTTTCTTTTTTTATACCTCGACAGTTTTTTAGTGTTGTAAGACATCTCATTAATTCTATATATAACCTGTTCCGGGTCAGAACATAAGGTGTCTTTTATTTTTGAGCTGAAAGCAGTAAAGACTTTTGAATAATTATGTTCAAGTGCTTTAATATGGTCTGATCTTTGAAAATTTAAAAACGTTTTTATAAGTAAATCATAAATA
>PVMK01121980.1_pt1 | contig 12691 bp, 9 predicted proteins | sample 1853481 | NCBI WGS metagenome assembly PVMK01 (sample SAMN08533507, study PRJNA380276) | Marine sediment metagenome, whole genome shotgun sequencing project.
GTACCTCTATTACAGAGGTACCCTGTACGAAACTCCCTTACAGGGATTTCTGATGCTTCTTCTTCTTGCTGGCGGCCTGACGGGCAGTTCAAGGCTGGCTCTAGGTGATCGCTGGGGAGAGGTGCTGAGCGGATTTCTTCTGGGCCTGGTAGTGGTCTTTCTTACTCTTCTGGCTTACTAGCCGCTTCCTCTTTATTATTCGCATCCAGCATCACATTCAGCTTTATCAACACATCGTTGTAGACCTCGTCAAGCAGTATTGGATGCCTGGAGTAAACCAACATGGTTGTATCGAACATCTGGCGGGTTACCTGGTGCTTTTCCAGAATAGGTGTTAAAATATCAAGGCTGTCCGTATCGTATTTCCGATTGAATCTCCTGTCCTGCGTCACGCCATCCATCAGGTGAATATCCACAAGAACGCCGACCAGTACATCCCGTTCTATAAATTCTTTACCCGTGATTTTCTTTTGTTTCTTACAGGCTGTAAAAGTCAGTGCCAATAAGAGAATAAGGATCCCTGAATATTGAAGTCGGATATGCATTACTTGATATCATTAAATCGATAACCTATCATGATCTCATGCGATCCTGTGCTGTAATTACTTAGGTCGGAGACGTTAATGTCATAGGCGTAACCAAAGAAAAGCGTTTCATCGAAACTGTAACCCAGCAATATTGCAACGGCATCCTGGTTGCGGTAGGATAGACCAGCCCATAACATTTTCTGCCATTCAACTCTTGCGGTTATATCGAAGCTGAGCTGTTTCGGAGCTGTACCTTTGATCATCAGAGAGGGCTCGATCATCCAATTTTCATCGATCCGGAAGCGATATGCGCCTGTCAGGTTGATATGCGTTTTCAGTCTGTTCAAACCATCCTTGTTATCAAAGATCTTTACACTGTTATGCAGAAGCTGGGCTGCGGAAAGTCCAACATAAAAATCGTCTGCATAAAGATAGAGACCAAGACCCGCATCGGGCAGGTAGGAGGTGCTTACAACATTTAGAATGCTGGGATCAGATACATCTGCCGGATTGAGCTGGGTTCCATCGACGCGATATTGCATGATGCTGGCATAAAGTCCCATAGATAGTCTGACGTCGCCGGTAATAGCAATATTATAGGCATAGGAACCTGTGACTCCGGTCCGGCTGGTGGGTCCGGTAACATCATTGTACACATAACCGCCATATCCCATAGGCAGTTTGGTATGTGGACCATAGAATGAAATGGAGTTGGTCATTGGAGGATCCAGCAGTCCCACCCACTGAAACCTGTGATTGGTTCGGATCTGAAAGAAATCATAGGTGCCAGCAACAGCCGGGTTGACCACAAAATTATTGAACATGTACTGTGTATAGTGAGGCATTTGCTGTGCCTGCAGTCCGGCCGAGCCAGCAATGATTGTAAACAGTATGATGTATGTAACCCTTCTCATGCTACCTGATTATTGTTACGTTCCCTGAAATTGGCTTGGCTCCCGGGTAGGGGACTATAATATAGTAATAGGTTCCCAATGGCACTTCTTTCCCGCCTGATGTTCCATCCCACAGGTCTCCACTATCATACCCCACATCTGAATATAGCTTACCACCCCACCTGCCATAAACCTCAACCAGAATCTCCGGGAAACGTTCCGCATTTTTAATTTCGAAATATTCATTGATTCCATCTCCATTGGGCGAGAAAGCATTGTATGCCTGGATATCCTCGATGACATCAATGAATACATCATCCACTTCTTCACAACCATAGCTGTTAATGGCAAAAACGGTATAGCGGGTTGGCTCGATCGGAGTTGCAACGGGGTCAGGAACCGAACTATTGTCGAGTCCCGTTTCGGGTTCCCATCTGTATTGATCAAAGGGCCCGCCCGTAGTTTCCAGTCGGATTGAATTTCCCTCTATAACAAAGGTGTCCTCGATTGTCTCCAGACCCATTAATGGGTGCAGGTTTATTGTTACAGAATCCTTGTTAAGGCATCCATAAGGGCTGACAGTCTCCGTAATGGTCAGAACAAATGTGTTTGTTGAGGTCATTCCGGAGGCCCACGGGTCCAGAATGGTCTCATCTGACAGGAAGGGCGAGGGATCCCAGGAGGGAGTTCCGACCCCGGCACCCTGTAACTGTATGGATTCTCCGCTGCAAATGGAAGCATCCGATCCGGCATCCACATCCACTGTTACTTCACTGCTCACGGTGATAGATTCAGACCTTGTACAGTTATTTCCATCTGTAATCAGCAAATCATACACTCCGGCCTGAAGGTTGGAACGGTCTTCTTGCGTACTACCATCGGACCAGAGGTAGGTAAAGCTGCCTGCTCCTCCTGATACGTTAATATCAATGGCCCCAGTTGGACTGAAGGCATTACATTGGGCAGGAGTCATGATATGGCTGAAGAGGATCTCACCTGGCTCCGTGATGGTGACCGCACCTGTAAAGAGTTTTCCGGCTTCATCCAGGGCCACCAACTGGTAGGTGATATTGCCAGCCAGGTCGATAAACAGGGGATCAGACTGGAAATTAGCTCCGTTATCGATGGAATACTGGACTGCCCCTTCCGCATCCTGTGGAACAAACTCAATGCTTCCGTCGTTGGCTCCAAAGCAGGTTACATGGGTGACGTTGACCACTACGTCCAGTGGTGGAACATCCAGAATCAACACCGTCTCTTCGTAGGTACACCCATCCTGGTCGCGTACAATCACATGGTAACTGGCAGGTGCCAGGTCGGTGTATGTTGTAGTACTGGTAAAGGGTCCGGCCAGACCATTAATGGAATATTCATAAGGGGCCGTTCCACCGGTGACGTTTGATATGGTTATGGTCCCCAGATTTCCGTATGTGGCGTCTGTTTTGACCATAGTAGCCAGCACCGGAACCGGTTCCAAAATGCTTGCAGGAGCAGTGACTGTACAGTTATTGGCATCCCGGAGCCAGACCGTGTAGTCCCCAGCTCCAAGTCCATTGAAGGTGCCACTTGACTGGTAGATTACGTCATCAAGAGAGAATTCCCGAAGACCTGTCCCTCCCGATCCTGTGACTTCGAGACCTCCATTGGTATTGCCGGCGCATATAGTTACATCGGTGATCAGGATATTGTCTATGGACAGTTCGGGTGGTGTAAGAATTACCACAGTTGTATCGTGTGTGCAGGCATTAGCGTCTATCATTGAAATGACATGGGTACCTCCCGGAAGGTCCTGAAAATCACCAAGGGATACGGGCGGGGCTCCGTTCAATGAATACCTGATTGTACCCGTGCCTCCTGTGGCACTAATCTGAATTCTTCCCTCCGGGCTATTAAAGCAGGAAGTGATATCATCCTGGGTGTAGGATGTAATCTGTATCGGTGGTGGTTCCACAAGTACATTCAGGTTGCCCATCACAAAGCATCCGGAGGCATCCTGAACCACGGTCTGGTAACTTCCCGGAGCCAGGTTGGTGAAATGATTGGTGGAATAGAAGTCAGTCCCGCCATTGATGGAATAGGTATAGGGTCCGATTCCTCCTGAAACGCCATTAATGGTAATTTCTCCCTGAAGGGGATCAGGGCAAAGATAGCTCGCAAGCTCGTTCGCGATCAGAATCTCTGCGGGCTCCAGGATCGTAATTGTATCCGTCACCTCACACAAATTGGCATCCCGGGTCCAGATGGTGTAGAATCCTGGAGTCAGCGGGCCTAATGTAGCTACACCCTGGTAACTTATACCATCGCTGGAGTATTCATAGCCTCCGGCTCCTCCTGCAGCGCTAACAGTGATTGTACCGTTTCCTGCGCCGAAACAGCTAACATCTGTTTTACTGAGACTGACAGTGAGTGCAGGCGGTTCTGTTATGGTGGCAAGGTTGGCAAAGTTGAATGTACAGCCGTTTGCGTCCATAATAGCCAGAGAGTAGGTATCGGCAGGTAAACCTACAGGATCCTCAATGTCGGAGACATTTGTCCCTGTACTGTTGCTCCATGAATATATATAGGGCGGCACACCTCCGCTAACATCAATGTTAATGGACCCGTTGGCATCCCCATTGCAGAGCACATCCTGATGAGAAACATAGGTGGCAACTACGGAAGAAGGTTCAATGATGGTCTCCTGGTCCGGAAAGGTTACAGCACAAGCGTATGCATCGGTAATAGTAACACTGTAACTTCCTGGTCCCAGTCCGCTCAGGTTCTGGCTTGTTGATGTAAATCCGGATGGACCGGTCCAGGCATAGGTATAGGGGCCCAGGCCTCCGTTAACTGTTATATCAATAGTCCCATCGCTAAGTCCGCCGCAGCTTATATCAGTCTTCACAGAGCTCACCTGAATTTCGGGCGATTCAGCGATGGTGGCTATGTTCGCAAATGGCATAGAACAGCCACCCCCATATGTGATGGTGACACTGTAAGCACCCGCCTCCAGTCCGGAGATATCCTGGGTGCCAGCAGTGAAGCCATTAGGACCACTCCAGGCATATGTATAAGGGGCAGTTCCTCCTGCAACAGTCAGATCAATGGACCCATCCCCGGCTCCAAAGCAGGTAATATCTGTCTGGGTGGTGGTAGCGGTGAGTTCTGCAGGTTCATTAACAATTTGGGGAGCCATGGTCTCAACGCATCCCAGGTCATCCGTCACCTCCAGGATATAGGAGCCAGCTGCCAGTCCGGAGATATCCTGAGGAGGGGCAGTGAAGCCAATGGGGCCGGTCCAGTTATAGGTATAGGGAGAGGACCCACCCAGGATGATGGCATCAATGGCCCCGTCATCGCTGGGATTTGGTAAGCCACAGCTCACATCTGTGATGCTAAATGTGCCTGAAATAGGGGCATTTTCAGTAATGGTTGCCACGGGGTTAAAGTCCATACTACATGCATTGGCATCTGTAATGGTCAGGTTGTAGGCGCCAGCAGCCAGTCCGGAAATAGCCTGGGTATAGGCAATGAAACCACCGGGACCGGTCCAGAAATAGCTATAAGGAGGAGTGCCTCCGGTGGGAGTAATGTCAATAGCTCCGGTGGACTCACCGCTACAGGCTACATGAGTGACCTGGTTGATGTTCAGGCTGATCAGGCTTGGATTATTAATGATGATAGCAGGTGTAGTAGCGGTAGAGCTACAGCTACCTCCATCTTGTGCGGTGACTGTATAGCTTCCTCCCGGCAGGTTGGTAAAAACACCCGAAGTATTGCTATCGCCAATGGGGCCGGTCAGAACGTATACGGGACTGTTTGATTCACCTGTAGCTGTCACCGTAATGGTTCCGTCGTCATCATTGTTACAGGTTATATGAGTGTAGGAATAGGAGGTAATTGACATGGAATCGGGACCACCCACAGAGGCGATCATATAGACAGAGGTCTCAGCGGCATCTTTGACCCCAATCAGGTATACATCCAGCTTTCTTCGACCCACAGAAGTAATGGAGGTAGTAAAAGTGGGGCCCCCCAGATCAACGGGGAATCCTACCCCCTCGTAAATGTACCATTCATAGGGTGCGGTTCCCCCAAAAATCTCGAAATAGATGGTTCCATCAATTCCATCCGAACAGGTGGTGGGAGTGGTGGTGACATTTCTGATTTCAAGGTTTTGTGCTGCCAGTGGAATAATTGAAAATGACAGGAATAGGATTAGCAGTATGGAATACCTGTATGCTTTCATATGGACTCTAATTCGTGCTGTACCCAGATAAAACTGGATTAGCCTGTCATTGGTTGCAAACACTATCTTTTAATGCTCCCAGATTGCCATAAAATTAGAGGTTCTGCGTATAGGAGAAATGCAAAGTTTTAAACAATGCTTCCCTTTTCGATGCCGGCCAGGTATTTTTTCGAAATCTGCCGTACGGGGTACCTGGCGGCAAACAATCCGATAATAAGTACCGTAACCCATATCAGGAAGATATCAAGCGCCTCAATTCGAACAGGATAGGCATCTATAATAAAGGAGCCGCTACCGGTAAGCTTAATGACTCCAAAGCGCTGTTGGATCCAGCTGATAGCAGTACCCAGGAAAAGTCCGCTTATACTTCCCAGTACAGAGATAAGCCAGCCCTCTGTCAGGAAAATTTGTTTGATAAGTCTGTTTTCTGCACCCATGTTCCTCAGCGCAAGAATATCCTTTTTCTTATCAATGATCAGCATTGAAAGGGAGCCGATAATATTAAAGGAGGCGATTATCAGGATGAAGGTCAGGATCAGAAAGATGGCCCACTTTTCCGATCTCATCACCCGGTAGAACATTTCATTCTGCTGTTCCCTGTTCTTCACATGGAATCCTTCCCCCATCAGGGACAGGATCTCTTCCTTGACATCATCGCCGGGATATAGGGGATCCAGCTTTGCCTCCAGGTAGGTGACTTCATCCTTATACAGGAGGAGCTCTCTGACAAAGTCAATGGGACAGATAATATACCTGGAATCGAAGTCCTGCTCAATTTCAAATATACCGGAGGGGTAGATGAAATCTCTACGGATCGATTCTTCGGGTTGTGACATATTGATTCGGGCCGTACGGTCGATGGTATAGATGAAAAGAGGATTTATGAAGTTAAGCCCGATCCCCAGGCTGTAAGACACTCCACGACCAACTACTACGTAGGGCCTGTTCTGATCCTTCAGTATCATCGCTCCTTCAATGATCATGGAGTCGAGACCGGAGACATTCTGAAAATCTTCATCTACTCCTTTGACGGTCGCAATGTGCTGCCTGTCATTATAAAGTAAGAGGACATTTTCTTCCATCACCTCTGATACGGCTAATACTCCCGGAAGAGAGCGAATTGCTTGTGTGGTGGCAGGATCCGGAGTAAATGTTTTACCCGCTATAGAAGAGATCTGAATATCCGGGTCAAATGTGTTATAGAGCGATTTAACTACTGAATCAAAGCCATTGAAAACGGATAATACAATGACCAGGGCCATGGTGCCGGTCGCGATGCCAAGAACCGAGATGCCGGATATGATATTGATGGCATTCTGGGATTTTTTGCCCAGCAGGTATCGCCTTGCTATATAGAAGGGCAGGTTCACTTCTTACACTTCACGATTAGTCCGGTGCCGGTGGAGTGCTTTCCCCTGACATCAGCCATATTTAAAAAATAACAGAATGGGTACACTACCAGGTAGTACAATGGCAGCACCAGCAGAAAGAGTTTACTGAAATTAGCCAGCAGAATAGGATACTTCATGGAGAATTTCCAGGATATTTTACCCGGACAGCCGTAGGAATACTTAATCTGAATATCGGAAAAGCCAGCTTCTCTCAGTTTATCATCTATCTCAGTGACTCCATATCCATCACGGACATGCTCATCAATAAATGATTCATCATGTTCATGTTGCACATCTGATCCCCCCTGGTCCGATGGGGTTGAAATCAACAGGATGCCACCGGGCTTTAAGCCCTGGTAAAGATGGCGGAAAACGGTACGGTCATCTTCGATATGTTCCATCACATCCACGGAGAGCACCAGGTCCCATTCATCATGGTTCTCCAGTTTTGTAAGATCTGCATATTTAAAACCCACCTTCTCATCTCGCTTGATGGTGGAGAAAAAGTGATTGCAATCATCTACCTGTTCCTGCTTGATGTCCAGACCCGTGATTTGAGCTTCCGGGTAGCGCATCGCCAGATAATATACATACTGCCCGAAACCGGAACCGGCATCGGCAATCTGTTCAGGGGTGAATCCAGCTTTCTTCAGGTTCTTTAACTCCCGTCGGATATGCCAGGAGCGTAAGAGAAGCAAATCCAGCAGTCTGTAAAAAATTCTCCTTAAAAAGGGTGTACTGTTAAATACTTTGCCCAGACTATGCTTAATGGGGTCGTACTGCATTATTCATCTTTTAGAAGGTCCTCGATGCGGTCAATGTAATCGAGTGAATCGTCGAGGAAAAAAGCGAATTCAGGAATGTGTCTTAATTGGTTCCGGAGTTTGTTACCCATTTCGCTCCTGACCAATCCTGCCTTATCAGAAATAGCCTGAACGCTCTCCTTAGCATTTTCGCCCGGGAAGATGCTCAGGTAAACTTTTGCTACACCAAGATCAGGACTGATGCGTACGACTGTGACCGTAATCATCTTTCCCCCGGTAAGGGCAGAACCCTGTCTCTGGAAATAATCACCAAGCTCTTTTTGGAGCAATCGGGATACTTTATGCTGGCGGGTTGTGGTCATCGGGGCAAAAGTACGTTTTTTCAAGAACATTTTATAGTTTTGCACGATGGACACAGTATTAAGCGGAATCAGGTCGACCGGCAAACTTCACCTGGGGAATTATTTTGGAGCTGTTAAGAATTTTGTGAAGATGCAACATCAGAACAGGTGTTTCTTTTTTGTGGCCGATTACCATGCCCTGACCACGCATCCTACTCCGGAAAACCTGCATAACAATATCAGAACCGTATTATCTGAATACCTGGCAGCCGGACTGGATCCGGAAGTTGCAACGCTTTACGTTCAGAGCGATGTGCCGGAGATCTCCGAGCTCTACCTGCTACTGAATATGAATGCCTATGTGGGTGAGCTGGAGCGTACCACAACCTTCAAGGAGAAAATCCGCAAACAGCCGGAGAATATCAATGCAGGTCTGCTGACCTACCCGGTGTTGATGTGCGCCGATATTATTATTCATAATGCGGACAAAGTGCCCGTAGGGAAGGATCAGGAGCAGAACCTGGAGATGGCCCGTAAATTTGCCAGACGATTCAACCATATGTACGGGGTAGAGTATTTCACGATGCCCGAGCCCTATAATTTTGGTGAGGAACTGGTAAAAATACCCGGGCTGGACGGAACAGGAAAGATGGGTAAAAGTGAGGGAAACGGGATCTATCTGTCGGATGAACCCACCGCGATTCGCAAGAAAGTGATGCGGGCCGTGACCGACGCCGGTCCACAGGAACCAAATTCACCCATGACCGAACCCATTGCAAATCTGTTCTTCCTGCTTGATACACTTTCCACACCAGATACCGTGAAGCACTTCCGGGACAGCTACAACGACTGCACCATTCGTTATGGGGATTTAAAAAAGCAGCTGGCCGAAGATATGATCAACTTCACCACCCCCATCCGCGAACGAATCAACGACATCTACCAGGATTCAGACTATCTGCGCAAAGTGGTAAAAATGGGAGCCGAAAAAGCCCGCGAAAGCGCATCGAAGACCGTTCGTGAGGTCCGCGAAATTATCGGTTATAAGCCCTTTTAAGAAATACCCTCGTATATACTGCTTCGCCGCTTAAAATTTTTGCTGCGCAACCGAGCTTGCGAGCTCAGCGCAGCTAAATATTTGTAGGCGGCATCAACAGCATATACTTCGGGTAAGAAAAGGGCTTATTACCTATATCTGCGGACCTCGGCGAAGGGTTCTAAAAAGGAAGCTTGTTTATATCCAGGGGCACATCGGAAACAAAGGTTCACCGTCTCCCCATTTTTATTACCTCCGGCAATCTCCATTCCCAACATTTAATATATCGAAAGGGTATTCGACGAGCAAGCCTACAATATCTTGCGGAGCAAGAGATTTAAGCTGCGAGGCTAATACCCTGAAGAAATAATGTTGTGGAATGAACTACCGGGGGTATAAAAAAATAAAAGTCCGCCTGTAGAGACGGACCTGGCCCTGTATTGTCAGGGATATGATGGATGAACTGTCGCTTAGTATAAAACAAATTGCGTGCCAAAATGCTACAGTGTCCAATCAATCCCGGTTTTTCCTTGCTTTTCAAGGTAGTCATTGGTCTTCGAGAAATGCCGGCAGCCGAAGAAGCCATTATAGGCAGAGAGTGGTGAGGGATGGGCTGATTTCAGGATCAAATGTTTGTCACTGTCGATGAGCACCTCCTTGGCATGTGCAAAGCGACCCCAGAGCAGAAAGACCACTCCGTTTTTTTGCTGTGAAACAAGCTCAATAACCCGGTTGGTAAAGGTTTCCCAGCCTTGTTTCTGGTGAGAGCCTGCCTGGCTGTTACGTACGGTCAGGGTTGCGTTGATTAGCAGGACCCCCTGGTCGGCCCATTTTTCCAGGTTGCCATGTTCCGGTAGGGGTATGCCCATGTCCGCATTTAGTTCTTTGAATATATTAACCAGTGAGGGAGGTTTGGGAATGCCCTGGGGGACAGAGAAACAGAGGCCATGGGCCTGGCCTTTGCCGTGATAGGGATCCTGGCCCAGGATCACAACCTTGGCCCGGTCAAAAGGGGTACGTTGGAAGGCATTAAAAATGAGTCTGCCTGGTGGGTAGAGGGTATAATTTTTCTTTTCCTCCACCAGGAACTCTTTGAGTGTGCTGAAATAAGGAGACTGGAACTGGTCCATAAGGACCGACTTCCACCCTGCTTCAATGACTGGATCAATTTCTTGCATGGTATGAAAGTAATTAAAGTGGCTGAAGGGCGCAATGGTTTAAATGGTAAACCTGGCGGTGAGTATGAAATTACGTCCGGCCCCACTCACTCCTCCTGCATATGGTTTGTAGAACTGGTCGAACAGGTTTTCCACGGCCAGCATAAAATCAATATATCTACCGACCTCAAACCCCACTTTAATATTGGCGGTCCACCAGGAAGGGAAGCCATATTCCATGGCCTCTCCCTCATTGTCCTCTCCGAAAGGTGAGAAATCTTCCGTATGTTTCCACCCCTGATAAACCAGGTAGGTATCCAGGAAAAACCTGCTCATCCGGTAGGTGAGAGAGGTTCGCCCAAATAAGGGAGGAATATGCCCGAGAGGAACATCATCGCTCAGATTGTATCCCTTGGTATAGTTGATAGTACCACTCAGACTGATGTTTTTATTCAGGTTGGCAGTGATGCCCGCCGAGGCACCATATATATATGCCTGTCCCGTATTGTAATTGGCTGTTATTTTGTATTGATCGCCATCATAGTAAAGAGAATCTTCCCCATTTATTTGATAGGTGGTCCTGACAATGGCATCATCCAGGTAGGTATAGAAGCCCACCAGCTGTATCTTGATATAATCTTCTATAAACCTGTTGATTCCAATTTCTGCATTGTAGGTATACTCAGGGGAAAGATCGGGGTTGGGAACTGTCACATAGTCATCCTTTGCCCTTACCTTACCGTAGTCGTCCACATTGGGATTTCTAAATCCGGAAGAAAGAATAGCGTTTAATCGCCAGCGGTCCGATGGTGAATAAACCAGTCCCATGCTTCCAGAGAGAGCTCCATGGTTCATGCTGATCTCGTCATAGGGGAGCATGGGGTTGCTGAAGGCAGAGTGCAATGCCCCATAGTTGTACCTGGCCCCCAGGTTCAGTAACAACTTCTCATGCATGATCCACTTGTAACTGGTGTAAAGCGAGGCGCTCCAGGTCTGACTTCCTCCCTCCGGGTAACGGGTTAGTGCTGTCTGCCGATCCCCTGTATGAATATTCTCATACCACGCCTCTGAATCTACCAGGTTGTGGTTTATCTCTGCACCATAGTTCAATTTATGCTTGGCTCCCCAGATCTTAAGCAGATCGAAGTTCAGGCTGAATACCCTGACATCTTCCTGTTGGGTCAGTAACTCTTCATTCCTGAATTTGCGTGAATAACGATCCTCATCAATGTTTTGAAATGCAACAAGGGTAGTCATATTGGTGAAGACCGGGTTGTCTTTCTTCAGCACATTCTTCAAAGACACAAGGAACCTGTTCTGGGGACCGTAGTAGTATTGCGCATATTTAAGGTTCTCCCCGCTATAGTCATTTAATTTATCGAAACGGTCAATATCCGAAGAGGTGGAGTACTGCATATTCAGGATCCAGTCCACATACTGTGAAGGTGTGTACCGGATTTTCTGCAGGATATCCATCTGGCTGTAGCCTGTATTAAGCTGCATATGGGGTTCATCGTTGACAAGGGTTGAATCCACGCCATCTACCTGGTCCACATAGTGCATCAACTCACCCCAGTTACCCAGTGTTGGATCTCTCCAGTTGCCCATTCGGATGTCGCCCAGCTCCTTGTAAGTTATGCTGGTGAGTGAGGCCCATCTTTTTCCCCCAACTGCAAAATCGAGATGACCCGTAATGCCATTCATGGCAGATGTATATTGCATATAGGCATGCGTATTTAACCGGGTAGTGCTGTCAGTGCCCATCTGAGGATCCTTTGTATAGTAGTGAACCACGCCCCCAAGGGCATCACTACCATACATAATGGAGGTGGGGCCAAATATAATCTCTGTCCGTTCGAGAATGGAGTTATCGATGGTAATTGAATTCTGAAGATGCCCATTCCTGTAAATGGCATTGTTTAACCTTACCCCGTCTACAACAAGCAGAATTTTATTGGCTTCAAATCCCCGCAGGATTGGACTGCCTCCACCACCCTGGGTTCTCTGAACCAATATATTTCCAGTTTCTTCCAGAATATCGGCTGTGTTTAATATCTCCAGGGAAAAGGCCGCTATTACTGACTCTCTGGGCATAATAGATATATCCATATTCCAGGACAGCGATACCATTGTCTTTCAGCACCCTTCCTATCATACAAAGAGCTTTTGCATGTCAGATCTGACCGCTCAGCTGGAGGTCTTGCTTCAAAGAAAAAGGATCCTGATTGATGAGTATGTTATATCCGCTTCCAAATACAGGGAAAGCAGCCTGATCATCCCTTACATGGTGGATGTCCTGGAAGACAAAGTATTGATGGAGTCTACCGGATTCACAGCAGCCGATATTCTGGAAG
>PVMK01146217.1_pt1 | contig 12691 bp, 12 predicted proteins | sample 1853481 | NCBI WGS metagenome assembly PVMK01 (sample SAMN08533507, study PRJNA380276) | Marine sediment metagenome, whole genome shotgun sequencing project.
CTGGCTAATTGCACCGCTCCGTCGCTGAAGCCGGTCAGGTTTTGCTCTAACACAGTGCCAATACCGAGTTCGATCATCCGCACCCGGATATTGGCCGATTCATTGTTCATAAATGTCCAGGCGGAAATTGCATTTGCCGGCGTTACGATCGTGACCTCCAAGCCCTGCTTACGCAAAAGTTCGGCCAGGCAGCTCCCCATGTAATAGTGATCGAAATCGTATATGACAACCGGGCCTTCGGGTTCCGAACCGGCTAATACATCATCCGGCGTAAAGACGGCGGCGCCTTCGATTTCATCGACCGGGTACCCGTTTGCACTCAAAATCTCACGTGTCCACCGCGCTCCCGTAGCGATGACTGCGTGATCACAGCCGAATTCGATAACATCCTGTGTCGACAGTGGGCTGCCACGATAGATATCCACATTTGCCATCGTTTGAATCAGGTTCGTCCGGTAGTCGCGCACGCGAGCCCAGGTTGCCAGCCCGGGCAATTTCGATTCGATGGTGACGCGTCCGCCGAGTTCCTCACTTGCCTCGGCCACGGTGACTGCGAAGCCTCGCTGTCCGAGCGCCCGGGCGCATTCAAGCCCGGCCGGCCCCGCGCCGACGATCAACACGCTTTTTTCGGGATCGCCGGGTGGGATGCGCTCCGGATGCCAGTTGCGTCGCCACTCTTCACCCATGGTCGGGTTTTGAGTACAACGAAGCGGAACACTATCGTGATAAGAGGACACACAGATATTGCAGCCAATGCATTCGCGAATCTCGTCTTCGCGACCTTCGTTGATTTTGTTTGGCAGAAACGGATCCGCGATTGACGGTCGCGCCGCGCCGATAAGATCCAGTATGCCGCGCTTGATCTGACTGACCATTGCGTCCGGCGACGTAAAGCGACCGACACCAACGACGGGCTTCGACGTCAACGGCTTCACGAAACTGGTAATCGGTTCCTGCGCGCCTTCTTCGCTAAACCGAGCCGATGCGGTTTCTCTGACCCAGCTCGACGATTTCACATCCCACAGGTCCGGAACGTCCGACAGCATCGAGATGATTTCGTGGGCTTCGGACTCAAGAGTATCCCCGGGTAACTTAAGCAATTCGTCGGTGCTGAATCTCAAAGCCACGGCACAGGACTGGCCAACCGCTTCCTGCATATCTTCGACGATCTCACGCGTGAGCCTTATGCGATTCTCGAGGCTGCCGCCGTACTCGTCGGTACGCTTGTTCATCCACGGTAGCAGGAACTGGTACGGACCAAAGTTCATCCCGGCGTAGATATATATAATGTCAAACCCCGCCGATCTCGCACGCTTCGCTGCATCGACATGCCAGCGGCGAAACTCGCGAATGTCCTGCTTGTCCATCGGTCGGGAGCGTGCCAGGTTGATCCAGCCCGGGTATGTCGAATCACTGGACACACCGGAAGCGGACATTAACGTCATGCGCGTTAAGCGGTTACCCGTTCCGCTGCCACCATGCCATAACTCGACGCCGGCCAGGGCCCCATGACGGTGCACCGCGTCTACCATCAGCTCATGTACTTTTATGTCTTCATCATCCCACAGGCGACAGTAAGGCAACGGCGCGTCATCCGAGCTTGGGTGAATCGAGCAATAGCCGGTATTGACGACGCCCCAGCCGCCTTCGGCACGGACTTCGCGCATGGCTGCACGCGTATGAGGCATCTGCTGGCCGGTGCCGAGCGCGTGCGGCGTGCAGTAAAAACGATTTGCCGCGGTCACGGGACCGATTCTGACGGGCTCGAAGAGAATGTCGTATCGAGAGTTTCTACTCACGTCAAGCAAGCGCTTGTTCAAGATCCGCGATCAGATCGTCGACCGATTCGATGCCAATGGATAGCCGAATCAAATCTTTCGGTATCGGGCTTTGCGCCCCCTCGATCGAGTAGCGATGCTCGATCAGACTTTCAACGCCGCCTAAAGACGTTGCTCGCGTGAACACTTTGCACCGCTTGACAATTGCCAACGCAGTGTCCTGGTCACCCTTTATTCGCAGCGACAACATGCCGCCGAATCCACCGTCCATCTGCCGCCTGGCGATCTCATGCCCGGGATGATCAGGCAAGCCCGGATACAGAACGGCTTTGAGACTCGCATGCCCCTCGAAATGCCTGGCAATCGCCAGCGCCGATTCGCTGGCCTTCCGGACACGGAGGAATAGCGTGCGCATGCCCCTTTGCAGCAGCCAGGCCTCGAAAGAACCGAGAATCGCGCCGGCTTGAATACGAATCTGGCAAATTCGTTCCCAGAGCTCGTCTTCCCTGGCCGTTACCACGGCGCCGGCGACGACGTCGCAATGGCCATTCAGATACTTGGTTGCCGAGTGCACGACGACGTCGGCACCATGCTTGATCGGCTGCGTCAGGACGGGTGTCGGTACCGTGGAATCCACGGCAAGCCATGCGCCGATTCCATGCGCGATTTCCGCCGCGGCTGCAATATCAATGACGTCCCAGGTCGGATTGCAGGGTGTCTCGATCCAGACAAGCTTTGTTTTCTCTTTGTGGACGGTTCTCGCCAATGCATCCGGATCGGCGGGATCGAACAGATCGAGCAGCAAGCCCCATTTGTCGCAGAACTTGATCAGCCAGTTGCGCAGGCCCCAATACATGACTTTTGGTGCCACGATCCGATCGCCCGGTTGCAGGGATTGCACGACAGCCATCGCCGCGGCCATGCCCGAGCTGAACAACAGTGCCGCCGACCCGCCTTCGAGTTCAGTCAGGACTTTTTCAGCAACCGCAAAACCCGGATTCTCATCGCGCCCATAACTGTGACGGGCATCGATCAATCGATAATTCTCGTCGCGAACGTAGGTCGTCGACGGATAAATGCCGGGACTGAGCCCTCCCGTCATCGACTCGATCTGACGCAGGGCCTGAGCGCTTATGGTTTCCGGCGCGAGATGACTATTGTTGCTCATTCGATTTGTTTCCAGGCCAGCTCAGTCGCACTTCGTGTCCAGCCAAAACGCCACTGTTGCGAACAGAAAGTAGGCGGACAAGGCTAAGACAACCAGTTCAACTTTGCCACCTTGAGGAGCCCGTCGTGACGGGCGAACAGACAATCAATTCAACCCGCGGCGCTCGAGAAGCGGTTCAATTAATGGTGCCCGGCCACGGAAGTTTATGTACAGCTCCATGCCGGGACGTGTGTTGCCTTTGCTAAGGACATGTTCCCGGAGTCTGGCGGCGGTCGCCGGATCGAACAGGCTGGTTTCCTTGAAGGCCTGAAACGCGTCGGCGTCAAGGACTTCAGACCAGAGGTAGCTGTAATAGCCTGCAGAATAACCGCCCGCGAAGATGTGGGCGAAGTAAGTGCTCCGGTATCTGGGAACGATTTCCTCGATCAGATCGATATCGGCCATGGCTATTTTCTCGAAACGCCGTGGCTCAACCGCCTCGATCGAATCCATCGTGTGATAGGCCATGTCCAGATAACTGGCAGCCATGTACTCGACCGTAGCGAAACCCTGATTGAATTTTGCCGACGCCGTGATCTTTTCGATGATTTCCTCGGGAATGGTTTCGCCCGTCTGGTAATGGCGCGCATACATTTGCAGAACCTCGGGCTCGCGCATCCAGTTTTCCATGACCTGTGACGGAAATTCGACAAAGTCGCGCGGCGTACCGGTTCCAGCCAGCGACTCATAGGTCACGTCAGATAGCATGCCGTGGAGCGCGTGGCCGAATTCATGGAATAGGGTGCTGGCCTCTGACAGGCTCAAAAGCGACGGCGACTCGTCAGTCGGTCCCGGGAAATTGAAGTTATTGGTTATGATTGGCGTCACATCGCCGTCGAGTTTCGATTGCTGGCGCAATGAGTTCATCCAGGCCCCGCCGCGTTTGCTCTCTCTGGCAAAGAAGTCCATATATAAAATTGCGAGATGACTGCCGTCCGCTTCCCTGATTTCGAAGACCTGCTGATCGGGGTGCCAACCGTCGATATCCGTGCGTCGTTCGAATTGCAGACCGTACAGCCGGTTTGCCAGCTCGAATACACCCTTCCGGACGGCATTAACCTCGAAATAGGGCCGTAGTGCGTCCTCGTCAAAATCGTAGTCGGCTTGGCGAACTTTTTCGGTGTAATAACGCCAGTCCCAGCCCTCGAGACTGCCGTTAATGCCGTCGGCATTCATCATTTCCTGTCGCGCCGCTCTTTCCTCTTTCGCCATGCGCAGTGCCGGTTTCCATACCTTGTCGAGCAACTCATAGACCAGCTCGGGCTTCTCGGCCATGCGTTCTGCGAGCACATAATCCGCGTGGGACTTGAAACCCTTTATCGCGGCACGCTCCGCACGAAACTGAACGATCCAGCTTACGATTTCCTTGTTATCCGCATCGTTGTCGTTGTCGCCACGCATCGCATAGCCGTCATATATTTTCTTGCGTAATTCACGATTCGGTGAGTACTGCAGGAACGGGTTGATGCTGGGGCGTTGCAGCGTGAAGGCCCAACACTCGCAATCATGGCCGCGGCGCCTGGCCTCTTCGGCAGCGAGCGCGATGAGACTGGATGGTAAGTTACCGAGGTCGGCCCGGTCGGTGACGAGTAATTCGAAATTGTTTGTTTCCTCGAGAAGATTGTCGCGGAACTCGGTCGTTAATGTCGCGAGATCTGCATTTATGTCGCGCAGGCGGGCCTGAGACGCCTCGTCGAGATCGATACCCGAGCGTACAAAATTTTTCTTTGTCTCCTCGAGCAATCGCATCTGCTCGTCGTTCAGGCTCAGCTCGCCTCGCTGATCGTAGACTTGTCTGACTCGATCAAACAAAGCCGCGTTAAGCAGGATGTCATCTCTCAGGGCCGAAGCCTCGGGGGCGATGATTCTTGCCGTCTCTTTAGTGATCTCGTCTGAATGCGCGCCATTGACTGCGGAGAACACGCTTGACACTTTGCTGTAGGTCTTGCCGGATGCTTCGAGAGCCTCGATCGTATTGGCGAACGTGGGTTTGTCCGGGTTCGCAACGATGGCATCGATCTCCCTCCTTCGTTCTGCCATGCCGGCGCGAATGGCGGGCAGGTAGTGCTCAGATTCAATCTTGTCGAACGGGGGCGTGCCGAATGGTGTGTCCCAATCGTCCAGCAAGGGATTATCGGAAAGTGCTGGCGCCGTTGCGCTCATTTCCGCAGCATTGTCGTCATTCGAGCCGGATGTGGTCATGTTGGCATCGTCGGAACATGCGAACAGCATGGTCGTGATAAAAAAGCCTGTCAGGTGTAGCCACTTCATTATGTGTGTCCTGTACTGGTGGCCCGTCAATATAGCCTTGCTGGTCCACTGGGGTGAATGGATAACCGGTCGCATATTTTGAAGTAGTCAGACCGATAATCAAGGAAAAGTTCGGTACACGGCATCGCTGTGATACGGCTGTTACTCAAGGCCGAGAACCAGGTTCCAGTGCTCCTTACTAACCGGGAAGATCGACAGGCGGTTGCCGCGCTGATTGAGCCGAAAGTCGCTGAGACCCGGGTGCCCCTTCAATTCCTTGAGCGTGATGGAGCGTTCTAGTTTGCGCTCGAAAGCAACATCGACGAGCAACCAGCGTGGCTCATCCTTGCTGCTCTTCGCGTCAAAGTGTTTGGCGTCCGGATCGAATTGCGTCGGATCCGGATAGGCTGCGCTTGCGATCGTCATCACGCCCACGACGCCCGGCACCTTGCAGCTCGAGTGATAAAAGAATGCCCGGTCGCCGACTTTCATTTCATCGCGGATCATGTTGCGCGCCTGATAATTGCGGATGCCGTCCCAGGGCTCCCTGTGGTCTCTTTCGAGGTCGTCGATGCTGTAGGCATCAGGCTCGGATTTCATCAGCCAGTAGGTCACGTCTGCTCCTTTGGGGCGTTCGGCAAGTATGCGGGTGGCGGATTCTAGCACGCCAGGAAGACCACTAAAGATGCCCCGTCTGTGTGGTAATATGCGCGCGAACCGGCGCTTCTGGTGCCCATCGGCATCGCCGGTTTCCATAAAAACGAAGAGGATGCGAGTTGGCCAATCTCCTGGCAAATATTTTCGGTAAATCCCCCGTCAGGCCCCTGGAGACGCATGTCGGTATCGCCTACCGTTGCACAAAGCAACTCAATGGCTTTTTTAGAGCTGCCATTGCAGGCAAGTGGGACAGAGCGGCCGAAATTCGAGACGCAATCTCGGCGCTTGAACACGAGGCTGACGATCTCAAGAAAGAGATCCGGATGCATTTGCCGAAGAGCCTTTTCATGCCGGTACCGCGCCAGGATCTCCTCGAGCTGCTTCTGGTCCAGGACAAAATGGCAAACAGGACCAAGGATGTCTCCGGCCTGGTCATGGGCCGAAAATTGCAGATCCCGAAGCCGATAGCGAAAGACTTTCTGACTTTCGTCAGCCGCAACGTAGATGCAGCCAAGCAGGCGAGAAAAAGCGTTCGCGAGCTCGATGAGTTGTTTGCGACCGGGTTTCGCGGCGCCGAAGTGACAATGGTCGAATCGCTCATAGATGAGCTCGACAGGATCGAAACCGAGACAGACGACCTGCAGGCAGACCTGAGAGGCTCCTTGTTCGAAATCGAGGACACTCTGGATCCAGTCACCGTGATGTTCCTTTACCAGGTGATCGAACTAACAGGCGAGATTGCGGATATGGCTGAGCGCGTTGGCCGCCGCCTGGAGCTCTTGCTCTCCCACTAATCAATATGTCCCTGATAAAAACGCTGGCCTTTAGACCGGAGTTGACTTGATGGAAGCAGAGATTGTCTATGTTGTCCTCGCGGCCATCTTCGGCGTGTTCATGGCCTGGGGAATCGGGGCAAACGATGTCGCAAACGCCATGGCGACGTCGGTTGGCGCAAAAGCACTGACGATCAAGCAGGCAATTTTCGTTGCCGCCATTTTCGAATTTCTTGGCGCGGTCCTTGCGGGCGGCGAGGTAACGTCGACGATACGCAAAGGCATCATCGATGCAAGCCTGCTAAGTGGCACGCCGGAGACACTGATATACGGCATGCTTGCGGCGCTATTGGCTGCGGGCACCTGGTTGTTGATTGCTTCCCGCCACGGATGGCCCGTATCGACCACTCACTCAATCGTCGGTGCAATCGTCGGCTTCGCGGCCGTTGGCGTCGGTATCGATGCTGTGCACTGGGGCAAAGTCGGCACGATCGTGATGAGTTGGGTCGTATCGCCGTTAATAGCGGGCTTTATTGCATACCTTGTGTTCGCAAGCGTGCAGGTCCTCATTCTGAGACAGGAGGATCCTCTTGAGCGTGCGAAGCGCTATGTACCGGTTTATATTTTCCTGGCAGCGTTCACGATTACGCTAATGACAATACTGAAAGGGCTGAAGCATGTCGGCCTGACTATCAGCATTGCAAATGCTTACTTGTTCGCTATTACGATTGCATTGGTCATATCTTCTGTCGGTGCGTTTGCGATTCGACGCATCAAGCCGGATCCGAAACTGGAAAAGAGACAACATTTTTATTCCGTCGAGCGCGTATTCGCCGTTTTGATGATCGTTACGGCCTGCTCGATGGCGTTTGCTCATGGCTCAAATGACGTGGCTAACGCGATCGGCCCGCTCGCGGCAGTAATCAGTATCGCTCAGACCGGCGTCGTCGGTGCCAAGTCTGCGATACCAATCTGGGTACTGGCTCTCGGTGGCGGCGGGATTGTGATCGGACTGGCGACTTATGGCCGGCGTGTGATCGCAACGGTCGGGCATAAGATCACACAGTTGACGCCAAGTCGTGGGTTTGCGGCGGAGCTGGCCGCGGCAACGACCATCGTCATCGCATCCGGCACAGGGATCCCTGTCTCGACAACGCACACGCTGGTCGGCGCGGTCCTCGGCGTGGGTCTTGCGCGCGGCATCGAGGCAATCGACCTGCGTGTCGTCGGCCGGATTTTCGTGTCCTGGGTCGTTACAATTCCCGCTGGTGCGTTCCTCGCGATTCTCTTTTTCTACGTGTTCCAGGCCACATTGCCGTAACAATTTGCGACGTTCAATGATGAGAAACTTAGGCATTATTTTGATGGCAGTCGCTATTGTTCTGCCGTCTCTGAACTTGTCCGCCCAAACTCAGGGCACCGACGTCATTCGTTACGGGGATGTGCGTCATCCGGTTTACGACAAGGAAGGGATGGTTGCTTTCGTCGAATGTCCTGGCCACCGAGATTGGCGCACGCGTTCTCGCAGATGGTGGCACAGCCGTCGACGCTGCAGTTGCCGTCGGCTTCGCGCTGGCAGTAGCTCCGGCCACGTTCGGGAAATATCGGTGGCGGCGGGTTCATGCTCGTTTATTCCGCCGCTGACGGAGAAACCCGGGCGATCGATTACCGCGAGGTCGCACCGGTCGGTGCGACGCGTGACATGTTTCTCGATTTGCAACGGCAACGTCGATGTGCAGCGAGCCAGGTTCAGCCATCTGTCGGCAGGTGTGCCCGGCACGGTAGCGGGATTGCATCTTGCCCACAGCAGGTACGGCAAGCTGCCATGGAAGCGATTGCTGGCCCCTGCGATCGAACTGGCCAGGAACGCATCAAGGTCAGCTACGACATGTCTCGCGCTTTGCAGAGGACGCGCGAAAGGTTTCAGCCGCGACTCTTCGTCGCTCCAGTATTTCTTCAAGGAGGATGGCGCGGCCTATCTGCCGGGGGAGCGCCTCGTGCAGGCAGATCTTGCCTGGTCGCTCGAACAAATTGCCGAACACGGTCCGGACGCCTTCTATCGTGGCGAGATCGCGAAAAAAATCATCGCCGAAATGAAAAAAGGCGACGGTCTGATCGACGCAGAATCGCTCGCCACCTATCAGCCGATTGTCCGGGACCCTGTCCGCGGCACCTACCGCGGCTATGACATCGTATCAATGCCGCCCTCGAGTTCCGGCGGCATACATGTTATCCAGATGCTGAATATCCTCGAGCGTTTTCCGGTCAGGGAAGTATGGCGCGGAAAGCGCCGATAATGTTCATCTGCTTGTCGAGGTTGCCAAACTCGCTTTTGCAGATCGGAGTAAACACCTCGGAGACGCAGATTTCTACGATGTGCCGAGCAATTGGCTGACGAGCAAAGAGTACGCCGGGGAACTCGCTGCCGGGATCGACATGCAAAAGGCGAGGCCATCCCGGGACATCGCGCCCGGCGTTGCACCCGACAAGGAAAGTGTCGATACGACCCACTTTTCGATCATTGATCGCGACGGCAACATGGTTGCCAATACCTATACACTCAATCTGTCTTTCGGTTCCGGCATGAGTGTCGACGGCGCCGGCTTTATCCTGAACAACGAAATGGATGATTTTTCCTCCAAGCCCGGCGACAGCGAATGCCTATGGATTGATCGGCGGGGTGGCGAATTCGATTGAGGCACATAAAAGGCCGTTGAGCTCGATGACGCCGACCATGGTGTTCAAGGACGGTCGACCCGTGCTCGCAACGGGCAGCCCGGGCGGCAGCAGGATCATAACGTCGGTACTGCAGATGATCGTGAACGTTATAGACCACGAGATGAATATCAGTGTCGCCTCGAGTGCACCTCGAATGCATCATCAATGGTTGCCGGATGTTATCCAGCTCGAGTCCGGCTTCAGCCCTGATACGATTCGCGAGCTGCAACGCCGCGGCCATACGCTCCGGGGTTCCGGATTTACGATTGGCAATGTCCACTCCGTCGCCCGGAAAAACGGGTATTTCGTCGGTGCAGCGGATCCGCGCAGACCCGGTAGTGGCAGTGCCGGCCCGACGACACTACGGGACTAATGGGGACTAAGATGGGGACACCCGTTGGCAACGCCGACCCCGGGACGGACCCCGGGTCTGTCCCCTCTGAAACGGTGATGCGACGCTCCATAGCAATTGCCGGCAACATGGGATCGGGGAAATCCACGCTCGTGGACTTCCTGGCGCGCACCTACGACGTTTCACCGTTTTACGAGCCCAATGAGGAGAATCCCTACCTGCCCGACTTTTACAAAGACATGAAGCGCTGGGCTTTTCGCTCGCAATTGTATTTCCTCAGCAATAAGTTCCGCCTGCACCAGGAGCTGGACCGTACGCCGGGAGTCGTGGCCCTCGATCGCACCATATTCGAGGACGCCGAAATTTTTGCGACCGCGCTGCACCAGATGAGAAAAATAGACAAACGCGACTGGCAAACGTACTGGGGCTTTTATCAGGCAATTCTGGATGCAATCAAGCCGCCCGACCTGATGATCTATCTTCGCTGCTCGATGCGGACCTTGCGCCAACGCATCAAACTGCGGGGTCGCGCCATGGAGCAGGACGTACCGCTCGCATACCTCAGGCGTCTCGACCGCCTGTACGAGGAATGGATAAGGTCATACAGGATGAGCGAAGTTCTGGTTCTCGAAACGGACAAACTGGATTACATCCACGACCTGATACACAGACTTGATGTCATGGAACGCATTGAGGCTGTGTTGCCGCCGGAGTTGGGGCGACCGGGTTGCAACTGATGGTAGCAGGGCAATGCTGACTAGCCGGTAAAACGCTATCGCCTCGTCGTCTTGCTCATTCGCAAACAAACAAAACGGCATAAGCAACAGCACTCCAATTTGGAACTCTCGAGGCATTTTTCCTACCATTTTTTTTGGACTGAATGCCGACAGCGGCAGACGAAACAAGTATCATTGCCTCATTAACCTGCCCCGTCAGCATCGTCACAACTAACACCACAATATGAAACAACCCCAGTCGCACACAGGGTCGTACTACGCCGCCAGCGTCAATGACACAAGCGACTTTGCGCCGCTTACCGGTTCGGTGAATGCGGATGTGTGCGTCATAGGCGCGGGCTTCACCGGAATCTCGACGGCACTGCATCTGGCAGAACGCGGTTACAATGTTCATGTTGTCGAGGCCAACAAGGTCGGATGGGGAGCATCGGGCCGAAACGGCGGCCAGATGATCGGCGGCATCGCCGGCGAGAAAGTCATGCTCAAACATCATGGCCCGGGGATTGCCGGGCTGATATGGGAAATGCGCTGGGCCGGACACGAGATCATTCGCCAGTGCATACAACAATATGGCATCCGGTGCGACCTGAAGTCGGGCTATCTCGATGTAGCGATCAAGGAACGACACGTCCGTGACTTTCAAGAAGAATTTGATTACCTCGAGCAAAACAAATTTCCACACAAAATTCAGTTGCTCTCGAAGGACGAGACCCGTGACCTGATCGGTACAGATGCGTACATCGGCGCGATGAAAAATATGGGTAACGGGCATTTGCACCCTCTCAACCTTTGCATGGGCGAAGCTCGGGCCGCAGTGTCTCAGGGCGCGACGATTTACGAGCAGACCGAGGTTCGAAGGATAGAGCAGGGCGGGAAACCGACCGTCGTCACCGAAAACGGCGCTGTGACTGCCGACTTCGTCGTTCTCGCCGGGAATGCTTATCAGTTTGTAAACAAGAAACTGAGAAGTCAGCTATTTCCGGTCAATAGCTTCATCATTGCGACCGAGCCATTGTCCGAGCAGCTTGTTGCCGAGATCAATCCCGAGGATCTGGCGATATGTGATCCCAATTTCGTGCTGCAATATTTTCGGCTGAGTGCCGACAAGAGATTGCTGTTTGGCGGCCGATGCAATTACTTTGGCGACGATCCCGAGATTATAAAGAAGAAGCAGAAGCCGAAGATGTGCAGAATCTATCCGCAATTGCTGAATACTAATATCGACTATGCCTGGGGCGGCACGATCGGCGTGACATTGAGCCGCGTGCCCCAGTTGGGCAGAATCGCACCGAACATTTTTTATGCGCAGGGCTATTCGGGGCACGGCGTCAACGTGACACATCTGGCAGGTCAGATTCTGGCGGATGCGATCGCCGGTACGTTCGAGCGCTTCGACATTTTTGAGAAAATAAAACCGGTGACAGTTCCGGGAAGCGGCGTATTCAGCAAGCCGATGGTCGCGCTCGGCATGGTCTATTACAGTCTCAAAGATCTTTTATGAGGGAAATAATATGATTCAGGGCGGTTGTCAGTGCGGCAAAGCCCGCTATGAAGCGGCCAGTGCGATCTCCGACCTGAGCCATTGTCACTGCTCCATGTGCCGCAAACTTCATGGCGCAGCGTTTGCCACCTTTGCCGCCGTAGATCGTGACAGTTTCCGTTGGTCTGCCGGGGAAGGTGTCCTCAGGACATATGCCTCTTCGGACAAGATCGACAGAGTCTTCTGCAGTCTGTGCGGCTCCCAACTTGTCGTCTTTTATACGCCCGAGCCGGATCTTGTGTATCTGACCATGGGCACCGTCGACGGCAATCCGGATTATCCGCCGGACTACCACCAGTTTGTTGCATCTAAGGCACCCTGGCACGAGATCACGGACGGACGACCACAGCATGACACCTGGCCGGATGATTAGGGCACGACAAACAAATTAGCAAGGCTAATGACGTCGCTTCCCTGTCCAATAATTAATTAAAGACCTGATCCGTTTGTCTCACCGTAAAGTCCTTTTCAAAAACTGTCTTACCAGTATGCGAGTACCAGAAAACCCGCGATGGTGATTAGCGCCGCAATCAGCGCATACGGAATCTGTGTCAATGCATGTTGCATCGCCGTACATCCCGACGCCTGTGCAGTCAGCACGGTAGCGTCGGAGTAGAAACAGGCATGACTGCCGAACGTGCTTGCCGAAAGTGTTGCGCCGATGACCAGCGTCATGTCC
>PVMK01115319.1_pt1 | contig 12690 bp, 8 predicted proteins | sample 1853481 | NCBI WGS metagenome assembly PVMK01 (sample SAMN08533507, study PRJNA380276) | Marine sediment metagenome, whole genome shotgun sequencing project.
GCGACCTCACCGATCCGGAGCTTCGCGATACGTTTCTGCAACTGCGTGGCTATCGACTGACCGCCGCGTTTCTCGCAGGTGCCGCGCTGGCCGTCGGGGGCGTGGTCGTACAGGGCTTGTTCCGCAACCCGCTCGCAAGCCCTTCGGTGCTGGGTACGACCGCAGGCGCCAGCTTTGGTGGGCAAGTAGCGCTCCTCGCGTACGGGCTTGGGGGTGTCGGAGGGACGTTCGTCGTCCCCGAGATGCTCGTGCCCGTAGGATGTTTCCTCGGTGCGTTGGCCGCGCTCGGCGTTCTTCTGCTCTTCTTGCGAATCACGCAGGATCTTCTCGCGCTCCTGCTCACCGGGTTCGTCTTGAGTGCGCTCTTCTTGAGCCTGAGCGCGTTCGTGACGAGCATTGCCCAAGAGACATGGGAGCTCGGCCGGGCGGTCGTGTCGTTCTCGCTCGGCTCCGTAAGCGGAACCGGGCCGCGGCAGTTGGCATTCGCATTCCCCCTCATCGCCGTCGCACTCGTCGCTTGTTGGTTCTGGGGCCGTTCTCTCGATCTTCTTCTGAGCGGCGAAGAGGAGGCGCAGGCGATGGGCGCCAACGTAGGCGCCGTTCGGTGGTGGTCTGCGATTTGGGTGAGTGTGCTGGTCGCCGGTGCCGTATCCGTGGGCGGTAACGTCGGCTTCGTAGGCCTCGTCGTGCCACACATGCTGCGCCCCTTCGCCGGAACGAAACACCAACGGCTGATTCCTGCGGCCGCTCTTGCCGGTGGCATCTTCCTCGTCGCGTGCGACGTCATCGCGCGTGTCATCCCGTCGCGCAGCGAGATTCCGCTCGGCGTCGTGACCGGGTTGATCGGCGCGCCGCTCTTTTTGTTGCTTTTGATCAGGCTTCGCCGGGAGCGGGCCTATGCGTAACGGCGATGGCCATTTGGGGCTTCGGGCGGAGGGTGTGAGGGTCACGCTTGGAGGCCGAACGGTGCTGCACGGCGTGAGCTTGGAGGCCAACCCCGGCGAGGTGCTCGCGCTCCTCGGGCCCAATGGCGCCGGTAAGAGCACACTCCTCAAAGCGCTGGCGGGGTTGCTCCCCTACGAGGGCTGCGTCGAGATCGCGGACGTCGAAGTGGCGTCCATCTCTCCGCGAATGCGGGCTAAACGAATTTCATATGTGCCGCAGCGCAGTCTGCTTCGCTCCGCGCTGTCGGTCGAAGAGGTGGTCGCACTGGGCCGCTACGTGCACGGCGGCAGCTTTGGCGGGATGTCGAACAACGACCGAGATGCCATCGATCACGCATTGGAAACCGCGCATGCCGATGTCCTGCGCGATCGCATCTTCACCCAACTGTCGGTCGGCGAGCAGCAACGGGTATTGCTAGCCCGCGCACTCGCCTCGGATGCCCCCATTCTGTTGCTCGACGAACCGACGGCGGCGCTCGACGTGGGTGAGGGAATGGCGGTGCTGCGTCTGATCAAAACGCTCGCAGAACGTCAACACACACTGATCGTCGTTCTTCACGACCTTGCGGATGCGCTCAGCACGACCGACCGCGCGCTGTTGTTGAAAGACGGTCGCGTCTTCGAACAGGGCAGCACACGGGACGTGGTCAGCCCTGAACCGATTCGGGCTGTCTACGGCGTGAGGCTCATCGAGAACGCACGCATCGGTTTCGAGCCTGCCGCCGGTGGCACTGGCACTGGCACTGGCACTGACACTGACACTGACACTGACACTGACACTGACACTGGCACTGACACTGACACTGACACTGGCACTGGCACTGGCACTGGCACTGGCACTGGCACTGGCACTGGCACTGGCACTGGCACTGGGTGATATGAAGCGGGTCAATGAAGTCAACGGTGCGTTCTTGGTCGCTGCGTTGGTGTTGGCCGTCGCTCTCACAGGGGCCATCTCGAAGACCAGCCCCCTCGAAGCGGAAGACGCTCTGAACACCGTCGAGGACGCGACAGGCGAACGCATCGCGGTGCGCGACTACACACGCATCGTCAGCACGAGCACGATCGCGGACCAAGTCCTGATCGAGATCATCGAGCGGCACCGCCTGCTCGCCGTCAGCAGTCACACGCTCCGCACCCAGAAATCTCGCACCTACGAGGACAAGGTTGGCGTCGAGCGCGCGCGGGACATCGAAACGATCATCGAGCTCCGGCCCGACATCGTCTTCATCAACAACTTCATCGACCGACGCCAAGTGCAACGGCTCAAAGATGCGGGCTTGAACGTCTTCGATATGGGGGAGATGCGGGGCTTGGCGACTCTGTTGCCGAACATCCAACAACTGGCCGGCGTGCTCGGCGTGCCGGAACGCGGGCAGGAGCTCGCAGATGACTTCGTGCAGAAGCTGGCAGCGGTCTCTGCGGACCTCGGGGATCAGGACAGACGACGCGGCCTCTACGTCGGGATTCACGGCGACCGGCTGTACGGTGGGACCGCGGGAACGAGCTTTCATGACGTGCTCGTCGCGGGGGGCGTCATCGACATGGCCGCCGAAGCGGGTTTCCACGGATGGCCGGCGTTTACCAACGAGCAACTGCTCAGCCTCGACCCGCCATGGATCATCACCAACCCTGGCACCGAGCGCTCGCTTTGCCGTCATCCGGGTTTCCACGCGCTTTCTGCTTGCCGTTCGGGCCAGATTCGCAGCATCGAGGAGCATCTGCTCACCGACCCTGGCTTGGGAATCCTACACGCGGCCGAAGCCGTGCACGCCGCCGTGTATGGCGACGGGACTTAGTCCAGGAGCGCGGACAGCAGCTCGCTGTACGCATCGGTTCGCTGAAACTGGGGAAAGTCTTCGGCGACATTGTCGGGGCACCGAAACAAGATCCCGCGGTCCGCTTCTTTCAGCATCGTGGTGTCGTTGTAGCTATCGCCGGCAGCGTGCACCCGGAACCCGATGTCCTTGAGCCCCGCGATGGCTTTGCGCTTGCCGTCCGGGATTCGGAGCCGATAGCCGGTCACCCGGTTTGTCTCATCGGTCAATAGCTCGTGGCAAAAGAGCGTCGGCTGCCCGAGTTGCCGCATGAACGGCGAGGCGAACTGGTAAAAAGTATCGCTCAGGATGATCAGCTGCGTCCGGTCGCGGAGCTCATCGAGAAACTCCTTTGCACCTGGTAGCGGCTCCATGGTGCCGATCACCTCGTCGATGTCGGAAAGCTTGAACCCATGCTCGTCGAGGATCTCGAGCCGTCCACGCATGAGCTTGTCGTAGTCCGGCTCGTCACGCGTGGTGCGCCTCAGAGCATCGATTCCGGTCTTCTCGGCGAACGCGATCCACACCTCTGGAATGAGGACTCCTTCGAGATCGAGGCAGACGACGAGTGGCGGCATGAACAGTACTCCAATGCCCGGGCGGGGCAGGTGTGCGAGGGCGCTTCGTCTACCCGATTCTGCGGCCCAGGCAACTGGCTTCGGCTCGACAGCGGGGCTGTCACGGGCCAGGAATGGCAGGTTAATGAAGTTTCGGAACGCTATTTTTGCCGGTGGAGGCAGCCGATGTTTTTGGCAGCTCGGCTTCTGGGAAGGTGCCAAGCAGTCAGGGCTCGATCTCCAGAGCTCGGTGAAATTTGTCGGTTCGACGAGCGCGGGCTGCGCGATGGCAACTGCGGCGGTGCTCGACCGGTCGCACTACGCGCTGGATCTGTTCAAAGCCTTCACGGCAAAGAACCCGAGGAACATCCATTGGAACAACGTCAATCCGTTCAAGCAAGGCACCGTGCTTCCGCATGCTCGCATGTACCGCGAAGCTCTGAGGGAGCTCGTTGGGCCAGGTGATTTAGATACCCTCAAGAACACTTCGGTGCACTTTCTGATGAGCAGCTACCCAAGGTGGCTCACCGGCGCGATCGGCGCAACAGCCGCGCTTTGCATCTACGGGATCGAAAAAACGCTACGCAAGGATCCCCTCCACCCGAAGTGGCCCGCGCGAGCGGGATTCAAACCACTCGTTGGCCGCGCGGCGGACTGTCGCACGTCACAGGACTACATCAGCATGGTGCTGGCGTCATCGTGCATTCCTCCCATTTTGCCGGAGGGCCACCTCGGGGGTCGAAAAGTGCTCGACGGCGGCTTGATCGAAAACATCCCCGTCCGTCTCGCCGACGACCAACCTGGTGAGACGCTGGTTCTGCTCAGCCGCAAGTACGAGCGCAAGCTCCCTTCGACAGAGCGGGTGACATGGGTGCAGCCATCAAAGCAAATCAAGATCGACAAGTTCGCCTACGCAAACCCCCGCGGGCTGCAGGAGACATTCGACCTGGGCATCGCTGACGGTCGGCAGTTCGGCCAACGTTCCGTCCTAGGCAGCAAGGCACCCACGAGCCGCTATGAAGCTTCTTCGATGAGTCGTTCGTAAAGCTCGAACAGCTGGTCGAAGTGGTCATCCATCGTGCCAACCTTGTACTGCGCGGCGCGTGCGCAGCCAGCGACGAGAGCGTCGCGGTCGCGGTCGAGGAGGGCCCCGATCGCCGCAGTGCAATCGGCGACGTCGCCGGGCGCGTAGGTCTCCGCATACGATGGATCAGCCAAGTCTGCAGCGCCGCCTTGATTCGGAACGATGATCGGGAGCCCCGAGCAGATGGCCTCGGCGACCACGAGCCCATAGGTCTCGGCAGCAGAACCGTGGAGCATCGCATCCGCGCTGGCGAGGCTCGTGGCGATGTCGTTTCGGTCGGCGACGAAGCCGGCCACGTGCACGCCTGGCACTCTCACCGCGTTTCGCTCCACCCAACCGCGCAGCGGCCCGTCGCCGTAGATTACCAAACCCATCGGACGCGTCGCGCTCGCACGGCGAAACGCGGCGAGCAGCGTCCCAAGTCGCTTCTCGGGGTGGAACCGGCTGATGGTCATCAGCAGCGAGGCTTCCTCACCGAGCCCGCAGCGCTCGAGCATTTGCTTGCGTACCGCGGGATCCCTGCGCGACGGAGAGAACTGTGCCTTGTCAATTCCGAAGGGCACCGCCTCCGCGCGACGCACACCAAACCGCCGGAGCTTGTCTGCCAGCCATTCACCGCTCACCACCGTGGCGTCGAAGTGCGCGCTCAAGCTCCGAAGATAGGCCCAGTACCAACCGAACATTCGGTCGACCCGGTCGATGCCGAGGCGCCGTCCGAGAAAGGTTTGCGGATACACCGCCACCGGGTCCTGATGGAAGATGAAGGTCTTCACCGCCCTGCCGCGCCAGCGGGCAACGAACCAACCTCCCGACCAGGGCGAGGAGCCCTCCACTACGTTCGGCGCCTCGCGGTCGAGAATCCGGTGCACAGCTGCTTCACGCCAAAGCACGTAGTAGCGAGGGTCGAGGGGCATGGGTGGGCCCTTAACCCAGCAGATGCGACCACCCAGGCGCTCCTCTTCACCATCCTCGGGACCGGGCGCGATGACGACGACTTCGTGGCCCGCTCGCGCACCGGCTTCGAGCTTCAGATTGATGTAGGTGCGGACGCCTCCGCCGAGCTCCGCGTAGAACTCGGCTACGTCGACGATCTTCATGGCGTGCGAAGGATATCCTCAGGAAGGCTTTTGGTCTGCAAGAAACCTGCTGGCTGTCGTTGCCGACCCCGGAGTTGTGTTCTGAGCGGCGAGGCTTATAGTTCCGCGCAGTGACGCGATCAGTCCTGACACTCGTCGTTGCGCTCGGGGTCGCGTCACTTGGGGTTTGGAGCGCGAGAAGCCTTACTCTCGACACGGGAGTCGAGGCGCTCCTGCCGGACGACTCGGTGTCCGTGCTGTCGATCCAAGAGACGCGCGACCAGCTCGGGCTAGAGGAGCCTCTTACAGTCCTCATCGCCTCGGACGATCCGGATCGCAACAAGGCCCTCGCCGCGCAGCTCGCAGCGACCTTCGCGGAATGGCCCGAGACGGTGTGGGTCATGACCAGCTATGGCTTGGACGCTCTCAGTGAACGCGCGCTGTACTACGTCGACGCCGATACCCTCTACGAATGGAACGAGCTCGCAGAAGAGGCGCTCGATTGGGAGGTCTGCAAGGCGTCGCCGCTGTGCGTGACCATCGCGGACCCGCCGGAGCTTCCCGACAGCGACGCGGTTCGAGAAGCGGTCGACCGCTCGCCAGCGGGAACGGTGCTCCGTCAGCTCACCGGTCAATCCGCCAAACAGGCGGGCAGCAGCGGTGACGAAGGCCAAGAAGGGCCGCAAGCGCTGTGCAACGACGAAGGTACGGTGTGTGCGGTCCAGGTCATGTTGAGCGGCTCACCTGGCGACCTGGGTTATGCCCGGATGATCAAGGAGCGCGCGGAAGCCGTCATGGCGCGGTTGGCCCAGTCGCAACCCGAAGGCACACTCTTCGAAGTCACCGGCCGCTACCGCGTAGCCCCTCTCGAGCACGGCATCATATTGAACGACCTTCGGCTGGTGTCGATCCTCGCCGCGGTGGGTTCGCTGCTCGTAGTGCTGGTGTTCTTTCGTGACCTCACTGCGGTCGTCCAACTCATGATCCCCCTGTTGAGCGGCCTTGCCGTCGCCGTCGGACTCGTCGTTCTCATCGAGCCCAAGCTCAACATCATCAGCGCCGCCGCGCTCGCCATCCTAGCAGGCATGGCAATCGACTTCGGCATTCACCTCTTGATGCACTACCAGTCCGCGCGAGCGGAGGGATTGAGCCCAGCCGCAGCGGCGAAGGCAAGTGTGCAAGAGCTGTGGGTGTCGCTATTGGTTGCCGGTCTGACGACCGCGTGCGGCTTCGGCGCTCTCTCGATGACCGATTTCCAAGGGTTCTCCCAGATGGGCTGGATCGCATCGCTCGGCATCATCGTGACCCTCCTCTGGACGCTTGCCATCTTCCCGAGCGTGGTTCGCCTGCTCCCCGGCAGCGGCAAAGCCCGTCGGCGGCCGGCAGCCAAAGATCGAAGTGCTCGCCGTCTTGCGTCGATCGCGCTGGTAGCGGGGCTCCTGGCCATTCCGTTCGCCGCCCAGGTCGGGTTCGAATCCAACTTGAGCAAGCTCCAGCCCAAGGGCATCGGCCAGACCATCGACGGCTCGTTGATGCGCGCTCGCGGGAACATCAACGCGCTCTACGTCGGCACGTCGCGCGAGGCGGTCACCGCAGCGATCGAAGACGAGCTGATGACCAAGGGCGGCATGGAGGCCCTCGGCGTCGAGCCGGTGGTGGTCTCCGCACAGGTGATCTTCCCGGATGACTCCGATGAAAAGACGGAAATCCTCGCGAATCTCAAGGCAACGCTCCAGCGCGCCCGGGAAAAAGCGATCGAACGCGAAGACACCAAGCTCCTCGAAGAGCTGGACGAGCTCGAGCCTTGGGTCGACGTCGAGGGGCCGCCGCAACCGGATCAGATCCCGGAATGGCTCGCCGCAACGCTCGTGTTGAAGGACGGTTCTACCGGCAAAAGTGGCATCATCTACGTCCCGCTACGGGGGTCGAACGCAGAGGCGATGGAGCACCTCGCCGCCTGGCTCGACCAACTGCGCGAGGCGCATCCAAACGTAACGTTCGCATCCCCCGCTGCCCTCCTCGGCGAGGTGACACCCGCGCTGATCGCAGACTCACCGTGGATTCTCGCCCTGGTGTTCCTGGGCCTGATCCTCGCCACCGCGATCGCGAGTCGATCCTTCTCGGTCACGCGCGACGTATTCCTCGCGACCGCATTGAGCACGATCTTCTTCGCGGCGACACTGACTCTCTTTGGAATCGACCTCCATCTCTACAACCTGCTCGCGGTGCCCGTCGTGGTCGGCCTCGCGGTCGATGGCGCCGTGCATGTTCGGTGGGCACACGACTACGACGGTGCGCGACAGCAGTACGCGACCTACAAGGCCGTCGCGGCGTCCACTCTCACCTCGATGGTTGCGTTCGGCGCCCTCATGACCGCCGACAGCCCAGGGCTGCGTTCCTTGGGGCAAGTCGGAGTCATCGGGCTCGGAATCTCGCTCGCTGTTAATCTCTTATGGCTCCGTGCGTGGTGCGCTCCCCGGGGTCGCCTGTGATTTCCGTCGTCGTGCCGACCTATCGCGAGGCCGCGAACCTTTTGCTCGTGGCGGAAGCCGTGGACGATGCGTTTGCACACTGCGCGGACGACTACGAGCTCCTGTTCATCGACGACGATTCGAAGGACGGCTCGGAGGAGATCTGCGCAGAGCTCTCGCAACGCTTCCCGGTGCGTATCGTCGTGCGAAAGGGAGAGCGGGGCCTTGCCACCGCAGTGATTCACGGAATCGAGGCGTCGTCTGGAGACATCGTCGTCGTCATGGACGCCGACCTCTCCCACCCTCCGAGTGCAATCCCGACCATGCTCGAACGGCTACGTAGGGGCGATAGCGATTTCGTGCTCGGCTCGCGCTACGTCGAAGGAGGCTCGATTCACGACGACTGGAGCCTGTTCCGGAGACTCAACTCCGTCATTCCCTCACTCCTCGCTAGACCCTTGTGCCCCCTCAAAGACCCGATGAGCGGGTTCTTCGCGTTTCGGCGGGCCGACATGCCCGACGCGGCCCGTCTTTCCCCGGTCGGGTACAAGATAGCGCTGGAGATATACGTGAAAGGCTATTTCAACAATCCAAGCGAGGTGCCGATCCATTTCGCCGACCGGCAGCATGGTGAAAGCAAGCTTTCGCTGAAGGAGCAGCTGAACTTCGTTCGCCACCTGGGCCGGCTCTACGCGTTCAAGCTACGCTCCGGCGCCGCGACGTGAAGCTCATTCGAGAAGATCGGACGGTTGGCTGGATAGTCCTCGTCTTCGCGCTGTCGCAACTCGTCGCGGTCGGCTGGGACCTGCCCGGGTCGTACGGCTGGGAAAACGACGGCATCGCGCCTCGCGACTTCTTCGCCGGGCTCGCGATCAATCTGACCCCAGGACAGGGGCATCGATACCCGCTGTTTCACAACGCAGTCGTCGCGCTGTTGTGCGTCCCCATCCTTCTACCCGCCGCACTGGCAGCGAAGGAGTGGACTCTCCCGGCGTTGATGGATCAGATTCTCACCGTGCCGGTGATGACGGGGTGCTCACTCGTCGCGAAGCTCGTGGGTTTGGTCATGGCTTGTATCGCCCTGCTCATCATCGCGCGAATCGCCCGACGCACAGTGGGCGTCGATGCCGGCCGCTGGGCCGCGATCTGGGCTGCCACTTGCCTGTCGTTCGCGTACTACGGGCGCGTCAGCAACCTCGACGGCCCGTACTTGATGTGGACCGCGTTGGCGATCGACAGGCTCATCACGGTCGCGGAATCGAAAAGGCGCCGAGACTACGTCGTCTTTGGGGTGCTCGTTGGCGCGGCCATCGCGACCAAGGACCAGGCGTACGCAGGCTTCGTGCTACCCGGCGCGATCTACCTTCTCCTTTTGCCGCTTCGAAGCGATCGACCCTTCGGCCCACGACGCGCGCACTATCGGAACACGGCCGTGGCAACCTTGACCGGCGCCTTGTCGCTGGGACTACTCGGCGGCGGCCTATTCAACCCGACGGGGTTCATGACACGGCTTCGCGAGCTCACTGGCGGCGCCAGCCACGACTGGATGAGCTACGCAAGAACGCCGAAGGGCCTCCTGACGAACGTCATCGACATCGGACTCGGTCAGGAGACGTTCTACTGGCCGTGGGTGGTGGTCGCGCTTTGCTGGGCGGGGGTCGGCATCGTCGCCGTCAGCCCGGGCGGCGAAGGCGTTCGTTCGCGCACGTTCCGACTATTGCCTTTGTGTGCGGGTGTCAGCAGCATCCTGTTCTTCACTCTGGTGGTTGCGCGGTGCGAGCATCGCTTCGTTTTGCCATTCGGGTTTTGGTTAGCGTACTACGGCGGCGTAGCGGCGGCGGCTTTGCTCTCGCGTTGGGCATCGAAGAGCGCACCGGCCGCCCGTGTCGGGCAGGCCGCCCTCGCGGCGCTCGTCCTCTGGGCCGCCGGGCACAGCCTCGAAGTGCATCTGACCCAGCGTGGCGACGCGCGGAATGAAGTGATTGAATACCTCGCAGCGTTAGACGAAGGAACTGTCGTCGAAACCTACGGGTTGCTCGTTCATCTGCCGCACTTCGATGTGTCCGATGACTCACCGTATCGCCTCCAGCGGGTGAGCCGAAGACCGATCGCGAAACGAAATCCCCTCGTCGGTTCGGAAGAGATCGACGCACCCTATGGCGACGTGAAGGTTCGCCGACCCGACGTGCTAGTCGTCCCGGAGTCCACTGCGTGGGAATTCATTCCGCGACAGCTGCCCGAAGGAATGGCCGAGTCCGCGGTATGGGAACGAGCACGGGCAGACGTGGGCGCGCGCGCGTTCTTCGAATCAGTGCTGAATGACTCGCTGGAAGGCTACGAAGTCACTCTGGTGCTGGGGCCGAAGCTCCACCCGTGGGCCGAAACGCTCGGTGCGGAACCGGTCCAAGTTCACGCAAGCGTGGGCAACCGGCAATGGGTACTCGTGCGCTCCGACCAGTGAGTGGTTTCGCCGTACCACGGAGAAGGGCCGGGCCGCGCAGAATGTGCGCGTAGACTTTCCGTCGCGATTAAAATCGTCTCTTTGCGACCACGTTGACTCAGGAGGGGCTTGCTTGTTCAGCGTTGAAGAGCGCTCAGTCGGCGATGCTGGGCACCGCCGCCAAATCGTACTTTAGCGCCTAAAAACCAGCGGGTTCGTGCGGCGGACCCAGCGGAAATGCTCAACCGCTACCCACTTTCGGTGCATCCGAAGCACCAAGATCGCTCGACCGGGCCGCGCGACGATGGGTGGACCCGCAGAAAAAGAGGGTAGACAGAACATTACGCCTTTGTGCATTCTCCACTGCACCGGGGTCCACATCGATTCCGGGGCCCGCATTCGGTGCGCTCTCGATGAGTAGGTGGAGGTGCGTTGTGAAATATGGATGGATCGCGTTCGTCGCCCTGATGGCGACCTTGTTGTCAACGGGGCAGGTCGCCGCGCAGTACAGAGGGGACGACAAAGACAACCCCCCGCCGGAAGTGACTGAGGAGGCAGAACCTCCGGTTTCCGAGCTCGACAAGCTAAAGGCCATGGAGGAGGACTCCGAGACGCCGACCGTCGTAGGCGCCCGACCGCCCAGCGCGAGCTCGCCGGCAAAAGTCGGTGAGGCCGGAATGGGCACCGAGGCATCCGAGCGCGAGAGAGCGCGTGCCAGCCTCGGCGATGTCGGACAGAGCGTTCGCACTAAAGGCGACGACGCCATCCCGCTGAGCTCAAGGCAATGGAGGAGGAGGAGCCAACTCTATCGGGCGCCCGGCCCCCCAGCGCGGACACGCCCCCCTTGGTCGGTGAGGCCGGAATGGGCACCGAGGCATCCGAGCGAGAGAGAGCGCGCGCCAGCATCGGCGATGTCGGACAGAGCGTTCGCAGACAAGGCGACGAGGCTATCCCGCTCAAGTTCAACTTCCACGGCTACTACCGAACCCGGTACAACTGGGTCGGCAACGCCCCCATGCCGAAGGGGAGCATCCCAAGCGAGTCCGCCTTCCCGAGCAAGAATGTGTCGTTCGGCGAGATGCGACTGCGCCTCGATCCCGAGGTCACCTACGGTCCCAATCCGGACCTGCCCATCGCCCGCCTGCGCTTCACGATCGACGGCCTAGACAACGTCGTATACGGCGACAACGCCCGCGTCTTCGGCGTTCCCCTCTTTGCTGTCGATCAATCCAAGACCGACCGCAATGGCTTCGATCTCACCGAGTCGTTGAAGCTCGAGCGCGCCTGGATCGAGTTCCTGGTTCCCATCGGCCAAATCCGAGTCGGCCGAATGGAATCACACTGGGGCATGGGCGCCCTCACCCACGCCGGCAACGGCCTGGCCGAGTGGGGCGAGTTCTATCGCGGGGAGACCTTCGACCGAATTCTCTTTGCGACACGGCCGATCACCCTCGCCCGCGGCATTAGCAAGGGCGACACGCGATCGACCCCGCTCATCTACGCGTTCGTATACGATCGGCTCACGCAAGATCCAGTGGTAAGCTCGGTAATCAACTCGGCTAGCGATGGCAGCGCCGGGGCCGCGACCAACCCAAACTTCAAGCCTTTCTACACGACCTTCCCGGAGCGCTCGACCTTCCCACTCGCATACCTCACCAACCTCGATCGGCGGGTGAGCGAAATCGTCAACGTGCTGGCCTGGTTCGACGAGGATTTCGGTCGTGCCGCCACGGATGAGTTCTTCATCGGCGCGTATGCGGTCTACCGATTTCAGCGGTCGACCGACAGCCGGATCACCATCCCGGACGTGTCGTGGCGCTTGAAGACCACCCTCAAGAACAATAGGCGCCTGGCGATCACGACCGAAGGTGAATACTTTGCGATTCTCGGACACAGCGGCGCCTTGGGGTTCACCGGGCCGCAGGACGGGGTCACTCCGAGCTGTCCGCCCGAACCATGCAAGGAGGGCAAAGCGAGCATCCACAACGTCATCGCCCGTATCGGCATCATGGATGAAGGTAGTTGGGCGGCGCAGCTCGAAGGTGGCTTCGCCTCGGGCGACGACAACATCCTCTCGGGAGCGTTCCCCGGAACCCCGACCGAGGTGCCTCCGAGACTCAAGACCCGCGGCTTCAACGAAAACGTCAAGGTTGGCCTCTTGATGTACCAGGTCGCGCTCAAGGCTCTGAGCGGTCGGCGCTCGCTCCGGCCTTGGCGCGTCAACGCGCTCGGCGCCAACGGCAGCGTCTGGAACTCGACGTACTTCATGCCGAGCTTCCGGTTCACGGTCATCAACGGGCT
>PVMK01158997.1_pt1 | contig 12689 bp, 8 predicted proteins | sample 1853481 | NCBI WGS metagenome assembly PVMK01 (sample SAMN08533507, study PRJNA380276) | Marine sediment metagenome, whole genome shotgun sequencing project.
CACCAAGAAGTTCCGCCGTGGCGGCGCAGATGATGGGCCTGGCCGTGGGCCCGGCCTTTGCCGTGACACTGATTACCGAGGGAGACTACTCCAACATCGTGTGGGCCGGTATCGCGTTATTCGTCCTGTCCTTCGTGTTAATAATGGGTCCGGTCAACAAGCATCGGCATCAGTTAGGGGTTTTGCATTAATCATTCAGCAGTTCACCCCAGTTGGTACGCTCATTCTTCTCTTTGCTCCTCGTGACATTATCGGTAACTGGCCTATACCCCGGCTGACCGGAACGTAAGACAAGCCCCGCAGTTGATCCATCGGCTCTTCATGCGGGTTCTCCAGGGCAAGATAGCTATTCTCGGCATCTCGCGCCAACCAGCCCTGTCGTTCCAGGTAGCGGCCAATGCGATGGGCTATGGTGTGGGTAAGCTTGGTTAGTTCAGCGTCAGTCTAACAATCGGTTCAGTAGGTGGCATTATCAGGCTGTAGCTGAACTGCAGCGTTAGCTGTCTTACGAGAAAACACGCGGGGCTCTGTTCTGGGGACAGCATATCAACGGCCTCGAATCAACCATCACTATCATCAAGTCCGGCTAATTCCTTGAGAATTTCTTCCAGGTTGAGGGAACCGTGAACAAAGTCTGCAACAAAAATAATTGTGTCGGTATTAAGGAAAATAATATAGTGCCGACCTTCGCGATAGTACTCCAGATCTTTAACATCAGAAACCTCCGAAACCAGCAGGTTACATGGTCGCCCATGGGGCGGAATCCCGGCTGCAAGGGTATCTAGTCGCTTGATGAGCTGGTCTTTGTACGCAATGGCCTGAGCCACACCAAACTGGTCAATGGTCCAGGCGATAATATCTTCCAACGACTCCTGCGCTTGTAGCGACAGCTTGTAACTTCTCATATATCCAGTTTTTTAACGGCACGGCTGAATGCTTTCTCTATCGCTTCTTCCCCGCTGCCCGGGGCCAGGTTTCCGCTCCTGATCTGATCAAGACCGGTGAGCACCCCCTCCTGAATGTTAGCCAGTTCTGCCTTGCGGCGGGTGAGCTGGGTTTCCAAAAGCCGCAATCCGTCGCGTAATACTTCACTGGCATTTTGATAAGCACCGGTCGCGACTAACTCTCCCAGAAAATTTTCCTGATGAGGTGTCAAAACTACATTTCGTGTCGGCATGGTTGTTTCCTGGTCTGTTTTGCTGATGTTATCATCGTTGGCAATATATGCCAATGATGATAACCTGGCTTAAAAGGCCCACCCACCCTGATGATTAGCTCTTCGGGGACTATTCACAAGTTATTACTACGCCGTCCCGTGTCAACAAATTCGCGCAGTTACAATGGTTACTTGCGGGCTTGCGGCGCAGGGACAAAGCCAGCGCCACAGGGATAGCGATCTATTGTCATAACACGGTAGATTGTATTGTCAGGATCCCATTTTCTGCCTTACGAGGGTCAGCGGTACTGCAATTATCCGGGAACAGATACCAAAAGGGCTCTCGTAGATAACGACGATCCCTGAATCAATTTCCTGGTTGTGGTTACAGGTCCGGGGCTTGCACGACGTTGGATCAGGCCCCTGGCCCGTCAGTTTCTATTTAGAGGATAAGAGATGCATTTTGGCATAAGAATCTATACCAGCCTTGTACAAAAAGTGTGTATGTTGATCATACCGGCCTGCCTGATCGCATGCAGTCCAGAACCGGCGACAGAATCCTCACCGACTGAATCGGTCCCACCGCCACAGCCTGCGCCGGTTGAACAGCCACCCAGCCTCACGGGCAAGGAGCTGGTTGATATTCATTGTGTGCGCTGCCACATTGCGCCAGGTCCGGAAGATCTTCCAAAGGAGGTCTGGCCGGAAACGCTCGCCGGAATGGGTTACTACCTTGGCTTTAATAAAGGTGATGAACTGCCTGATTTCACTATCGCACCACCCGATCCGGAAAATGTGGAAGAACCGGACCCGTCAGACTACCGGTATTACGGAAGGCTCCTGGATAGAGAGGGGGTAGAACATCGTATCTGGGGTTACGAGGAATTCGTCCTGCCTGAACCCGTAATTACTGAAGCCGAGTGGATAGCGATGCGAGACTACCTGGTCGACAATGCAGCGTCGATGGCCGACATGTATATCCATCGCCCGAAACAGCCGGTCCTGGAAGGATTTACGCCGACAACCCCGCCGCTGGACATTGAACCCAACGGCCTGGTATTTACGACACTGGTCGATGCGGATCGTAATCGAATGTATATCGGGCGTTCTGTCATGGATGACTGGAAGGCCGGCGGGCGACCTGGCGTCCAGGAAGGCACAGATGATCTGCTCGCCTTCGATTTAACGACCGGAGAGCGTACCGGGTACGAGACATTGCCCACAGATCCCATTGGCCTCGAAGTCACTGAAACCGGAATACGCTTAAGCACACATGGTGAATTTCCCCTGGAACTTGGGAACGCGCAGGGATATATCATGGACTGGGATGGCTTTGGTGAGGAGAATTCGCAGAAACGTATGCTGGTCAATGGGGTGCACCGGATCACCCAGCACAAGACCAGGGACCTCGACGGCGATGGGTTGGATGATATCCTGTTAAATACCTTCGGTGACGGCATCCTGGTCAATTACGGCGGACTCCTCTCGATCTTCTGGCAATCGCCTGAGTATGCCGAGCTGTGGAAGGATGCCCCTGCAGAGATTCCTCACGGCCCACTCGAGGGAGCACTGGAGGAAACCGTCCTGTCCAATCATACGGGTATGATCAGTTCCGCAATCGGAGACTTCAATGGTGACGGCAGGCCGGATATCGTGGTACTGACCGCGCAGGGCCTGCAGCAGATCTCGGTCTTCATTAACCAGGGTGACAGATCGTTCGAACAACAGGTAATAAAACAATACTCACCGTCATGGGGTTTTAACATGGTCTATGCTGCTGATATGGACGGCGACGGCCACACGGATATCGTCGTCGTCAACGGAGACAACGTGGCCGCCAATAATGTCGGGAGCCCCTTTGCCATGGCTAAGCCCAAGCCATACCACGGCCTGAGAATATACCGAAACGATGGAGAATCAACGTTTGAGGAGGCCTACTTTTACTCAATGCACGGCGCGATCAGGGCGGTTGTCGAAGATTTTGACGCGGATGGAGACCAGGATGTCGCGATGATCTCCATGTGGCCTGACTGGAGTTTCGAGGAACCGGAGACATTCGTCTACCTTGAAAATGAGGGCGGCCTGGAATTTAGTCCGCAGTCACTGCCCACGGAAAATTTCGGTATCTGGGTCAGTATCGAGACCTTTGATGTCAACGCCGACGAGAAACCGGACATCGTACTTGGCCTGGCGAACTGGCCGACCCTGGTCCCCGAGGACTGGTTGACCCGTCCGGTCATGGAAGGCAGAAACGGCGAGGCACCTTCGATTACTTTCCTGGTAAACGACCACTAAGCGGGTTTACCGACACCCTGGCACTGGATGATATTTTTTGGCAGAGAAAACCCAGTCAGATGGGATCCAAACGGCGAAATAGAACAAGATATTCTTTAATATGGTATCTTTTGTTTTTGGGGTAGTTGGGCGAGCTTGCCATTTAAGCGTAAGCGTAAGCGTAAAATTTAATTTTCAATTTTAATTAGAGGAGTAACCGTTATGAATACTGCGATAAAACTTACATTACCCGCCTTATTGTTGGTCGGTGCAACAGTGCTGGTGTGGCCTGATGGGCAAGCCCTGGCACAAGGGACGAGTGCCGGGGCACTCGAGGAAATCACCGTTACGGCCCGCCGGCGTGAGGAGTCACTGATGGATACGCCAGTGTCCATAACTGCGTTCAGTGCCCAGGATATCACGGACCGGCAGATCTATCGTTCGAGCCAGCTTGCCGAGGCGACGCCAAACCTGGTGTACAGGACCCAGACGGAAGGGACTTCACTTGCGTCGATTGTCTTCATAAGAGGTGTCGGACAAAGTGACTTTATTCCCAGTGTGCAGCCGGGCGTCGGGATATACGTGGATGAGGGCTATGTCGCGACCAGCACCGGATCCGTGACCGAAATCCTGGACGTTGAGTCGGTCGAGGTGCTGAGAGGACCGCAGGGCACGTTGTTCGGGCGGAACACCATTGGCGGGGCAATCCTGATCACTTCCAAGAAGCCTGACGATGTATTCGCTGGCGACGTGGAAGCGGTCATCGGAGAACGCAACTTCAGGCAAGCCAAGGTTTCGATCAACGTCCCCCTTTCGGACACGTTTTTTGCCAAGGTTTCCGCTCTTTACAGGGCAAAGGACGGTTGGGTGGAGACACCGAATATTCCCGATGATGACGAGTTGGGCAGCGAGGAGATCACGTCCGGCCGCCTTGCGCTGCGCTGGCTGCCGAGCGATAACGTAACCGTCGACTGGAACGTCTTTGCAACGCATCGTGAATCGGATGGCTCACCCATCACAGTGGTAAATTATGTGCAAACCGGCGACGAGATAGGTCCATGGAACAACCTTGTCGTCCCGACCCTTAATGCGACCTCCGGCACGAACTATGGTTTCGTCACCGATGAACTCTATGCCGTGGGCACAGGCTCGTACACAAATTTTTCGACCTATCACCTGAGGGCGGAATCAGATGTGGTCAGTAGCGGCTTGAATGTGGCGTGGGACATTACGGACAACTTGCAAGTTAAATCCATCACCAATTGGCGGACTATCGAAAGTATTGACGGATTTGATGATGATGCCAGTCCGGAACCCGTGTCGCAGCGGATCGATCTGTTCGACGGTGATCAATTCTCACAGGAGTTCCAGCTCTCGGGTACCGCGTTTGACGACAGGATGAACTGGGTGGCCGGCCTGTATTACTTCAAAGAGGAAACCGAAAATATCAACCCCGTCGTCTTTACTCGCTTCGGCATCATTTCCGGTTCTCATGTCGATAACAAGAGCAAGGCGGCCTTCGGTCAGTTTACCTATGATTTTAGCGACCAGCTTGCCCTGACATTCGGATTACGATATACCGACGAGCAGCTGGATTCGATTGTCGATGACAGGATCCAGTACCTTTCGTATGTCTTAGCCCCGGGCTGCACGGGACCCTGCCAGGGCATGAACCCTGCCCTGACCAATGCGGAGTACGACTTCCATGCACGAAGAGGGGGGTTCGCGGGTTCTCCGGGCTACGTGCAATTTCCTGCGCCACCCAATCCGGGTGCAGTCACCGTCATGCCCAACAGGGTATTCGATGCAGACAATGACGATATTGAGCCCTATATAAATCTTGCCTACCAGTGGAACGACAGCTTGATGACCTACGCATCTTATGCAGAAGGGTTTAAAGGCGGCGGCTTTACGCAGCGCATTCCCCCGGGGCGCTTAGTAATCTCATTCGACCCTGAGAAGGCCAAGGTCTATGAGATCGGTGCCAAGTTTCAGAGCCTGGATAATCGTTTTCGCCTGACCGGTGCTGTTTTCTACAACGACTACCAGAACCTTCAGGTCACTGTCAGCCGACTATTAGGGGGCAGTATTGAAAACGCCAGTGATGCCGAGATAAAGGGATTCGAACTCGAAGCAGTTGCTGCGGTGAGCGAAAGCTTCACACTGTCGGGCGGTATCGGGTACCTGGACGGCGTGTACAAGGACCTCGATCCCGCGGTTACCTTCGATCCGAACAATGCGATGCCGAGTATTCCGGAGTGGCAGTTAAATGCATCGGGCGTTTACACCACAGACATAGGTGATGGGGTGCTCCGCGCAAGACTGGACTGGAGCTATTCGGCCGACTATTACACGGAGGCAAACAACTACACGCTTACCCCCAGCTATGACGTGTGGAATGGCTCGATTACCTATGTCCCCAATTCGGGCAGCTGGGAAGTTTCACTCCAGGCACGTAATCTAACGGATAAGTGGTACACCACCGCTCGGCGTGGTAACCCCGAGTCTATTGGTATTATGTCGGCCGACGTTGCACCGCCAAGGGAAGTTTCCCTGCGGGTCAAGTACTTTTTTGGAGAGCGATAAGGAGAAATTATCACACAGGGGGTCGGGCTGAATACCCGAGGGTATGATGAAAAGCCCGGCTCCTTTCTCCAGCAGCGTGGAACTGGCACGCCACCGTTGATGTTGAATCTATCGAAGTACTGCGCGGACCGCAGGGAACATTGTTCGGGCGCAATACCATCGGCGGGGCGAATTTGTACAATTCGAAAAAACCGCATGATGAGATTGAGGGGGAGATAAAAGAGGTTGCTTAAGGTATCTGATGCGGTCTTCCTGCTGATCCTGGCTTCGTTTGCCGCCATTCAGTTAAATGATCCGGACCCGTTGTTCTGGTTCAGCCTCTACGCCGCCTGTGCACTGGGGCCCCTGATTACGATTTTTCGATCATTCATCGGTCCGGTGTTCTGGGTCGGTGTCGGATTCTGCCTGGCAGGCGTCGCCCTTACCCTGGAAGGCGGTCTTGAATACCTGCAGCATATGAGTCAGGAGCCATTGATGCAGGACATGAATCCTGAAAAACCCTATATTGAGCTGGCCCGGGAAGTCATTGGTGCACTCATTGCCCTGGGTATTATCAGTGCGCATTTTTTCCTCCACCGTCGCGGTCCCTGATCGTCATGCCAATTGGCAAATTACTGCTCCCCGTCGCTTTCCTGTTCATGAATCCGGCCAGCGCACAAACGGTTCCGGAGGTGCTGGTCACCGGCACGGTCATAGACGATGCAGCGGTATTCGATCGTTTGCCCAGAGAAGTCGTAACTGCAGAGGATATTGCGGCTCTCAGCCCTTCTAACACACTGACTCTGCTGCGCAGTATTCCCGGAGTGGACGTGACCCAACAGGGCGGTGAAGGGGGGATCACGACGGTATCCCTGCGGGGTGGAGACCCCAATTTCACCGTGGTCATGATCGATGGTGTCAAGGTGGATGATCCCACCAATTCCCGTGGTGGGGGATACGATTTTTCGGGTCTGGACCCGTTGATGATCGAGCGAATCGAGGTCCTGTTCGGAAGCTACTCAGCGGTTTATGGCTCCGATGCCCTGGCGGGTGTGATTAGTGTGACCACCCGCAGCCAGGGTGGTGCGGATGGCGTCGCGGTCGATATTGAGGCGGGTACCGATGACGCCCTGGCCGCAGCGGTCAACCTGGCCGGCACGCTGGCGGGTAATCTGCATGGTGGGTTATCGGCAGCGATCCGTCAGGGCAATGATGCGGTGGAAGGTGATTCCCTTGAACGTCAGCAGCTTTCCGGGAGTCTATCCTATGCAAATGCCGATGCCGGTGGATTAAATTGGGGGCTGCGCTTTTTTACTTCCAGCGTAGATGCCACCTCTTTCCCCCTGGCCAGTGGAGGTGATCAACTGGCCGTTATCCGCGAACCGGAAATCCGGCATTCAGATCAACTTATCGTTTCCGGTGATCTGCGCTGGTCTCCGCTGCCCTCGTGGCGCACACGGTTATCTGCCAGTTGGAATGAGTACCAGGAAGACAGCGACAATCCCGGTATCGCCCCGGGCGAGATACCGGGGGTTCCCCCGATCCTGTCTGCGAGGACTTACGAGCGGGCTAACGCGGTATTCTCCAATACCCTGTTTCCGACCGAAGCGCTGCGGGTAGGCTTCGGTGGTGAACTCATCCGTGAGGATGGGGAAATCAGGAACCTGATCGATTTCGGCTTCCCGATCCCCGCAGATTTCGATCAGAGCCGCGATACCTGGGCTGTGTTTGTGGAGGCCTCGCTACAAGTCCATGAGCAGATAAATATCATCGCCAGTGTCCGTCACGATGATGCCGGGGAAGTCGATTCCACCACCGGACGTCTGGCAGCTGATGTAACTTTCCCGAAAACCGGGACGAAGGTCTGGCTGATCTATGGAGAAAGCTTCAAGCTTCCGAGCCTGTTTGCGCTGGGTGATCCTCTGACCGGCAACCCGGATCTCGATCCGGAAGAAAGTCAGAACCTCGAGTTCCGGATTGAACAGTCGGCCTGGGATGATCGACTTGATCTGTCACTCAGCCTCTACCGCAACGAGTTCGATAACCTGGTTGATTTCGATGTGGAGACTTTCTCCCACGTTAACCGGTCCGGTGTCACCGCCAGCGGTGTGGATTTCGGACTGGGCCTGGACTTGAACGATCGCTGGAACATCCACGGGAACCTCGCCTATCTGGATACCGATACGGACGATGGCACCAAACTGGAGCGTCGGCCCGAATGGAAAGGGAGCCTGACGGGGACATGGCAGGCGACAGATACGCTCATGCTCACGGCCCGGGGTGTGTTCAATGGTGATTTCTATGACGTGTCTGTCCCGACCGGCCTGGTAGAACTGGACGGCTATACCCATTTGGACTTCAATGCAATATGGTCCTTGACCGACAAGATCGATGTCAAACTCTTGCTGAGCAATGTCTTCGACAGCAGTTACGAGGAAGCCGTTGGGTTCTCCAACCCGGGGCAACAGATCAGGCTGGGGATATCGGCGCGCTTGTAGATGTAGGCATGTTGCCGAGGTGTACTTATTTCTGGTATTCCAGCTCGACCACCAGGTCACCCTGCTCCACCAGGGTACCGGCCTCCAGATGCACTGCCTTCACCTTACCGTCCACAGGTGCGGTAATCGTGCTCTCCATTTTCATTGCCTCGATGATGAACAGCGGTGTGTCCTTTTGCACTGCATCACCCGGCTTGACTTGCACCGAGGCTAATTTGCCCATTAGGGGTGAGCCGATCTCATTGTCCTCCACGGCCTTTCGATGGACCGCCGTTGTTGATGCGACCGATACATCCCGCATCTGAACACTCCGGGTCTGGCCGTTGAGTTCAAAGGTGACCTTACAGCGGCCGTTTTCATCGGTCTTTGAGCGGTAGACAAAACGTATCGAGATGGTTTTTCCACGCTGCAGTTTGACCAGGATTTCATCGCCCTGCCCCAGACCGTAGAAAAAGTTCGGGGTCGGCAAATAGTCAACATCCCCGAATTTCTGGCGGTGCTCGTAGAAATCACGAAAAACGTCCGGGTACATCTTGTAACTCAGAAAATCGAGAATATTTTGCTCGTGATCAAATTCCTGCTGGAACGCCACGAATTCTGCATCGAAATCCACCGCCGGCAGGCTGGCGCCCGGTGGCCCGGTCAAGGCTTGTTTGCCCTTCAAAACCATCTCGCTCAGTTCAGGCGGAAAACCACCTTCGGTTTGGCCGAGTTTGCCGCTGAACAAGTCGATTACGGAATCGGGAAATGCCAGCGCGTCCCCCTGCGCCATCACACCTTCCTCATCGAGACCATTCGCGGTCATGAACAGGGCCATGTCGCCCACGACCTTGGATGACGGCGTCACTTTCACAATGTCACCGAACATCCTGTTCACAGCGGCGTAGTTTTTCTTGATCTGCTCGAATTTGTGTTCCAGGCCCAGCGCGATAGCCTGCGGGCGCAGGTTGGAATACTGCCCCCCGGGAATTTCATGATCATATACTTCTGCGGTTCCGGACTTCAGCCCTGATTCAAACGGATAGTAGTACTCGCGCACCGCCTCCCAGTAATTGGCGTAGTCATTCAATGAATCCAGGTCGAAGTACTGTTCACGCTCATGGCCTTGCAACACCGCTACCAGGGAGTTCATATTCACCTGTGAGGTCAGGCCCGACATGGAGCTCAGGCACACGTCCACGATATCCACATCGTTCTCTATCGCCTTGAGCAGGGTCGCAGCCTGCATGGATGAGGTGTCATGGGTGTGCAGGTGGATGGGGATGTCCACCGCAGATTTCAGGGCCGGGATCAGCACCTCGGCGGCATAGGGCTTGAGCAAGCCGGCCATGTCTTTCAGGGCCAGCATGTGAGTGCCCGCGTCTTCCAGTCGCCGCGCCATGTCCAGGTAATACTGTAGATTGTAGCGGTAACCGGGTTCCTTGTTCAGCACGTCACCGGTGTAGCAGATGGTGGCCTCGGCAATGCCTTCCGTGCGTTCACGCACGACCTGGATGGAGCGCTTCATCCCCTCGATCCAGTTTAGTGAATCGAAGATGCGAAACACATCGATGCCGTTATTCCAGCTCTCCTCGATGAATTTTTCAATCAGGTTATCCGGGTAAGCTTTGTATCCCACCGCATTGGAACCTCGGAACAACATCTGAAACAGGATATTGGGTATCGCTTCGCGCAATTGCTGCAGCCTGCTCCAGGGACATTCCCGCAAGAAGCGCATTGCGACATCGAAAGTTGCCCCACCCCACATTTCCAGTGAGAACAGTTGTGGGTGCGCCTTGGCGAAACCCTCGGCCACCGCCAGCAGATCCAGGGTGCGCACGCGGGTTACCAGCAGGGACGGGTGAGCATCAAGGAAGGTAGTATCGGTATACAGGATATGTTTCTGATCTTTAACCCAGGCGCAAAAAGCTGCGGGGCCCATCTCATCCAGAAGGTGTTTCGAACCTTTTGGGTATTCCGCCAAGCGGTTGACTGGCGGGATAATGGCCTTGCGGAACGCCCGGCCAGGCTCGATGTGCCCGACATCCGGGTTTCCGTTCACCGTCAGCTTGGCAATGTATTTCAGGGTCTTGGTCGCACGGTCGAACGATTGGGATATCTGGAACAATTCCGGGTGGTCGTCAATGAAACTGACTGTCGCTTTGTCGGTATTGAAGGTCGGGTGTTCCAGCACATTTTCCAGGAAACCGATATTGGTTTTCACGCCACGGATGCGGAACTCACGCAAGGCCCGTTGGCCGCGCTGCACCGCGCCCTTCAGCGTGCGCCCCTGCGCCGTGACCTTCACCAGCAAAGAATCGAAGAAAGGCGAGACACGAGCACCGGTATAGGCGGCGCCGACATCCAGTCTGATGCCAAACCCGGCTGCACTGCGATAGGCGATCAGAGTGCCGTAGTCAGGCTGGAATCCATTTTCCGGATCTTCGGTAGTGATGCGGCATTGCACTGCGTAACCGGTGCAGCGAATAGACTCCTGTGAGTCGATGGAAATTTCAGGATCGCTAAGCCGGTAACCATCTGCGATCTGGATTTGGCTGCGCACGATGTCAATACCGGTCACCTGTTCAGTGATCGTGTGCTCCACCTGGATACGTGGATTGACCTCGATGAAATAGATGTTTTCTTCATTATCGACGAGGAATTCGACCGTGCCGGCATTGTAATATCCAACCTGGCGTGTGATGGCCAGTGCATAGTCAAACAATGCCTGGCGGGTTTCTTCCTTCAAACCGCAACTGGGCGCAATTTCCACCACTTTCTGAAATCGCCTCTGCACCGAACAGTCGCGCTCATAGAGATGTACCAGATTGCCTTGCTTATCTCCCAGCACCTGCACTTCGATGTGCTTGGGAGCCTCGATGAGTTTCTCGAGAAAAACCGTGTCATCGCCGAAAGCCTTGAACGCCTCGCTACGGGCCTCACCGAAAGCGATGGAGAGATCTTCATCACTGCGGACAACACGCATTCCTCGCCCGCCCCCACCGGATACGGCTTTGAGCATCAGCGGGTAACCAATACGACTGGCCTCAGCCAGGGCAGTCTCCAGGGTATCCAGTTCCTTACGGCTGGCTTCAATCACCGGCAAACCAGCCGTAACGGCATTTTTCCTGGCCTTGACCTTGTCGCCCAACTGCTCCATGGCTTCAGGGGAAGGGCCAACAAAAATAATGCCTTCATCCTGGCAGCGCCTGGCGAATGCCACGTTTTCGGACAGAAAGCCATAACCCGGATGGATGGCGTCCACATCGTTGAGCCGCGCGATCTCTATGATGCCGTCGATATCGAGATAGGGTTTCAGTGGGTCATCATCGTCTCCCACCTGGTAGGCTTCGTCGGACTTGTAGCGGTGGGAGGAGAAACGGTCTTCATGGGTGAAAATGCTGACCGTGCGAATACCGAGTTCCGCCGCCGCACGCAATATGCGAACGGCGATTTCACCGCGGTTGGCGACGAGGATTTTGTTGATTTTCCCGGGCATGTTTTTAGATGCCTTCCTATGCGCCGACGAATATCGCCTTGCGCACCAGGTTGAGGCCTATCAGCAGAAAAAAGACAAGCACCAGTGTCTTGAATCGTTCCGGATGGAGATTGCGGCGAATAACTTCCCCGAGTGAAAACCCCACCAGGGTCGGGATGATCATGCCTGCAGAAACCAGGGCAATCGGTCCGGTCAGCATCCCGTTCTGCCAGAAACCAATGCATAAAGGTAAGCTGCCGACAAAAAACAGGAACCCGGTGGCACGAATAAATTCGTCCTTTTCTACCCCGTTGGCGATCAGGAAAGCGGCGACGGGTGGCGACCAGACAGCAGTGAACCCTCCCATAATGCCTGCCAGCAGCCCGCCGGCCACCTGGCTGGGGCGGGCATACTTCGGTGGTATTTGGGGCGGTTTGAATGCCAGGTTCATCAACGCAAACAGGATCACGACAATGCCCACTAAAGCGATGAGCAATCCGGCAGATACCCGGGCTGTGTACGTCGTGGTGACCATCATTGAGGCGCCCAGTATTATCGCAAACAACCAGTACTTTCTGATCGAATGAGTGAACTGCCCGGCACGGTATATCTGCCAGATGTTGGTGAACATGATCGGGAATACCATCAGTGACAGCGTCAGGCGCGGTTCTATAAACTGCGCCATCAGGGCACCCTGGGTATCGGCCTGCCGATTGCCGCCGTTGCCCTGATGGCGCAG
>PVMK01187463.1_pt1 | contig 12687 bp, 14 predicted proteins | sample 1853481 | NCBI WGS metagenome assembly PVMK01 (sample SAMN08533507, study PRJNA380276) | Marine sediment metagenome, whole genome shotgun sequencing project.
AACTCATGCATCAGCTTTGATTCCGACTTGTCATCTCTCATCGTAGATCTCCTTGCCGACCATCAGTATTCTGAGCTTGCGAATTGCCCGGCTGATGATTTGTCTGGAGTTGGATGCTGATATGTCCATCCGCTCAGCAATCTCCCCAAACGTCAGTCCTTCGTTAAAGCGAAGCTCCAGAGCCTGCCGCTGGGACCCGCTCAGCCTGGAAAGTTCTCCCAGCTCAATACTGCCCGAAATGGTGTCAGTGGCGGCAGCCGAACTCGTCTCGACAGCGACTTCGGAGGTCATGACGTGCTTTCGGTATGTCTCCGTCTTTCTCACGTGATCGATCAATGCATTTCTCGCGATGGTAAAAATCCAAGGTAGAAAGGGGATATCTTTTCGATACTTGCCCCTTGCCAGATGCAGCTTCGCGAATACCGCCTGGAAGACATCCTCCGCTTCATCTCTACTTTTCAATTTGGCGACGAGAAACCCCAGGACACGGTCCTTATGGCGATGATAAAGAGACTGGAATGCCTCCATGTCACCGTCTGCATATGCCGCCATAAGCTCTTCGTCCATCAATGGGGCGCCTCTTTCTCCTTACCAGCCAGAACGAATCAAAGCAGCCTTTTGTGACACGAAAATCCAGGAGACTGCCCGCCTGGATTCCATTGATTTATTACAGACTAAGCCGGCCTCCGTTTTTTCTTGTCACAAAAACGCCTTCTTCCACGTTCTCCGCAGTATGAAACCAAACCACTTTCATAAGGAGGAAGACATGAACATGGCAAAACCCGCAGTCAAAGTATATCTGATTCCGGCAATCCTGGGGCTCTGGATTTCCCTGGCTCCACAGGGTGCCCTGGCCCACTGCGACACACTCGACGGACCGGTCGTTGCAACAGCGCGAACTGCTCTGGACAGGGGGGACGTCACACCACTGCTCAAATGGGTGCGACCCGACGTGGAAGGAGAAATCAAAGCCGCTTTCCAGAAGACTCTGGCGATTCGTGACAAAGGGGCCGCGGAAAAGGAACTCGCCGACATGTACTTCTTCGAGACCCTGGTCCGCATCCATCGTGCCGGCGAGGGTGCACCCTATACGGGGTTGAAGCCCGGCGCAGCCATCGATCCGGCGGTTGCCCTGGCGGACAAGGCCCTGGAAAGCGGATCCGTCGACAAATTGGTCGATGTTCTGACCAACGCCATGGCCAATGGGATTCGGGAACGGTTTGCCCGCGCCTCCGAGAACCGGAAGCGCGCCGACAGCAGCGTGGCCGCAGGCCGCGAATTCGTCGAATCCTATGTCGTATTCACCCACTACGTAGAGGGATTGCACGGTCTGATCAAAGCCGGCGCTGCCCACCACGGGGAATCCGCCTCGGGCCACGGGGACGAGTAGGCGCCCCCGGAGTCGGCACTGGCGGGGCTGCGGACGGCCCCGCCAGTGCTCTTGCACCGCTCGCACGCAATGAGGGAGGATCGATATGAAAGTACGAATCGCCAAGGCCGCTGCAGTGCTGCTCTTACTGGTCCTGAACTCCAGTGTCGGCACGGCAGCCGGCAGCGAGCCGGCGGACATCGGCGAACCGGGCGAGCCGACCGTCCTCGTATTCGGCTTCGGCAGCCGGTGCCGGTACTGCGTCCAGCTCAAGGCGGAGATCGACCTGGTCACCGAGGAGACCGGCGACGCCGTCCGGTTTCACGACATCATGGTCACCCATGACAGGGTAACGGTCCAGCGTTACCGTATCCTCATGAGCCCGACCCTGGTCTTCCTCGACGCTGCGGGAACAGAAGTGTTTCGCCACCAGGGCATCCTGAACAAGCAACAGATCCTGGAACGGCTCGCTGCGCTGGAGTTCTGGCCGCGGAAGGGATAGAGAAGGCGCCATGCTTGAGCTCTTGACCGAAATCACCAGCCAATGGCTTCACAGCCGCCCCTGGCTCGCTGCGGGAGCGGTGTTCCTGGGCGGCGTGACCACGGCGGCAAATCCGTGCAGTCTGGCCGGCGTGCCTGTTCTGATCGGCCTGGTCGGAGGGCAGACTGCCGTGACAGACTGGCGGCGCGGACTGTTTACCTCACTGATCTTCGTGACCGGATTGGCGACGTCGTTTTCGGCGATGGCCGTCGTAGCGGTCTCGGCGGGCACGTATTTCGGCGCCGCAAGTCCTTTCTGGCCGTGGGTCATTGCCGCCGTGTGCCTGCTCGCCGCGACCCAGTTCTGGGACCTGTGGCACCTGAGCCTGCCGGCGTGGCTGGGGCGGGTTCGCCCGACTCACGCCAGTCTGAGCGCCGCTTTCGGGATGGGGCTCCTTTTCGGAGTCATCTCGGCACCCTGCGCTGCGCCGGTTCTCGTGGTGGTGCTCACCTATGTAGCCTCAAAAGCCAGCCTGACATATGGATTACTGCTGCTGTGGGTCTACGCCGCGGGACACTGTGCCCTGGTTATTGTCGCCGGAACCTCAGTGGGTGCCGTCAGACGACTCGTCGCCTCGGAACGCTACGCACGCGCCAACCTCCTGGTGCGCCGGACAGCCGGGGTATTCATTGCCCTGGTCGGGCTCTATCTAATCGTCAACCAGTTCCACACCATTAGATGAAGGAGAAGCGAGATGGAGATAGAAGTTCTGGGCGTCGGCTGCCCCAAGTGCACCAAGATGTACGAAGCCACCCTGAAGGCAGTGGCGCTATCCGGGCACGAAGCGCAGGTCAAGAAGGTCTACGACCTGGCCAAGATCGCAAAATATGGGGTCTTCGCGTTCCCGGCAATCGTCGTCGATGGGGAGATCAGGTCAACCGGGAAGTTGCTGGTACCAGAAGAAATCGCTCAGTTGCTGGCCCGCGGCTGAGATCAGGTCCGCATTAACGAATTCTCGGCAGTCAACGTAATTTGGCAAAAATTTCGAAGCGAAGGTTGTCTTGCCCGCTCCATTTGGACCGGCGATAACATAGTTCTGATCTCTTCTTCATATTCTTCACAAATAGTTCTCGTTACTATGGTGCAACCGAAGTTTGTCATGAAGGTCCCTTGCAGGGTTCCTGTATGAATTGGGGTCCTCTGCGCCGACAGAAACTGGTTATGTCTCCAGTAGTCGTCGCTGGAGCAGCGCCTGCATATCACGACGCCCGTCGACAACAAGTAAGACATGGACGGATTTTCCGGAGACTTGATAGATCATGCGGTAAGGTTTAAAAAAAACCTCCCGGTAATTACGAATACCCAGAACCAGAAGTTCTTTCGGGTATGAGCCGCGCTCGGGAGATTCAGACAGACTGGCGAAAATCTTCTCGACCCGTTCCAGGACGCGCTTCGCTTTCCCCGGTGCGTCATGGCGGGAAATATATTCGCACAACTCTTCGAGGTCGCGAGCAGTGTCATGTGTCAGATAAACCTTAAATGACATCAGCGATTCTTCTGTCGTTCACGCAAACGGCTGACCACATGGGATGCCGACTCAACCTTTCCTTCTTCGACCTGGCGGCTTCCAAGGGCGAGGATTTTCAGGAGAGCCATTGTTTCCTGGGTCTGCTCGTAGCTTTCTATGTCCTGTATGACAACCTTGGCTTCTCCGTTCTGCGTAATGACAAGAGGTTCACGCTTTTCACCCAGGCTTCGAATGATCTCGGCGGCGTGAGCTTTAAGGTAGCTTATTGGCTTGATCTGACTTGAGAGTTTCATTGTTCACCTCACCGGTTATTTGACATGTCTAAATTTAGTCCAAATACAGGTCGCATGTCAAGCACTCCTGCTGGGTTTCATTATTTTCAACCCATTTCAGTTGAAACCAATGGCTCACGCTACCGACGGCAATCTGGAGATCCGCTGTTTTTGCATGTGTCCCTTGCAGGGCATTGTCGGCACTTCTGATAGTGTTGTAACCCTTTGAAAAGATTGGTACGCCTGGCAGGACTCGAACCTGCGACCTACGGATTAGAAGTATATCTCCCCTGCCCCAAATTCCTTAAGGTATTGTTTTGTTTATTGTTTATTTTGTGGAATTTTGAGCCGTTTTTCCACACAACTCACCCACCTGAGTCCCCCACCGGGTATTTATCCTCATGAGCAAAAAGGAGAAAATCATGAGCTACACATCCACCATGCAAAGCGTGGACACGGAAAAGGCCCTGGCTCTACTCGAGCTGTAAGCCAAGCCCAAGGGAGCATACTACAATTTCCCCTCTGACTTACGCCTCGCTGCTTATCTTGACAAACGCCCTCTAAATACGTATCATTATGAAAAGAACATACGTAGGGGGTGTTGCCATGACAATGACAAAGCTTACACTCAGCGCAGACAAGGACTTGATAGAGAAAGCGAAAAAATTAGCGCGTCGTCAAAACACGAGCGTATCAGCTCTTTTTTCCCGCTATCTTAGCGCAATAACCCAGCCTGCCGAGACACCCGAAACGGGACCACTTACCTCAAAGGCGACAGGATTGATCAAGCTGCCCCGCCGGCAGAGGGCGAAAACAATTCTCGCTGATTCCCTCCTTGAAAAGTATGGTCTTAACGAATGACTGTGTTCGTTGACACCAACATCCTCCTTGACGTGCTGTCACACCGGCAGCCATTCTATGAGGCCTCGGCCGAAGTGTGGTCCCTCGCTGAAAGGGGGGAAGTGCATGCACACATATCGGCCATAAGTTTCAACAACATTTACTATGTAATCCGCAAATTGAAAAACCGAAAAACCGCTGAAAAGGCACTTCGACTTCTGCGAGACATATTCGAGTCGGTAGCGCCCGACCGCCAGATACTGAACCAGTCCATCGATGCCGATTTTGACGACTTTGAGGATGCGGTGCAATTTCACTCTGCTCTACGAGCAAAGGTTACCTGTCTGATCACACGCAATCCGCGGCACTTTCCCCGATCAAGCCTGCCGGTCCTTACGCCAGTAGAATTCCTGGCCACATTATCTCAGAAAGACTGATTTCTCTTCTCTTCAACGCGATTGAAGGTTGGGGCTCTCTGCGTAACCTCTTGTCCCCCCGAAAAAATCTATCTCTCATGTTGGAAGGAGTAAATCTTCTTTATTGGAGGCGGGAATATTGGGAAAGAAAAAGGCGATCATGAAAAATGTGCCACCCTGGGAGAGGCCAAAGGGAAAGGAAGTGCGGCGACGCGGCGGTATCGATGATGGAGACCGCCTACGACCGGGATCGAGACGAGCTTTGTTGGGCCAGAGACCGGGGCTGCTTTATCTTTGCCTCCGGCCGTCGCTCATGCGGCAGTACATTTTCCATCACCTTTCCTGAAATCACTATATTTTCGCCTTCATGAAATGAGTATTTCGCCACTGAATATGCTGCAGGATGACATTTTTCGGGGGGACACCCCCATGTGCTCTTTCTTATTTTTGCAGGTTCCGGAGGGTGAAGAGGTCGTCGTCGAGGTCGAGGTCGAACTCGATCCGTTCGTAGACGATCTCGGTGTACTCCCCGGGCTTGTCGGTGGGCCGGATTTCCATTCGGGCCGGTATGGTCCGGCCGCCGAGGTCCTTCACGTCGGTGTAGGTCATGTACCTCGTCAGGGCGAGGTCTTCGTCGTAGTAGTCGATCCTCCGGGGGATCCAGTCTTCTTCGGTCACCGTGGCCACCACCTTGCCCCAGACCACCGCCGCGTCGGGCCGCGGGACCAGGGTGAGGTCGATGAGCCTCAGCCCCTCCCGCTCTCCCCGGAAAGTGATCTCGTAGGTGTAGTCGTCGGCCATGCGGCTCTCCTTCACCAGGTCGTCGTTGGTGAAGTGGCTTCCCATCCAGGAGCCGCCCATCATCGACGAGGGGAGTTTGATGACCCGCTTGACCTTCGGCAGGTAGTTCCAGATGTTGTTTCCCGCCTTCAGCGTCGCCGTCCCCTTTTCTTTTCTCGGCGCCAGGATGCGAAGGAGGGAGTGGTCCTTGCCCTTGCTCCAGGCCTCCATCTTCATCTCCCTCGTGTAGTGTTCGGTGACCACCTTCATGGAAAAGGTGCCGTAGCTCGACGTGCCCCGGAAGAGGTCGTCGATGTGATCGAGGACCTCCCGGGCGGTGACCGTCTTCTCCCCGCCGGCCGCCGGAAGGGGCGGCGCGAGAAGAAGGGCGGCCGTCAGCAACAGCAGGGGCGGTGTCATTTTCATCGGACGGAGCGAACCTCGAACTTCTCGTGGTGGAAGGTCGTCTCCACCTTGGGAGTGATCCTCTTGTGCACGCTCTTCTCCAGATCCAGAAGGGCGCTGCGCTCCTCGTCGAGGAGAAGGTCGATGATGTCCTTGTGGGCCTTCACTTCAATGCGCCGGTGCCGGCTCTTGGCGGCGGTCCGCTGAATTTCCCGGAAGATCTCGTGACAGATGGTGACGTTGTCGCGGATGTAACTCCTCCCCTCGCAGTAGGGGCAGGAGCGGGTCAGCAGCTGCAGCATCGACTCCCGGGTGCGCTTGCGCGTCATTTCCACGAGGCCGAACTCCGAGATCTTGGTGATCTTGGTATTCGCCTTGTCGGGACGGAGAGCTTCGTCAAGGGCGCGGTGGACCTTTTCGCGGTTCTTGGCCACCGACATGTCGATCAGGTCCAGGATGATGATGCCGCCCAGGTTGCGGAGGCGAAGCTGGCGGGCAATTTCGCGGACCGCCTCCAGGTTGGTCTTCAGGACCGTCTCCTCGAGGTTTCCGCGTCCGACGAAGCGGCCGGTGTTGACGTCGATGGAGACGAGAGCCTCGGTCTGCTCGATGTCGAGATGCCCCCCCCGACTTGAGATGGACCTTCCGCTGGAGAATCTTCGTGATTTCCGGCTCGATCTTCAGGATGTCGAAGAGGAGTTTTCTCCCCGAGTAGTAGGCGACCCGCTGCTTGAAATCGGGCGAGAATGTCTTGACGAATTCGGCCACCCGGCGGTAATCCTCCTTGTTGTCGATCAGGAGGCGGTCGGTGTCGGAGGAGAAGAGTTCCCGCACCGTCCGGAGAACCGGGTCGAGCTCGGAGTGAATGAGATGCGGCGCCGGGGAGCCCTCGCTCTTCTGCTGGATGTTGTCCCAGAGACGGACGAGGTAGCCGAGATCGGCGCGCAGGTCGTCTTCGCCGCACCCTTCGGCCTCGGTGCGGACAATGCAGCCGAAGTTCCTGTCATTGACCTGGCGGATGATCTGGCGCAGCCGCCGCCGCTCACTCTCCTTGCCGATACGTCGTGATATCCCGATCCGCGTCTCCGTCGGCATGAGGACGAGAAAGCGGCCGGGGAGGGAGACGTGAGAGGTGATGCGGGCGCCTTTCGTCCCGATGGCGTCCTTGGCAATCTGGACGATAAGCTCCTGGCCCTGACGGACCAGGTCCTCTATCTTCTGGGTGCGCTTGCCCCGGCGGCGGGGTCCTCCTTTGCCTCCTCCTCCCGACTCGTACTCGTCGAGGAGCATCTCGCTGATCTCCGAAATGTACAGGAACCCCGCCTTCTCCTGGCCGATGTCGACAAAAGCGGCCTGCATCCCCGGAAGGACTTTCAGCACCTTTCCCCGGTAGATGTTCCCGACCGTCCCCTGGTCCTGCTGACGCTCCTGGAGAAACTCCACGGGGACGTTGTCCTCGAGGAGCGCGACGCGCACCTCGAAGGGGGTGGAGCTGACGACGAGCTGCTTCGGGTAGGGCTTCCTGATCTCCTCGACGGTCGTCCGCCCCAGGAGACGGCCGATGCGCTGGCCCGTCTCCTTGAGAGTCCTGGTCATCTTTTGCAGATAGGAATCCTTCTTTTTGCTGGCTCTCTCGGGAGAGCGATCGGTGTGTGCCATTGGCCTTCCTGATGTACCTTGTTGTTGGTTCGGGTTATCTGCCAGGAGAACTCCTCCCCGGCGTCGAACCCGCCGGCTATTCGTATCACGTCGTCGGGACGGGCGGCGCCTCCTCCGGTTCGGAGAAGGGTGAGGAGAAGCTCGATGTCCTTTTCGCTTTCCCCGATCTGCTCGGCGCCTGAAACGGAGGGTCTCAGATCGATGGTTTTTGTTTTGCCCTTCCTCGTGCGGACCATGGTCAGTTCCTTGGCCCCGAGAATGCGGGCGAGGAGCCAGCCGCCGGGATCCTTCGCCGGCAGCCGCTCCTTGGGCAGCACCACGCGATAGGTCTGGAGGCCGATCATTTCGAAGAGCGAGCGCCCCTTGAGAGGCACGGAGACGACCCGCTTCAGCTCCAGCCCCGCCGGCAGTTCTTTCGCCAGCAGGCGCGTCACTTCGGCGGGCGTGATGAGGGTCGCCAGCTCGACGTCGAGATATTCACCGTCGCTCTCGTAGCCCACCGGCAGAGGCGGACCGGCCTGGATCTTCGGGTGCGGGGAGTGGCCCCGGGAGTAGGCCACGGGGATGTGCGCCCGGCGAAAGGCGCGATGAAATGTCCGGAGCAGGGAAAGGTGGGGGAGGTATTTCATCGGCCCGTACTTGGCGAATTCCAGCCTTACCCTTCCCGGCACGGCCGTGGCCTCGGTCGCCGTCTTGGCCGGCTCGATAACCGGCTCTCCGGTTTCGTCGTCGCTCAGGGGATAGTCTTCACAGAGGCCGCAGGCGGGGCAGTCGGTGGGGTCGCAGGCCGGCGAGGCGGTCGCCTCGAGGGAGCGGCGGTGCTCCTCGAGGAGGAACGTTTTCAGGTCCGGCGGAGCGAGGTGATCCCAGGGAAGGGGGGCGGCGGGGGAGTGCTCCCGGCCGATGAATGCCTCGAAATCGTAGCCGTGCTCCCGGAAGGATTCGACCCAGGGCTCGAAGGCGAAATGTTCCGTCCAGCCGTCGAAGGTCCGCCCCCTCCGCCAGGCGGAGTGAATGACCCGGGCGAGGCGGCGGTCGCCCCGGGAGATCGCCCCCTCGAGGGCGGAGAGCTCCGGCTGGTGCCACTTGAAGGCGATGCCCCTTTTTTTGAGGCTCTGGCGGAGCGAGCCGAGGATCGGGTGCAGTTCGGCCGGCGTCAGCTGGGTCGACCACTGGAAGGGGGTGTGCGGCTTGGGGACGAAGGACGAGACGCTGGCGCTGAGGTGCGGCGCGCGGCGGAGAATCTTCTTCCCCAGGGCACGGATCCTGGCGCAGAGGTGAACGATGCCCTCCCGGTCCTCCGCCGTCTCCGTCGGCAGGCCGACCATGAAATACATCTTGATCCGGCTCCAGCCCTCGGAGAAGAGGAGAGAACAGGTCTCCATGATCTGCTCCTCCGTGATCCCCTTGCTGATCACGTCGCGGAGTCTCTGGCTGGCGGCCTCGGGGGCGATGGTGAACCCGGTCCTCTTGACCTTCTTGATTTCCCGCAGGACGCCCTCGGTGATGGTGCCGGGCCTGAGGGAAGGGAGGGAGATGGAGACCCGGTCGCCGCCGTGACGGTTCATGAGCCCGGCGAGGAGGGTTTCCAGGTGGCGGTAGTCGCCGCAACTGAGCGCCGCGAGAGAGATCTCGTCGTAACCGGTGGCGTCCAGGCCCTTTTTCGCCATCGCAAGGGTCGCCGCCGGGCTGCGTTCCCGATAGGGACGGTAGGTGGTGCCCGCCTGACAGAAGCGGCACCTCTGGATGCACCCGCGGGCGATCTCGATGGTGATCCGGTCGTGGGTCGTCTCGAGGTACGGCACCGCCGGCCGGACGGGATAGGGCGCGGCGTCGAGGTCGAGCAGAATCCTCTTCCGGATGTGGGCCGGCAGTCCGGCTTCGGTCGGCTCGAGACCGGCAAAGCGGCCGTCGGGGCCGGCGACGGGCCGGTAGAAGCGCGGGACGTAGACCCCCTGGATCCGGGCGAGAAGCCGGAGGGTTTCCTCGCGGTCTTCGCCCCGGCGTTTCTCGAGGATGTCGGCTATCTCGAGGATCGCCTCCTCCCCGTCTCCAAGGAGGAAGAAGTCGAAAAAATCGGCCAGCGGCTCGGGGTTGAAGACTCCCGGTCCTCCCCCGCCGATGAGGGGGTGACGATCGTCGCGCTCCCTGGCCCAGACGGGTATCCGGGAGAGGTCCAGCATGTTGAGTATGTTGGTGCAGGTCATTTCGTAGGGGAGGGTGAAGCCGACCATGTCGAAGTCGAGGAGCGGCCGCCCCGATTCGAGCGATGTCAGGGGGGCGGCCTCCTGCCGCAGCTGGGCCTCACGGTCGGGCCAGGGGGCAAAGACCCTCTCCGCCAGATACGACTCGCGGGTGTTGATGATCTCATAGAGTATCTTCAGCCCGAGATGGGACATGCCGAGCTCGTAAAGGTCCGGAAAGGCGAGGGCGACGCGCACCGAGGCCTTGTCGAAATCCTTGTGCACGGCGTTCACTTCACCGTCGAGATAGCGAAGGGGATTGCTGACGAGGAGAAGGGGATCCCTCACGGCGGGGTTATCCTTTCGAACTCCGGCGGCAGGGGGGCCTCTATTTCCAGCCGGGAATCGCCGGCGGGGTGACGGAAGGAGATCCTCCGGGCGTGAAGAGCGAGGCGGTCGGCGAAGCCGTAACGCCGGGAGGTCTCGTGGTAGGGGCTGAGCCGGCGCGATTTCGGCCCGTAGACCGGGTCGCCGAGAACGGGGTGTCCGTTTTCGGCGAGGTGGACCCGGAGCTGGTGGGTCCGGCCCGTTTCGGGGTGGAGCTCGAGGAGGGAGGCTCCCTCGAGGTGGAGGAGAAGGCGGTAGCGGGTGACCGCCGGTCTCGGCCTGTTGCTTCGTGAGGAGATCTTCTTCCTCTCCTTCCGGTCGCGGCCGATGGCCGTCTCCCATATTCCCTCGTCGTGGCGGAGGCGGCCGGCGGCGACGGCGAGGTAGGTCTTGTCGACCTGGCGGAGGGCGAACTGGGTGGCCAGCAGGCGGTGAGCCCTGTTGTTCTTGGCGACGAGCACCACGCCGGAAGTGTCCTTGTCGAGCCGGTGAACGATTCCCGGGCGGGAATCCCCGCCGAGGGCGGACAGGGCGATGCTTCGGTAGAGGAGGGCGTTTACCAGGGTCCCCTCCCGGTGCCCGGGAGCGGGGTGAACCACCATTCCCGCCGGTTTGTCGACGGCGATGATTTCGTCGTCCTCGAAGAGGATCGCGAGGGGGATGTTTTCCGGGCGGAAGGCCGTCACCTCGGGGGGCGGAAGAGTCACCCTCAGCCGGTCCCTGGACCTGGCCAGGTAGCGCTTGGTCGCCGGCTGGTCGTTGACGGTGATCAGCCCTTTCCGGATCATGCTCTGCACCCCGTTTCGCGAGAGGTCGGGGATGAATTGCGGGATCAGGAGATCGAGCCGAACACCGGCGGACCGGTCCTCGACCTGAAAAAGAAAAGTCTTGTCTTCAGCCATTCAGTAAACACGAGAACAAGAAAATATCAAGCCGGGACGGAAACTCTCGAGGAACCGCCGCGGCATCGTAAACTCCGAGATGCACCCTGACAATACTCGTTGAAATAATATTTGTCAACGTTCTCATTATATTGGAGATCATGGACCGTCTGTTAATTGGTAACACGCTGAAGAAAAAAAAGTATTACAATAGTTAGATGAGTTCTATCATGGCAAGAAGCATTGCTTTTCTGGCGGCGTTGGGAATGCTGGCCGGGATTCGCCCGCGTCGGCGTCTTTCTCCCCCTGGACACACTTCGATCGTACCAGCGGTCTCGTCGACAATACCGTTCAGACGGTTGTTCTCGATGGCGACGGGAGGCTGTGGGTCGGTACCCGCGGAGGGGTGAGCCGCTTCGACGGCGAGGAATGGCTCAATCTGACGAGCGCGGACGGACTTCCCGACAACGACATCAACTCCATCTTCATCGATCCGGGGGGGCAGGTGTGGATGGGGGGGGCCCGGGGCTTTGGTCTCTACCGGGCCGGGAAGTGGAGCCGTCTCGGACTGCCGGAGGCGAATGAAGGTGAGCGGGTGGCGGTCGTCGCCGATGTCGAGGAGAGGATCTGGTTCGGCCACGTCGGCGGCCTCATGCAGTATGACGGCAGCGGCGGCGAACTGCATGAAGTCCCCGAGTTCGAGGGAGTGGCGGTGACGGCCCTCCTCTCGGCCCGAAACGGCGACCTCTGGGTCGGCACCCGGGAGGGTCTGCGGCTCTTCGACGGTACGTCGTGGAAGAGTTTCGCCGCGGGGGACAGCCTTTCCCCGGGGGCGGTGACGGCCCTGATCGAAGATTCGCGGGGCAACATATGGTGCGGCACGGAAGGGGGGTTGTCGGAGTACGACGGTATCGGGTGGACGGCGTATGGCGAGAGGGACGGCCTTCCCAACCTTCACGTTACCGCTCTCGCCGAGGACAGACAGGGGCGCATCTGGGTCGGGACGAAGGGCGGAGCGGGCTGGTACGACGGTTACGAGTGGATCTGGCTCGCCCGCGAGGAGGGTATTCCCTCCGAGGTGGTTCTCACTCTCTGCGCCGACCGGAACGGATCGATCTGGATCGGGACTTCCCACGGCCTGACGAAATACGACACCTCCTGGGCCCGTCTGCCTTTCCTGGGCTATGACGAGAAGACCCCGCGGGCCCCGCTCCTTCAGAGCCGGGAGGGGCCTGTCTTCCTCGGCGCCGACAAGGGGTTCCTTGCGAAGAGCGGAAGGCAGGTGGAATACCTGGGGCCCGCGGAGCGCGTCGAAGGGAAGGCCGGCCTCTTCTTCGAAGACCTTGAAGGGACTGTGTGGGTCGGCAGCGACGATGGACTCTACCTCTACTCGGAGGGAGATGTGCGGCACATTTCGCCGCCGGAGTACACCAGCGAGATGATTCGCCTCGACCACGGTGCCTATGAGAGGCGGGAAAAGAGGATC
>PVMK01125831.1_pt1 | contig 12686 bp, 23 predicted proteins | sample 1853481 | NCBI WGS metagenome assembly PVMK01 (sample SAMN08533507, study PRJNA380276) | Marine sediment metagenome, whole genome shotgun sequencing project.
CCGTGGAGAATATTCGATATGTCTGAACTCACTGACCAACTGGATACCTTGATCCAGAAAGCTGCCTTGGATGGCGCGCTAACGAAAACTGCCGTGGCACAATTTCACGCTCTGGTGACACAGCACGACGCAGTCATCGAAGAGCTGACCAATTTGAAGGAGGCGCATGAGAATGTCATCACCAACCGTGACGCACTCAACGCGAAGTGTCAGGCCGCAGTCAAATGTGCCGAGGAATGGGCAGGACGTGAGCAGGATCTGATGGACCGAGAGGGGAAATGTACTGAATTGGAGATCCGAAAAGAATGTGCCGATCTCCGCGTCACCGATCACAAGGAAATGTTCACGACCGTGTTCCGCAACTCTGTGCTGCGCAAAGAAGTGATGTCGCCTGTCTCTGCTGGTCCGATTGACCAGTATGGTACCAAGCAGAGTGACGTGTATCCTTCGAAGGATACTGTGGAAGAAGAAGAGACGTGAAAAAACGCTACGTCACGTTTTATTCCCCCGGCACTTTCGTTGCCGAACAAACCATCAAGTGCATCGCGAGTTGGGATGTCAAGAAAGCGCTCAAAATGCTGCCCGATATTGAAGAGCGCTACGGTGCCAAGCCGTACGGATTTCAGTTCACGACCAAGAAGCGCGGCCTGCGCGATATGGAACCGCACGTGATCGACACGTCGCCGTTTTACTACGTCAATTGCCGAGTGCAAACGCTCGAACAGGTCGAGGCGGAAGGTCCTGAGACGAAGATACTTGCCCAGAACATGCGCAGCAATAACTGGGACCGCGTCGTGACTACCCAAGAGGGCTGGAAGTGGACGCAACCGCTGAACGAAAATGACGTGGTGCTCTGATGGGTGAAATTGCTGACATGATGCTCGACGGCACGATGTGCCAAGTGTGTGGTGAGTATCTTTTCGAAGATCCGGTTGGTTACCCCGTGACGTGTGATGGCTGCAAATCGCGAGGCGACGGTGAAGACGATATTTCGCTCGTCAACAAACCGAAAGATCCGAAAACGGTCGAGTGCCCGGAGCCTCTTTGCGAACGAAAATTCCGAAATCGGCACGCTGCCGCACAACACTGGGTGGATAAACATGGCGAAAAACACTAAAGACATCTCAATTGAGGCGCACGCGTACCGCGAACTGGCAAAACAGGGCTACGAAGTCGTCAAAGACTTCTTGCCGAATGTCGCGCATTGCGCATTGCAGGATTACGGTCGGCTCAACGAATTTATGATCAAAGCAACGGAGGAATTCGGTGATTAGTTACGGAGATGAGGACAGACCCGACGAAAAAACGGCGAAGCTGCCGAACACGTACAAGTTTTACCCGTTGACGATCAACATTTCGCCGGAAATCGCGGAGTTGATGAAATCGACCGAGGCGAAAACCTACCTGAAGGACATCGAGCACCATTGCGTGAAGTTGAAGCAGTTTTTCGACCGAAATTGCAAAGGCGTGGGGGCATACTTACCCGGTGAAGCGGATCTCGATCACGAATCGACGAAATTTCGGCACAAAGTGCTGCATCAAGCGTTCGACGAACTGTTCGCGTGCTACATCACCGAAAATCCGGAAAAAACGATGTTTTTGAAGACCGAATTGGGCGATTTTATGGAGTGGTCCGCAAACATGACTTTGGAGGCAACTTGTGAGCAGCAAGATTGATCCACTGACCGAAAAACGCGTTAAAAAACTCGAAACCCAGATAGCGGTGTTGCACAAGACACTTGCGAGCTGGAGGAAAGCAGGCATCCCAGAGAAAACTCTGGTCGTGCTTCTGAGCCACTACACAAAAGTTCCTCAGGGCACGATTCGACGAGTGATCGAAGGGTTCGACAACTTGTACGAAGAATATTTCACTGAGGAAGAATGACATGAGTTTCAAACTGACAAGCGACGTGCCCGACACGAAGCTGGCGGCAACGATGCGAATTTTGCATGGTCATAAAGTGATGGTTGAGAGTACAGAGAAATATGTGCCCGGTTGGGATGACCCAAGGAAGCCAAACGGCAAAATGCACTCTCGTGCAGATACATTGCTCACAATGACGGGCAAAACGCCGAACAAAAATTCGAAGCTTGCGACGGCTCTGGAGATCTTCGAAAAACTCGAAAAACGCAAAGGTATTGGCACCATCAATGTTGCTGCCTTCCGTAAGGAGCTAATTGCGAAGAAAGAGCCCAAAACGCTCTCTCAAAGGTGCGTTACGGAGAAAGTACTGGCCTACCTGTAGTAAGCTTCTCCACATGAAGTTTACCGTGGAAATTCCGGACGACATCATCCAGTGGGCGAACGGGGAAGGTGTGAACCGGCAAATGATCGCGAAGTTCATGCGTGAGGAGCTGCAAGACGTCGGCACCCGCTATGGACACTCGCCTGATCTCGGTCGCCCCAAATTTCCGGGCCAAGGTGACAGTCACGACTGGCGTGCGTGGATCCTCAATATGATTCACGTGCGCTGTAATACCAGTGCGATGCCGAAGCCAAAAAAGAAGAGAAGTAATCGGGGACGTTTCCCGGACGAGATGTTCAATGGACAGACGTAAATTTATTAAAGGCGCAGTCGCTGCTGCGGTCGCGGCTGCTATTCCCGTGGGTGACGGAGTTGAGCTGTACTCAATCGCGCATCCTGAATACACGTATAAGACGTACGGAGTTTCAACGATGCCGAGGGATCTCGGTTGTCAGATGGCAAGAGCGCTCGCAAGAAGTATGATGCAAACGAAAGAAATCGTAGCGCATAACGTGCTTAGCAAAGCATTTGGAGATGACCATGCTTGAAGGTCCGTTTTTCGTCACATTCAATGTTGCGCGCCGACCAGTGCGGCAAACTACGCCCGATCACGAACGTTGGTCCATGGACGACTTGAAAAACGGCTTCTGGGTCACTCAGGAGCATATCTTGTGCAGAGAGACTCAAGGTCACTATTGGATCCCGCCATCGCAAATTGTACTGATTGAAAAAAAGGATCAACCACCGAACCCGCTATAGGAGAAGCAAAGTGAATATAGGCGACGCAATCGCAGCAATGCGACACGGCAGCAAAGTTACCCGCACGGGCTGGAATGGTCCGGGCCAATATCTGGAAATGCAGACGCCCGACGAGCATTCAAAGATGACTCTGCCGTACATTTACATCACGACAGTGCAAGGGGATCTGGTTCCGTGGTTGGCATCACAGACCGACCTTCTTGCAGACGACTGGGCTATCGTCACTAATTAGGGGCTGGGAGTTCGAAGCAAATAGGGGTAAGCTCCGTCAGCGTGGGTGCCTTGTTGACCTGATCAGGAGCACGCGATGTCGCTTACCCCGACGCAGCTTAATGAGCTGCAACTTATTGTGGAAGCTTTCCGTGGGGAGTTTCCTAATTCCGATGATGTCATGTGGCAGTCGGCAATTCGGATCCAGAAAGGAGGCCTTGGGCCTGTCACTGGGGCTGGAGGCCAAGCGGCTTTTGATATTGCTCTTGCGGAAATTGTTGTCTGTGCTGATCAGATTACTACCGTTATGGGGCGTCAAGGAGGACCCGGCAGCTCCGTTGACGAAGCCGTATTCCAAGTAGTCCCTGTCGAAGATAATCTCCCCGCTGGCGCATTGGGAGATGTCATCTATCTCGACATGGCTCCGAACGTGTACGCCGCTACTGGCGTCATCTCTCTCGTTCCTGCTGGTCCCAACTCTGTAACACTCTCTGAAATCGGTACTCCCATAGCGCGATCAATTCCCGCTGCATCGGGCGGACTGGAGATCAACAATCTCTTGACAGGTGCCGGATTCGAGCGTGCCCTGACAACCAGTGACGGGATTGCGCCGGGTACGGTCGAAGGCCAGATGCTGCGTTGGGATGACGTGAGCGGGGAGTACGACGCGTTCAGCGAGCTGATCGCTGACGTACCCGGCGCGTTTGAGTTGGTGAGTCAGTTGACCTACGTCGCGTTGGGGGGCATCAACCTACGAAATGCAAACGGTGAAGTTTTCCTAGACAACGTCTTCCTCGGAGGAGGTCAGTTCCAGTACTCGGTAGCCGTCGGTGGCAATGACGGGATCCGGATACGAGACGACGGTCTGGTTCAGTTGGGTATGTCGGGAGGAACTGGGAACACTACTGTGATCTCTGGCGCAGAGGTGAGTCTTACCCGAAACGGGTATTGATCAAATCGCTCTTTCACTTGCTCCCGCTGCTGGTGGGCTTGTCAGTCAACAACACACTGACGGGCGCAGGGTCTGGAGCGTGTTCTGACGGACTCCGACGCTATCGTGGCAGCGAGCACTGCAGCTGATCGTACTTTACGTGGTGACGGTTCAGGTGGGTGGGCCGAGTCACCCCACATCAGAATTACTTTCAGCGGCATCCTGCAAATTCATGGTTCGGGATTTGCTAACACGTTCTTGCTCAGCAACAACAACACCGATGCGCTGATCACCACGGTCGGCCTGACAGATCTAAATATCCAAAACTTTACGAACATTAGAGCTGATATGCCACTCGCGATATTGGAGGCGGCAGCGGCTCCGGGAGACCTCGCGACGTACGGACAGTTCTGGGTGCGTAACGATGTACCGAATACGCCGATGTTCACGGACGACCTGATGGCAATGATTTTGAGTTGAACGCTGGCGGAAGCGTTATCTTTCAGTACGCATGGATCTTCGACACTGCGACAGGGCAGGCCGATCCGGGGGTTAACACGATCCGGTTCAACAATGTCGTTCCGGCGTCGATCACGTTCATCTACATCGATGACACTGGTCCTGACGGGCAAGACATCGGTTCACTCATCGTCAGCAATTTCACCGACGGTTATCAGTTCGAAGCAGAAGACCCGACCGATGCGGACACCATACAACGGTTCTTAGTGACAGGACCACCAACGGACTTCACTGGTTTCTGGCGCATACCCGTTGTCAATCTCTCTGCCCAGTCAGGTGCTTCTCTTCCCGGTAACGGAGCTGACATTCAGATCAAGTTTGACTTTCATCAGTTCATTGACCAAGGAACGCTGAGTGGAAACAGCAAAGACATGCTGTACTGGGATGGCAACGCTTGGAACAATACAGGTGCAACAACGCGCATCAACCCAAATCGCCCTGCTATCGGTGGTGCGTTTGCCTTAACAGGATCTGCTTCCGTTGATCGCACGACTCCGATGATGCTTGTCAGTGTCGGCAACTCGGTGAGCGGACTCTGGTTCATGCAGGGAGGAATAGCGGGAGACGGTGGTTACTGTTTCGGAGATTTCACTGGACCCGACCTCGTATCTTGGGGCTGGGATTTAAGTGGCACTCCAACTGATCTGTTCTCCATCGATGAGAACCTCCGAGTCACCATCAACGCTGCAGCCGGGTTCGTCATGGCTGAGAAAGCAGCGGACCATGGCAACCTTGCGGGACTGGGTGAGTTCTGGGTACGCAACGATGTGCCCAACACGCCCATGTTTACCGACGACGTAGGTAATGATTTCGTGCTCAACGCCAGTGGTGGCGCAGGAATTTCTGGCACTCCGGTCAACAATCAACTTGCAGTGTGGGTTGACGCTTCGAACATCGAAGGCGAAGCAGGTCTCACGTTCGATAGCGCTACTAATTTCTTCCGTATTCACGACACGCTTAATACCAGCGGCATTCAAATTGATCACAACGGATCTAACTCGACTATCAGTAATTTCGGAGTTAGTCCCGGAGCTATCGTCACGGGGTCACGGCTCGTCACCTCAGCTTCGACTACGAGCCGCGCAGGGTTCAACGTTCAGGAAGGTGTCGCACCATCGTCGCCAGTAGATGGTGATGTTTGGGTGACAGCAGCTGGTAGCTACTTCGCTCGACTCAACGGAGTAAGCATTGATCTGGCAGCGGGAGGCTTCGCCGCACCAATTGTCCTGCTGGACAACGAACAAATTCAGTTCGGTACCGGCACCGACGTCACAATGGACTGGGACGGTGTTGACTTTGAAGTAGAGAGTTTGGCAGCGAGCCAGATATTCAACTGGCGTGATGGTGGGCGACATCGCTTCTACGATCCGACCGATGCTCAGTACATAGAGATCGAGCCGGTATCTGCGACTGTCTTTAACATCAACATGAGCAACGCATCGGCAGGGTGCATATTCAACGGTGCAAACTTCTGGCGCTTCCTTGATGGTTCATTGCAGTGCGAAGGTTTGTCCATTGATGGATCTATCGCTAGTGCGCTTACGATGGAAGTGGCTGGGATTGAACGAGCATCTTGGAGTTGCTTCCCCACATCGCTAACCCTGTCATTGATTCAATCCTCTGGGCATATCTACACGATCCAGCGTGGCATCAATGATATGTGGAGCATTCAGGAAACTGGAGGCATGACCGTTTACGAAGACGGTGCAGCCGACGGTGAATGGATCAATGTCAGACATGGCGCAGGTGCAGGAGCTGTAGAGGGGCGCATAGAAACCAATACTGGTGATCTGCAATTAAGTAGTGGTGACGATCAGGTTGAATTGTGGCCTAGCGGTGTCAGAGGATTTGTAGCGCAAGGCTCAGGTGTATTTAATTGTTACCAAGCCACGAACACTGAAGCCAGCAACCCCCACATAGACTTCAGGTGGGCTAACGGCACGGTTCGTGGCGACTTAGGATTTGCGCTTGGAGGTGCGGGTACTTCATTCGCGATGGAGAACTTAGTTCACGGTGGCGCAATCAGTTTGACTGCTGAGGATACGGGCGGAACTTTACGCACAATTCTCAGCGGCACGGGTGATGGAGCTGTCTCTCTTTTTGCCGCCGGTACAAACGTGCTGTCTACTCAAGAAATCGGCGTTCTTGGCAACACTTCAGCTGCACAAATCGAGGATCACGCTGGCAACCGTCACGACATCGGCTTCAACGACCTGCAAATCTTCAACGACAACGTCAGTGATACGCTGGAAGCGCAACATGCTGGTCAAGTCGCATTCAAGGACGCGACCACGGCTCGTACCCTGACGCTCGCATCGAACGTGGATCTCGACTTCCCTGTCGAAGCTATGACAACGGTCATGAACGCATTCACCTCCGGCAACTACACGGTTACGGAAGGTGCGAGCACAACGCTTTATTACCTCGATGGAACGACGCGGGTCGATACAGCCGGTGGTCTTACGGTTGGACCGGGTGGCGTATGTAACATCTGGCGTGAGTCCGCTACCGTGTACTACGCTTGGGGCACCGGAATCACGCCGTAATGATGCACAGAGTTCGACCGTTGATTTTACCGTCTCGCTTCAGACAGCGAGGGTCAGTCAGTGTCACTCCGTTCGCGAATGCTGCGCAGCAAGGTGCAGGAGGCATCGTGCCTTCTGTAAGCGACATCGTAATCGAGACGACGGTTGGAAGCGGAGCTGGCATTGCGTCAATTTATTTCAACGAAACAACTGTGGGGTCAATCGAAGAATTAGTAAAGAGAAACGTCGTTACGTTTGCAGTCATGGGCAACGACGATGCCGGTAGTCCGGTTGACCATACTGGAGAATGGACAGACCAAAGTGCTGTCGGGTCAGAGTGGGAAGTCGCCATGACGAACTTGATTTCTGGTACGTTTGTCACTGAGTTCGCTGCTGTTGGTGTTTACACAAGTTTTGCGACTACTAATATGTTTTGGCAAGAGTCTCGTGCAGGAGGTAAAGGCTACACTCCCGGCACGTCAACGGTCGTCGCAGACTTTACCATCCGCGAAGTCGCTGACACAGGGAATAGCACGGTCTTCCAAGTCACTTTGAGGACAATACAAACTTAGGAATTGAGATGTTAATTGCACCCCCATATTTATACGACTACCAAATTTACCCTCTTGTCGATCAGGCGGATCGCTGGATGTTGAACAAGTTGCATCTGGCCGAAGCACTTGGTCACAATTGCGGCCCGGTCGGTCTGTCGGTTCCTGATGGACGTTATTGCCTTCGTCCGATGAACAGTGTTCGTGGTCTGGGTGCAGGTGGCTTCTTCGACGTAATGGTTGACAACATCACCTCGTTTATGCCGGTCATACCGGGGTACTTCTGGTGCGAGTGGTTCAGTGGTGCCAACCACCGATTCACGCATTTCATCAACGATGTTGCCGTGCATTCGAGTCTCAACCCGGTGACCAACGGTGTGATGCAGACTACCGGCACCACGGTGTACGGAACGCTGACTCACGCAATTCCGATGCCTGCATTCCTGCAAGGCAAATCACGCTACATGCTGATCGAGTCTATCGGCACCGACATCGTTGAAGTTGCTTTCAGGTTGATGGGCCACAACGCTCGACAGGAAATCATCGACGATTACAAGACCGTTGACGCGACCTACGATCCACAAGACATAACCTTCGGCAACAGCGATGCAGCAGAAATTCCCTACTCTGTGCCGGATCAAAACGGTATTATGGTCGTCGGTAAAAAGTGGAACGACGGCAATGACAACAGACGACCATTTGATACATAACAACCGGTTTTTCCTGCGGCCTGTTGAAGACGTTCACGCAGGAGGTATGACCTCATTACATTCGTGCATCTGGGTAGACGGTAAAAAGTTACGCGGTGAGATCCACATACGCGATTGCGACAACCAGATAAGCCTAGAATTCTGGACAGGTGAAGGCGCGAAACCCGGAGGCGTGAATCGAATGAGCGACGCACTGATCCGAATTCGAGATGAGCTTGACGACTTTATTGATGCTTACGAGCGCGCAGCGGAGGATCTATGAACAACGAAATTTACAAGATGGCAGGTCACATCATTCGCTGGTTCCTCGAACTGGTCGTCATCTGGTTGTTCGTGTTTAACGAGACAGGACCGTGGACTTGCTTCGCTCTGACCATGATCACCGTCGGCATCGAGTTTGACCATTTCAAAATATCCGACTGGAGAAAGTTATGATCGATAAATTGATAGCGTTCCTACAAAGCAAGCTCTTACTCTTGGCGCTCGTGGTGGTGCTGATCTTTGGAGTGTTCCTCGCTCCCGTAGTGATGGTTGACGTCGAGATCTACCAGATGGAGGACGGCAGTTACATTTACTGTGCGTCAGGGACTCTCACCGACCCACCTGCGAAACACATCAGTTCGGGCTCAGTTCCTAAGGGCGACGAGTCTTACTGCTGATGACTATTCGCATCCTCGCGCTGTTACTTCTCTCTTCGTTGGTGTTCGCACAAGGCACTGTGCAAAAAACATTCACGTGGACGCCACCGACTGAGAGAGAAGACGGCACCGCACTGCCTGACATCGAGATCGCAAGTTACAAAATTTATTGCGACGGTGCACCGGCTCCTATCTGGGAACAAACTAATCAACCGGGTGCAGACGAACGGTGGGAGGCACCAGCGGGTTCATTCGCGCTTGGTCCTCACAACTGTCACGCGACGACTGTTGATACAGGAGGTCTGGAATCTGATCCTAGTAACACTGTCCCTTTTACTGTGACGCTCGCCAACCCCAAGCCGCCCGTTTTTGTGCTCCAGTAAGGCCTCCACCGCGTAAAAGGGGAGGGTGCGCGATTTTCCGATAAACAATTTTTTTCTAGATGTGCTATACTAACGTTACCGTGGATTCCACGGCAGGCAAAGGAGTTAACGTTATGCCCACAGCTAGAGACTATAACCGAGTCGTTGAAGCGATTTGGAAACCGGTACCCTTCGAGCAGATGCAGAACGTCTGGCCGACTCACGCAATCAGTTTTGTGCGTGCGATGTGGAAAGCGGAAGTCGGAACAAAGTTCCGTTGGAAGATTCGCATTGGTACCGGCAACCGACGCACGTGGCTCGCCGGAGGTGTGTTCACCGTCAACCCGGATCAGGGCTGGCACGACATCAACCACGACATGGGTCACTTCATCGAGCGCCGCAAGAGCGGTGGTGCGCACACTGACCAGCAACTGCGGATGGAACGCAACGGAGCCAACCTCATCGTACGCAGGTTCTTAGAGACGGATCCCCCACCGAAGAAGGCGAAGCCCAACATGATCGAGGTGCGAGCTGCCCGAGTTGATGCGGGTATCAAGCGATGGGAGGCGAAGCTGCGACGGGCGAGCACCGCGCTGAAGAAACTCAAGCGGCAACAACGCTATTACGAAAAGACAGTGGGCTCCTAGCGAGCCCTTTCTTTTTTCTGTACCCTCGGCGAGGTCAGCTTTGGTCAACCGTATAGGAAGCACCTCCCTTGGGTCAGGTAATCTCACTAAACTTTGGGCTCGTCCACCAGCCCGCCGAATTCGATTACGACTTCGACTTCGATGACCTACCCGACGACATAAAAGAACAGCTCCCCGAGGACACTGCAGAGATCCTGCAGCTGTTCTCCGAGGAAGACCTCCACTTCTTGCGCTGGCGTATCTGCTGGCAACGCATGGCACGTGCAAAGCAACTCCCGCCGGAAGAGTTTCTCAACATGGAGAAGTTCATCTGGCTGATCAGGTCCGGTCGTGGATTTGGTAAGACGCTCACGGGAGCCAACTGGATGGGTGAGCAGGCGTGGATGGTTCCGAGCTTCTACGCAGTCGTCTCTCCAACGCACGATGACGTTCGGTACACTTGTTTCGAGGGTCCGACTGGACTCCTCTCCGTAATTCCCCCGCAGCTCATTCATGATCGTAACCAAGCGCTGCCTTCCCTCACCCTGAAGAACGGCTCGATCATTCGTGGGTTTGCGGGGGATACCCCTGAGCGATTACGTGGACCACAGCACGCAGCTATCTGGTGCGACGAGATCGCGTCGTGGAAGTATCCGCAGGAAGCTTGGGACAACATGATGTTCGGTCTGCGTCTCGGTGACACGCCACGCATGTGCGTAACAGGTACACCGAAGCCAACACCGTTCGTGCGCAGACTGCAGAAGGACAAGCGCGTGGTGGACGTGGTCGGTGCCACGTACGAGAACCGCGACAACCTGACCTCGTACTTCTTCGAATCGATTGCCAAGTACGAAGGCACGCGTGTCGGTCGCCAAGAAATTCACGGTGAGGTGTTGGATCCGGGAGAGGAAGGATTCGTCAAGCGCAGCCAGTGGCGCGTTTGGCAGAAAGACAAGCCTCTGCCGAAGTTCAGTTTCATTGTCATGTCCATCGATCCGGCATTCAAGGAACGCAACTACGACAAGCGCAAGATGGAGAGCGACCCGACCGCGTCATCAGTGTGGGGCGTGTTTATGATGCCGCGACAGGGTAAGCCACCGCTTCCGCACGTTGTCTTGCTCGACGCATGGGAAGACTGGTTAGGCTTCCCGAATCTGGTACGTCGCATCAAGAAAGAGATGACGTACACCTATGGCGACATGGATGAGCCGATTCTAAAGCCAGTTATCAAGCCGAAAGCACAGCGCGCAAAGCATCAGGGACGTCTGGCCGACATCATTCTGATCGAAGAAAAAGCGTCCGGAATATCAATTCGTCAGCAGCTTGCGGAAGAGAACATCTTGACTCACGGCTACAATCCGGGTAATGAAGACAAACTAACGAGGCTTCATTACGTTTCACCAATGTTTGCGGCAGGACGGGTATGGGCAGTTGAGTCAGAAATAAATCCGGGGCAGTTTAAGACTTGGGCGGATCCACTGATCTCTCAGGTCTGTTCCTACGTCGGTCCCGGTTCCACGGAACGCGACGACCTGCTCGACACAGCCACTCAAGGTCTGCGCCTGCTCATGGATAAATTCTTTGGTCCGTTTACCGTGGTAGACTCCGTCGAATCCAAGGAGCGTGCACGTGCGAAAGAGATTGCGGAGCGACGGTTGAAGAAGAAAGAGAATCCCTATGGGTAGCAAGCAAACTCTTTTGCTCGACGTCCCCACCATGACTCTCCCTGAGAGTGGTGATCTGAAGCGTATCAAGTGGTGCGAAGGCCACTGGTCAGAGTTGATGTTTGCCCTGAAAGATCGCGGTCTCGACGACCAAATTGCCGCGACAGCCGATGAACTCAACGCCAAGTTTGCCTCTGGAGAGCTAGATCCTTGCTGGGAAGCGTGCAACATGCTCAACATGGGTGCGTTGGAAATCTTCGGTCCTGACCGAGTTGTAGCAGAGAACGCCGGGTGCCCCGTATGTGCGTTCGCCAACATTGTCCAGCATGCTGCTGATCTCATGCATGCGAAATACGGGAGCACTCACTGATGGCGACACCTGAAGACCAAGTTGGCTCAGTCGAAAAATTCACCGATGTCAAACAAAGTGTCATCGATACTGATGACGGTGGTGCCATTGTCACAGTTGGAGAGGATGAAGGTGCAGGTCCCAATCGTGAATGGTTCGACAACATCGCGGACGACTTTGAAGAAGGTGTAAAAACTAAAATCGCAACCCGATTGATGGAAGACATCGAACGCGATAAGAAAGCGCGTGAGAAACGGGAGAAGGATTACGAGGAAGCGATCAAGCGTACGGGACTGGGCAAGGAGACACCCGGTGGCGCAGATTTCGAAGGCGCATCTAAAGCAGTACACCCCATGCTTACTGAAGCGGTGGTGGATTTCCAATCACGCGCGATCAAGGAGCTGATGCCACCGAACGGTCCTGTGAGGTCATACGTCCCCGGTGACAACCCTGACATAGATCGTTTCCGAAAAGCTGACCGCATCAAGAATTATATGAACTGGCAGTTCTTGAAGCAGATGCCAGATTTCAGAACGGAGCTGGAACAGCTCTTATCACAAACGCCGCTGGGTGGCTCGCAATACATGCGACTCGTC
>PVMK01123582.1_pt1 | contig 12684 bp, 9 predicted proteins | sample 1853481 | NCBI WGS metagenome assembly PVMK01 (sample SAMN08533507, study PRJNA380276) | Marine sediment metagenome, whole genome shotgun sequencing project.
CTGCAGCATGGTCTCGATGCGATGCAGCAAATGCGTCAGACTGAGATCCTGCTTGGCACCAGGAGGTAATAACCCCGCGCCTCTGCCGGTCTGAAAACAACAACACTTAGTCTCGAACCAATTCGGAGTCAACGATGATGGATTTCCTGAAACGCATGCAGGGCTGGCTGGATATGACCAAGACCGCCGACTTTCTCGGGCCTTTGGCGCTTCGTCTTTACCTGGTCCCGGTCTTCTGGGTAGCGGGAATGAACAAGGTCAACGGATTCGAAAATACCGCCGCATGGTTCGGCAATCCTGACTGGGGCCTCGGACTGCCTTTTCCGACACTGATGGCGGGCCTGGCTACCGGCACGGAAGTCCTCGGCGCAATCGCCTTGCTGGTTGGCCTGGGGACCCGCTGGTTTGCAATACCCCTGATGGTTACGATGCTGGTCGCCGTACTAAAAGTACATTGGCACAATGGTTGGCAGGCTATCGCCGACCCGATGAGTCCTTGGGCAAACGCCGATGTCGGAGGTGCCATTGACCGGCTCAGTAAAGCCAAGAGCCTGCTCCGCGAGCATGGCAACTACGACTGGCTAACCGAGACCGGCAATTTCGTCGTATCCAACAACGGCATGGAATGGGCAGCGACGTATTTTGTCATGTTGCTGGCGCTGTTCTTCGTCGGCTCGGGCCGCCTGAGCCTCGACTACTTACTCGGAAAGCGCTTGGGCACTAACTAAAGCGACGTGCCTGTTTGGGGAGGCAAATAAATGAGAGACACATTTACCAGTGCACTGGATGTTGTGCAGGTACTGTCGGCCATCCTGGTCTTTTTGATCGGTATTGGCGTCCTGGTCATGATCGTCATGTACATCGTGGACGTCAACCAGACGGAACATGCCATTCGCCGTAATTTCCCGGTCATCGGCCGGTTTCGCTACCTGTTCGAGAATATGGGCGAGTATTTTCGCCAGTATTTTTTCGCACAGGACCGTGAGGAAATGCCGTTCAACCGGGCGCAGCGCACCTGGGTATACCGGGCCGCCAAGGATATCGATACAACCGTCGCATTCGGCTCGACACGCGATCTGCGTCCGGTTGGCACATTGATATTCGTCAACTGCCCTTACCCCGTTCTCGAAACCGATGTTGCGCCGACATCGGAGAAGACGATCGGTCCTTATGCGCGCCAGCCGTACGTCACCGATTCGCTGTTCAACGTGTCGGCAATGAGTTATGGCGCAATCTCAAAGCCGGCAGTACTCGCATTGTCCAAGGGATCCGCTATGGCCGGCAACTGGATGAATACCGGCGAAGGTGGATTGTCGCCGTATCACCTCGAAGGTGGCGCGGACATCGTGTTTCAGATCGGCACCGCCAAATATGGCGTGCGCAATGAGGATGGCAGTCTCAGTGACGACAAACTTCGTGAAGTCGCCGCACACAAGCAAGTGAAAATGATCGAGCTCAAGTTGAGCCAGGGTGCCAAGCCCGGTAAGGGCGGAATACTGCCGGGTGAGAAGGTAACTGAGGCGATCGCAGAGATTCGCCACATCCCTGTGGGAGAAGATTCAATAAGCCCTAATCGTCATCCCGAAATCGATTCTGCCGAAGGCCTGCTAAACATGATCAATCATCTGCGTGATGTTTCCGGCCTGCCGGTTGGCTTCAAGACCGTCATCGGCGCATACGGCTGGCTGGACGAATTGTTCGAACTGGTAATGGAACGTGGCGTAGAGAGCGCGCCGGACTTTATCACCGTGGACAGTGGCGACGGTGGCACTGGCGCCGCGCCGATGAGCCTGATGGACTCGGTCGGCTTGCCGATCAGGGAGAGCCTGCCACTCGTCGTTGACATTATTAATAAATATGGCCTCGACGATCGAGTCCATGTGATCGCCAGCGGCAAGCTCGTTACGCCGACTGAGGCCGCCTGGGCCTTGTGTGTGGGTGCCGATTACATTCAATCCGCGCGCGGTTTCATGTTTTCGCTGGGCTGCATCCAGGCGATGCAGTGCAACAAGAATACCTGTCCTACGGGAATCACGACACACGACAAGCACCTGCAGCGCGGGCTCGTAGTCGCGGACAAAGCAGAGCGCGTAATGCACTATTCGAAAACCCTGCGCACGGAGATCGGCATCATTGCGCATTCCTGCGGCGTGCGGGAGCCGCGACAGTTAAAGCGATTTCACTGCCGCGTCGTGCAGGATGACGGCCGCTCGATACCGCTCAATGATATCTATCCGGACGTCGTCGCATCTGCCAAGGCCGCCTGATGCTGACATCGCCCGCTGGGGCGGGCCCCTACAGGATGATATGCGCATCGAGCCATCGTAGGAGCTCGCCCTAGCGAGCGACAAACAATTGCGAATACGTTTGAAAAACGTGGCCGCCATTGTTTGTGAAGGAATCGTCCACCACGCCCGAGTAACGAAGATCGCCGGTCATTCACACAAATTACGCGCCAAATAACGCCCAAACTCCCACACATTGCGTTCAAGGTAGGACAATGGCCCCTGCACCGCATCGGGCGATGCTGTTGTTCGAAAGACATTTTCAACGACAGGACGATCTTCACTATTAACCTGGTGCAACAGACCCATCATGTCATCGATGGTCGACTGCCGATCTTCCGCACTGTCCAGAATTTCTGCTGGAATTGAAACCGCCCAGCGAATATTCACTTTGTCGAGGCCGATAGGCAGTATCGACAGGTACCACAGCATATCCGGTTGCAGTTGAATGACATGCGATGGAAAAATACTGATCAGCCAGGTTCTGCGCCTGTCTGATCCCTGCAGCCACGTGTTATCGGGATGCGCATTAACCGGACTCGGGCCCTCGTCCTCCTGCACGTAGTGATAAGTAAACGCCTCTTCACCCGCGAAAAGTTCGGTCTGGTCCTCTGATGAACCGTACTTGCCAAATGAGTGCTTGTGGACACGATGCAGGTGATAGGCATCCATGAAGTTTTCGACGAGACACTTCCAGTTCGTATCCCAAGTCTCCTCTTCCGCGAACACGGGTACATAGTCGGGCATGCGGAAATCGGCGACGAGATCGGTCAGTGCGCCAAGCCGGGTCGCAAACGGAATTGGTTCTGCATGCAGGCTGACGTAGATGAATCCCTCCCACGTTTCACAGGGCAGTACTTTAAGCTTGTGATTCGCGACATCGAACCCCGGCGTTTTATCCATGAAGGGCGCGCCAATGAGCTGGCCATCCAGTTCGTAGGTCCAGGAGTGGTATGGGCAGCTGATGCGGCTGACGTGCCCTGCCCCGCTCAACAGCCTCGAAGACCGATGCACGCAAACATTAGCGAAGGCCTTGACTGAATCATCGCGCTGACGAACGACGAATACCGGTGCGTCAATAATGTCGCGGCACAGGAAATCACCCTGCTTCGGAATCTCTGCGGTGCGGCCGAGGCAAATCCACTCTTTGCGAAACAGCCGCTCTCTTTCGAGCTCGAGAATTTCAGAACTATGATAAATGGAGGGCGGCAGGCTTTTCGCAGCGTCAAACGATGCGCTCGCGTTCTCTGCCAGTAACTGCAGCAAGTTTTCGGTAGTTTGCCGCACGCTCCCGACCAACCTAGCGCTTTTTCGGCATGTACAGGTCGGTGATGGTGCCGTCGAATGCCTCCGCAGCAAACATAATCGTCTCCGACAGGGTCGGATGTGGATGAATGGTCAGGCCGATGTCTGCCGCGTCAGAGCCCATTTCGATGGCCAGACCGACTTCGGCGATCAGGTCGCCGGCATTCGGGCCGACAATTCCACCGCCGATGACACGCCCGGTCGCTTTGTCGAACAACAACTTCGTCATGCCCTCGTCCCGTCCCAGCGACAGTGCGCGACCGCTTGCGGCCCAGGGAATCTTCGATTTTGCATAAGGGATGCCATCGCGTTTGGCATCGGTCTCGGTAAGTCCGACCCACGCGATCTCCGGATCCGTGTACGCGACCGAAGGAATAGTGCGTGCATCGAAAGCGCTTTTCTCACCCGCGGCAACTTCTGCCGCGACTTTCGCTTCGTGCGACGCTTTGTGTGCCAGCATCGGGCCAGCCACAAGGTCGCCGATGGCAAAAATGTGTGGCACGTTGGTCTGCATCTGTTTATTGACCGGGATGATGCCGCCATTATCAACATTGACGCCTGCTCTTTCGCAATCCAGTTGGTCGCCGTTCGCTCGCCGACCGATGGATATCAGTACCCGGTCGTAAACTTCACTCGCCAGCGCGTCCTTGCCTTCGAAGGCGACCTCGATACCCGGCACTGTCGCCGACATACCGATCACTTTGGTATTCAGCATAATGCTCTCGTAACGCTGGTCAATGATCTTGCGGAACGGCCGCACCAGGTCCGGGTCGGTGCCGGGCATCAAGGCGTCTGTCAACTCGACCACGCTAACCGCGGTGCCAAGTGCGCTGTAAACGCAGGCCATCTCGAGACCGATGATACCGCCGCCGACCACCAACATGCGCTTGGGCAAGGGATCGAGTTCCAGTGCGCCGGTCGAATCGACGATGCGCGGATCATTTGGCGTTCCTGCCAACGCTGCCGACTGTGAACCCGCCGCGATGATCGCCTTTTCAAATTGGATCGTGTCACCCGATTCAAGCACGAGCCGGTTTGACGACGCGAACTTCGCGACGCCGTGTACCACCGTCACGCTGCGTTGTTTCGCAAGCTGTGTCAGACCGCCTGTCAGGCGATCGACGACCTTGTTTTTCCAGTCACGCAGCGCCAGCGCATCGATCCTGGGTTTGCCGAACTTAACGCCATGTTCGGCCATGGCTGCCGCGTCATCAATGACTTTGGCTGCATGCAGCAATGCTTTTGATGGAATGCAACCAACATTCAGGCAAACGCCGCCAATGACCGGATAGCGCTCGACCAGGATGACTTGCAAGCCGAGATCGGCGGCACGAAACGCGGCCGTGTAGCCGCCGGGCCCCGATCCAATGACAACCAGTTGTGCACGATAGGTGGCATTCGATTCGGGCTGGTGTGACTCTTCATGAGTCGCGATCGCGTCCGACAGGATTTCTTCCTGGATTTCTCGATCAAGAACAACGGTCGCCTCCGGCTCAACGAGTTCGGTTGCGTCAAGCGTCAGGATAACGTCGCCGGCATTAACCTTGTCCGCTACCTTTACTTTGAGCGCGCTGACTACCCCCGCATGTGTGGACGGAATGTCCATTGATGCCTTGTCGGTCTCGAGTGTAATCAGTGACTCTTCGATCGCCACCTTATCGCCGGGCCCGACCAGCACCTCGATGACGTCCACATCCGAGAATTCGCCGAGGTCGGGTACCACCAGTTCGACCTGATGGGTCGTCACGGCGCTGCCTCGAGTAGCGCATCGACGTCCGATAAAACCTGGCTCAGATGCGTTGTGAAGCGAACTGCATAGGCGCCGTCGATCACGCGATGATCATAGGACAATGACAAGGGCAGCATGAGCCGCGGCGCGAATTTGGCACCGTTCCAGACGGGTTGCATGCTCGAGCGCGAAACGCCGAGAATTGCGACCTCGGGTGCGTTGATGATCGGCGTGAACGCGGTGCCACCAATTCCTCCCAGGCTCGAAATCGTAAAGCTCGCGCCCTGCATCTGCTGCGCCTTTAGCTTGCCCTCCCGCGCCGCCGCCGACAGCTCACCAAGCGCTTGAGCCAGCTCATACACATCCATTTGATCCGCATCGCGGATGACCGGCACCATCAGCCCGTTTTCCGTGTCTGCCGCAAAGCCCAGGTGGAAATATTTTTTGAAAACGAGCGACTCGCCATCGTTCGACAAGGAAGCATTGGCTTTGGGAAATTCCTTCAAAGTTGCAATGCAGGCTTTCATGATGAACGCGAGCGGCGTGAGACTGATGCCTTTTTCTTTGGCCGGACCTTTCAATTTCTGTCGCTTCGCTTCCAGGTCGGTGATATCCGCAAGGTCATGTTGCGTAACATGCGGCAGATTGATCCAGCTCGCCTGCAGGCGCGGCCCTGATATCTTCTGAATTCTTGTCAGCGGTTTTGTTTCTATCTCGCCAAACTTCGCGAAATCGACCGTTGGCACCTGCGGCAATGCGGGGCCGGCAGGCGCTGCCGCAGCACCGGTCAGGATTGCTTTGACGAATGCTTTGACATCGTCATGCAAAACCCTTTCTTTTAGACCCGTCCCTTTGACCTGTACCAGGTCCACGCCGAGCTCACGCGCCAGCTTGCGCACCGAGGGGCTGGCATGCGCTTTGGCAAAGCCGGCCTCATCGATTGCCGGTAATGATTTCGGCAAGTCCGGCTGCGGCTTGGGTGGAGCGGCGGCAGCCGAAGCTGCTGCTGCTTGCTTTGGCGCGGCCGCTGGCGCTGGTTTGCTTACCTTGAGCGGCGTGGCCAACGCATCGATAACGGCAATTTCAGAGCCCTCGGACACCTTGTCGCCGACATTGACCAGCACTGACTCGATGGTGCCAGCCGCGGTAGACGGCACCTCCATCGCGGCTTTGTCCGTTTCTATAGTTATCAGTGGGTCATCGAGATCGACTTTGCTGCCAGGCGCTACATGTACTTCAATGACGTCGACATCCGCGAAATCGCCGAGGTCCGGAACCTTCAGTTTTTGTGACCCGATATTGGCTGACGTCGCGACCACGGTCGTGTCACCCTGCATTAACTCGGCCTCGATCGCCGGGGTAACGATAACGGTGTCGCTGATTTCGACTGCGAGGCGCCCTATTACATCTCCGGCCGATACCGTGTCGCCGACCGCTACGGAGATTTCCTCGATCACGCCGTTGTTCGGCGCCGGAACATCCATGGCGGCCTTGTCGGTCTCCAGCGTGATCAGGCCATCTTCGCGCGCGACTTTGTCGCCGGACTTGACCAGGAGCTCAATAACCTCGACGTCGGAGAAATCGCCAAGGTCGGGAATAACGATATCGATAACGTTTGCCATCAGAGCGTTACCGGGTCCGGTTTTTCGGGATCGATGCCAAATTTTTCGATCGCCTTCGCTACCGACTGCTGATCGAGCACACCATCGTCAGCCAGCGCTTTGAGCGCGGTTACCGTGATGTAATGCCGGTCGACTTCGAAAAACTGCCTGAGTGCAGCTCGTCCATCGCTGCGGCCGTAGCCATCCGTGCCTAGCGTGACATACCGGCCAGGCATCCAGCGCTGAACCTGGTCCGGAACGATTTTCATGTAGTCCGTCGCTGCGACGAACGGCCCCTTTCGCTTGCCAAGGCATTGTTCGAGGTAGCTGCTTCGTGGCTTGTCTTCGGGATGCAGCTGATTCCAGCGCTCTGTCGCCAGCGCGTTGCGCCGCAATTCATTGAAACTGGTCACGGACCAGACGTCAGACGGCACGCCAAACTCTTCATGCAGCAATTCCGCGGCGGCCAGCACTTCGCGTAAAATCGTACCCGATCCCATCAGCTGCACGCGGACTTGGCCCTGGCCACCAACCTGCAACAAATACATGCCCCGCAAAATTCCGTCCTCGACGCCGCTCGGCATCGGCGGATGCACATAGTTCTCATTCATGCAGGTGATGTAATAAAAAATATTCTCCTGCTCTGCAATCATGCGGCGCAGGCCGTCCTGGATGATGACGGCCAGTTCATACGCATAAGTCGGATCGTAGGAAACGCAGTTCGGCACGGTAGACGCGTTCATCAGGGAGTGACCGTCCTGGTGCTGCAATCCTTCGCCGGCCAAGGTCGTCCTGCCAGCCGTACCACCGATCAGGAATCCTCGCGCTTGCTGATCGCCGCCGGCCCAGATGAAATCGCCGATGCGCTGAAATCCAAACATCGAGTAAAAGATGTAAAAGGGAATCGTCTGAATGTTGTGGTTGCTGTATGAGGTTCCGGACGCCAGCCACGAACAAAACGAACCGGCCTCATTGATGCCTTCCTCGAGAATCTGGCCTTTCTTGTCCTCCCGGTAATACATGAGCTGGTCGGCGTCCTGCGGCGTATACAGCTGGCCCTTGGATGAATAGATACCCACCTGGCGGAACATGCCCTCCATGCCGAAGGTACGGGCCTCATCGGGCACGATCGGTACAATGTTCTTGCCGATTTGTTTGTCGCGGATCAATGCCGTCAGGATGCGCACGAATGCCATCGTCGTCGATGCTTCGCGCTCGCCGGTGCCCTCGAGTTGGGTCTTGAAAACCTCCAGCGCCGGAACCTTTAGCGGAACTTCGGTCTTCTGGCGACGCACTGGCAGGTAGCCGCCAAGCGCCTTGCGGCGTTCGTGCAAATACTCGATTTCCGCGCTGTCCGCATTTGGTTTGCAGTAGGGGACGTCGTCAATATCCTTGTCCAATACCGGAATATTGAATCGATCGCGAAACTCTTTTAAGGCGTCGACATCAAGTTTCTTTTGTTGATGTGCGACGTTCTGGCCTTCGCCTGCGGTTCCCATACCAAATCCCTTGACGGTTTTGGCAAGGATGATGGTTGGCTGGCCCTGGTGGCGGACCGCTGCGTGATAGGCGGCATAGACTTTGCGCGGGTCGTGACCGCCGCGATTCAGCCGCCAGATTTCATCGTCGGACATGTTCGCGACCATGGCCGCGGTTTCCGGATACTTGCCGAAGAAATGCTCGCGCACGTAGTCGCCGCCCTTCGATTTGAAATTCTGGTATTCGCCGTCGACACATTCTTCCATGACGCGGCGCAGCAGGCCGTCGTGATCCCTGGCAAGCAACGGGTCCCAGCGCGAACCCCAGATGACCTTGATCACATTCCAGCCTGCCCCGAGGAACGCAGCTTCGAGTTCCTGGATTATTTTGCCGTTGCCGCGCACCGGCCCGTCAAGCCGTTGCAGATTGCAATTGACGACGAAGATCAGGTTGTCGAGCCCTTCCCGCACCGGCATCGTAATCGCGCCCATGGACTCGGGCTCATCCATTTCGCCGTCTCCGAGGAAGCACCAGATTTTTCGATCGCTGGGCTGGGATCAATTCCCGGTTCTCGAGGTAGCGCATGAAGCGCGCCTGGTAGATCGCCATCATCGGGCCGAGGCCCATCGAGACCGTCGGGAACTGCCAGAAATCCGGCATCAGCCATGGATGTGGATACGAAGACAGACCACCGCCGCCAACCTCCTGGCGAAAACGATTCAGATGATCTTCCTTGAGCCGTCCCTCGAGGTAGGCGCGGGAATAGATGCCCGGTGATGAGTGACCTTGCATGAATATCATGTCGCCACCATGGGACTTTGTCGGCGCCCGCCAGAAGTGGTTGAAGCCGACCTCATACATGGTTGCCGACGATGCGTAACTCGAGATATGCCCGCCGTACTCGGAACTCTGGCGGTTGGCCTGTACAACCATCGCCATCGCGTTCCAGCGGATATAGGCTTCGATGCGCCGCTCGATCGAGCGGTCGCCCGGATACTCCGGCTGGCGTCCGGTCGAGATCGTATTCAGGTAGGCGGTATTCGGCGCGTACGGCAGGTACGCACCGGAGCGCCGCGCAAATTCGATCATCTGGTTGAGCAGAAAATGGGCTCGTTCGGGACCCTGTGTTCCCAGCACTGAATCGATGGATTCAAGCCATTCACGAGTTTCGGTTGGGTCCAGGTCATCAAATCTGCTGAAATCGGTCATAAAAGGTCCACATTCATTTCGCCTCCGTCGAGGTAGCATTCAACGGCGTGAATTCGGTCAGGTGTCCTGCTAGGATCACGGCACTGCCGCGCGGCCGGTCAATCCTGACGTCCGGCGTCATCTTATTCGTGTCGATATTATGGCCCAAGCGGGTCGAAAAAGGTTAGTGCTGAAATGGGAAGTCTCCTTGCGGACAGCCAAATCAATGGCCAGGTAAGTATTACGCAATCTATCGGTCTGCCAGCTAAGCAAACGCTCGCCGGTTTCGATCATTTGCTGCTGGTCCTGCCCGCGAAAGTTCCGGCGGCACTGTGGCGAAAAATTCCGCAAGGCAGCAAGGTGCAGGCGCTTTTGCGAAGAAGAGCGCCCGGCAAAACGCCGGCAATTTCTACCCGCATCAACAACCAGCGCCAGACAGCCCTGCATGTCGGCACGCTGGCTGCGGATGCCAGTGCCTTCGAGGCCCTCACTTTCGGCAGGAAAATGGTTGCTGCAGCATTGTCGGAAAAGGCCGGCGCGATTGCTATCTGGGTGCTGGGATTTGATACGGAGACGCAAGGCTTGATAGTTGCGCGCGTAACCGCCGCTGCATTGGCCGCCGCCTATACACTGCCCGCTTTCAAGTCCGGGGCGAGCGCTGCAAAAATCAAAAGCCTGAAGGTCGTCGGTCTCGATCAACCAATCGATCTCAGTCGCGAGCTTGCGGAGGCCGAAGGCAACAACCTGGCACGCTGGCTGACCGCACTTCCTCCCAACAAACTGGACGCTGCAAGCTACGTTTCTTTGCTGCGTGAACTTGCAAGGAAAAACGGCTGGCAATTCAAGAAATACAGCGTGCGAGAACTCGAGAAAATGGGAGCAGGTGCATTCCTTGCCGTGGCGCAGGGTAACGCGGATGACAGCGCGGCAATCGTACGCATGCGCTACCGTCCCAAATCGAATACCGCGCGCCCGGTCCTGACTCTCGTTGGCAAGGGCATCATCTTCGATACCGGCGGTACCAACCTGAAACCGTTCACCTCGATGCTGGATATGCATATTGATATGGGTGGCAGTGCGGTGGCCGTCGCAATTCTGTTAACGCTCGCCAGGCTGAAACGTCCGGAGGCAGTAGATTGTTGGCTGGCAATTACCGAGAACCGGACCGGACCGACCGCCTACAAATCACAGGACGTCATTACCGCGCTGAACGGCAAGACCATTCAGACGATTCATACCGACGCAGAGGGCCGGATGGCGCTTGCGGATGCGCTGGTGCTCGCGTGCAGGGATAAACCGGACCTGATTATCGATTATGCGACGCTGACTGGCGCCTGCATGAACGCAGTAACCACCCGCTACAGTGGCGTTTTTACGAATCGTCCCCGCTGGCATCCGGTTCTCAAGCGGTCGGGACGGGACAGCGGCGAACGGGTCTGGCCGTTCCCGATCGGTAGCGAATTCATGGAAGATCTAAAAAGTGATACGGCCGACATGCAGCAATGTGCGCCGAATGGCGGTGGCGATCACATCCTGGCCGGTAGTTTCCTGAATGAATTCGTCGACAGCAGCATCCCCTGGGTGCATCTCGATCTGAGTGCATGCAAACGCAAGGGCGGTCTTGCGCATGTTCCCAGCGATATAACCGGATTTGGCGTTCGCTACACGATGAACCTGCTCATCGACAAGAATGCTTTAGGCGATGCTGACTGGAAGTGACCGATACTTTTCGCATATCAGATCGTTTCCGCGGCTTTCTTCCGGTCATCGTTGATGTCGAGACCGGTGGATTCAATTGCAAGACGGATGCATTGCTGGAAATTGCTGCAGTCCTGCTCGATCCCCAGGAAGACGGGACATTGTTGCGCGGAGAAACGATACGCTATCACGTAAAACCGTTCGAGGGCGCCAACATGGAACCGGCATCCCTGGCAATCAACAAGATAGACCCGGACCACCCTTTGCGACCGGCGATCGACGAACGCGACGCGTTGCAGCGAATATTTCGTGAAGTCAGGCGCGCCGTCCGCGAGGCGGGCTGCTCACGCGCTATCCTGGTCGGACACAATGCTTCGTTCGACCTGGGATTTTTGAATGAAGCGGTGGCGCGAAGCGCCATCAAGCGCAATCCTTTTCATCCCTTCTCGAGCTTCGACACGGCAACGCTGTGTGGAGTCGCCTACGGGCAGACGGTTTTGGCTCGTGCCGTAAAGGCGGCTGGTCTGACATGGGATGAGGATTCTGCTCACTCAGCGGCATACGACGCCGAAATAACGACTGATGTGTTCTGCGATATCGTGAACCGCTTCCAGCCCCTGTTTACGTCCATTACACCTCAGGACTGGTCACCGGAGGGCGACGAGGACGACGAGGACGAAATCGAACAGGTCTAGCAAGGGGTCAGGCACGAGCCCGCGCTGACCGCTTGCGGCTCTTCGAGCTGAGTGTAACAGGCATTGACTTTGTACTCGGCTTGACCAGAGGTCGGCCAATGTAATAGCCCTGGGCGAAGTCGATCCCAAGCTTTCCGAGCAGCGACATCGCCGCTCCGTTTTGAACATACTCGGCAATTGTCTTCATACCTGATTCACGGCCAACCTCGCCGATCAGGCGGACCATCTTTTGGTCCAATGAATTCTTCACAATATCCTTGATGAAACTGCCGTCGATCTTGATGTAAGTCATCGGTAGTTGCTGCAGGCAACTAAGCGAACTGTATCCCGCCGCAAAATCATCGAGCGCCATTTCGCAACCCAACTTGCGCAAGGATGCGATCTGAGTATCCACGTGGCTAAGATGCCGCACGATCACGCTCTCGGCGATTTCGATGATGACGGATGACGGCGGCACACCGTGTTTGTCGAGAGTTGCTCGCACGAAGTCCCCCAGGTCCGGTCGTTCGAACGCACTGGCAGACAGATTGAACGCAAATCGCAACTCGGGACGCTCTTTTTGATGCTTCGCCACTGCAGCAATAGCGTGCTCAACCAGCCAGGTGTCAATCTCAGCCATCAAGCCGAAACGCACTGCTGCCGGGAGAAAGGCCTCCGGAGCAATGGTCTTGCCGTTATCCCCCTGCATCCGTATTAGCACTTCG
>PVMK01145870.1_pt1 | contig 12683 bp, 11 predicted proteins | sample 1853481 | NCBI WGS metagenome assembly PVMK01 (sample SAMN08533507, study PRJNA380276) | Marine sediment metagenome, whole genome shotgun sequencing project.
TTCAACGATGCTAGAAGGAACCGAAACCGTTGCTCGCCACATTTGAGAAGTTAGACCATACAACTCTTCTCTCGGAAACCCTGCGGTCACCCGATAAACCAATACTGCTACCTCGTCAGTCAGCTCAAATGCCCTAAGTTTTGTGTGATCGCGCATGATTTGTCCCTAAAAGCCTTCAACCTTCAGTCTATCCATTGGTTTATCGGATTTCTCATAAGGAAAGGGGAAAAAGATGTGGGGAAATCTGGATCAGGAAACAGTATGAGCACAAAGGCGCCTGGTCTACTTGATGCCCACCACTGCCTGGGCGATATTAAAACAGTAGTCTCCTATTTTTTCGAAATTAGTCAGTAGGTCGATGAACACCAATCCCGGATCGATACCGCATTCACCGGAGCGCAGCCTTGAAATGTGACCTTGGCGCATTTCCTCTCGCATCCGGTCGATGCTGTTTTCCATTTCATCGGCTTTCACCATTAAATTTTCAATGGGATGGTGAATTCCATCGGTTACAAGATCGAGGAAGGCGATGGTCTGCTCCGAGATGGTTTTTAGGTCCGCTTTGGCATGACTTGTAAATGGAATATTATTTTCTATTATCGTTTCAGTAAGTTGGGCGATATTTTCCACGGAATCACCGATTCTTTCGATATTGTTGGTCATTCGCATCAAGCTCGAGATTTCTTTAGCCTCCGACTCGCTCAAATCGCTCTGATATAGCCTGGATAAATACGAAGTGATTTCCAACTGCATGTCATCCAAAAAGTTTTCGATACGTTGCCACTTGCTTAATTTTTTAAAATCCCGGTCTTCGATCCGCTGGATGGTATCTTCGAGCGTATTTGCAGCAACATCGGACATCCTGATGATTTCACTTCGTGCCTTGGCCAGAGCAGCGATGGGCGTATCGTCGAACTTGGTGCTGAAATTGGGCAGCCGGTAAATATCTTCCAAAGGGTCTTCTTTGGGAGATAAGAAAACCGCCACCTTTATCAGCAGGGGAAGAAAGATCAAAAAAATCGTTCCGTTGATGACGTTGAACAAGGTGTGTCCATTGGCGATATAGCGGGCGATATTGAGCATATCCCCTTGAACGACTTGATCCACAGGCCCTTTACCCATAACCATCGTGACATACTTTATGAAGTCGATGAAATAGGGGAAAATGATCAGCATGATGGTGACCCCGATGACATTGAATATGGTGTGGGCCCTGGCGGCTCTGTGGGCGTTGATATTGGTTGAACCAATGGTTGCCAGTTCGGCGGTGATGGTGGTCCCGATATTTTCACCCAGAACCAGGGCCATGGCCCCGGGAAACGACAACAATCCCTGGGTGGCCAAGGTCATTGTCAAACCTATGGTGGCGGATGAGGATTGAACCAGAATCGTAAGAACGGCGCCGATAAATACGCACAGTAACAGACCGCCGGTGGTTCCAGGATCGAATTTGGTAAAAAATTGAATAAAGGTGGGATCATTTTTAATCGGAGCCAGCCCGTGTTTCATGACCGTCATTCCAAAAAAAAGGAGGCCGAAACCCAAAATGACTTCTCCGATATAGCGATATTTTTTTGTCTGGTGAAGAATTTCATGCAGACCCCGACGGCAATAGCCGGTAAGGCCGCTTCGGTCAGTTTAAAGGCGATTAATTGGGCGGTTACCGTGGTACCGATATTTGCTCCTAAAATAACCCCCACCGCTTGCTGTAAGGTCATCAAACCGGCACTTACGAATCCGATGAGCATGACTGTGGTGGCCGAAGACGATTGAACCATGGCGGTAACACCTGCTCCGGCGAGGCAGCCGATTACCCGATTGGATGACACCGCCCCCAGAATTTTTTTAATTCGTTTTCCAGCGGACAGTTGGAGACCATCGGTCATCATCTTCATCCCGAGTATGAACAAACCCAGTCCGCCGATGGTTTGAATCAATACATTTACAATACCCATTACGTCTCCTAAAACTATTCAATATTTATAAAGTAAATATCCGGGTCCAGAGGGCTCGGCTTTGGGTTACCCCTGGAATGGGATTGTTTTTCCATATATCAAGTGCCTATTTATCCCGTGTTTAACGGGGAAATGAGCTAAAATGCCTAAATTGCCTATTTATCCCGTATTAAACGGGGAAATTTAAGGAAAGCGCTTTCAGCGCAAATCATTTTTTACTTAAATTGATAGTGCCAAGGGCACATACATCAACCTTAGCTCTCTCTTGTCCGCCGATGTATTGTGGCGGGTTAGTTCACTTCAAACTTTTAGTCACTTTCAAGTTTGCTGCTTTTGCAGGCATGGCCGGATCATAAAATATATCAATTAGATATAATGGATAAATGGATGAAACGGTTTAAGGAAAAGACCGTTGATAAAACTTCTTTGAGTTAAACAAACTCGCCGGTCAATCGGCCATCTTCAAGTGCTTTGCCTGGGCGTAAAGTTGGTTTGCCAGACGAACGGTGGCCCTATCCACCATGCGCCCTTCAACGGCCACAGCCCCCAGTCCTTTCTCTTCGGCTTCCTTATGAGCTGCCAGCACTTTCCGGGCCCGGGCGATATCTTCACTGGAAGGAGAAAAGACCTGGTTGATGATATCGATCTGATCGGGATGAATCGCCCATTTCCCATCATATCCAAGGGCGCAGGCGAGGGCGGTGCTCCGCCGGAGGCCTTCCGGGTTTTTAAAGTTCCCGTAGGGTGCATCGATGGCGAGTAAACCATGGGCCTTTGCGGCCATAACGATTCGGCTCATTTCGAAATTCCAGCGGTGACCCGGATAGACCTCGTCTTCGTTTTCGCCGTGTCCGGAAATGGATACCAGCCGGGCATTGATCGATGCCGAATAATCCACGATACCGAACACCAGGGCTTTAAGCCGGTCGCTGGCCCGGGCGATTTCCGACACCTTTTCCAGGCCTTCGGCGCTTTCGATGATCGCCTCGATGCCGATACGTTTTGAGGAACCTTTTCCCATTTCAATACCGTCCAGCATGCGGCATACAAAATGGATGTCGCCGGGATGGTTGACCTTGGGGACGACCACGGCATCGATTTGCGGGCCTGCCGCTTCCACAACGTCTAAAAGATCTTTGTAGCCAAAAGGGGTGTCCAGGCCATTGATTCGAAAGGTTACGGTGATATCCTGCCAGACCAGAGAACTTATAGAATCGATGACCATTTTCCGGGCCGGTTCTTTGGCATCCACGGGAACGCTGTCTTCCAAATCGAGCATCACCACATCGACCTGACGTTGAGAAGCCTTGAGATGCATTTTTTTAATATGCCCGGGAACGGACAATGTCGATCGCCTCGGTTTCATGGTTTTATCTCCCTTTGTTAATATAATTGACGCTGAGTCCTGAACTGGCAAGGATTTCAAGTTCCTCTAATTCCGGATTTAATACGAATATCGTTGCGCCCATAATCCCCAGAGCACCGACTAAAATTTGGGTTAACTGATTCGACATTGTATCTATGTTATCAGGATAACTGTCAAAAAAATTGGTGCTTTGATCTTAAAATATTAAGCGGACAGTATCATGCCGAAATGGGAACCACCTTTCTCAAGGCGGTTGCCGGCAACTTGGCCGGCGGCGGTGATATGTCGAGTGACAGAATGCTCTGATACGGTATTACAATCAGCCGATCTTCGAGCTCAAGTAGAAGTTGGTTTTCCCTAAGGGCCTCTTTGATGTGGGCCGCAATGCTATACTCATCTTCAAAACGGTCATATTCAAATTTTTCTTCTAACCCGTTAACATATCGAATTGTCAAAATACCCTTGCCTGCACTGTTCATAATTTCACCTCTTTTTAGTTGTCATCAACATTTAATTGGATGAATGGCGCTATAGGTTTTTCGGTTGAAAGTGTTTTGAAAATGGGTCTCCTTTGTATTATGTAAATATCTTTTTCCAAGGCTTTGTCTGTTTTTAAGCGCTTCGCAGGTGGTTTTGGTTTCATAGAAGAATTTCTCCTATTTACTATCGGAGGAGGAGGCCGTACAATTGTCAACGGCGGTGATGTCAATATCGACGATGGTGCCGGGCGCACGGATTTCTCCCAGATATTTTAGTAAGAGGCGCAATACACTGAGCTGCCGAGACACTTGACCGGGGTTGGAAATAGGATGTCCCAGGAATGATCCGAAAAAGACGGCTCTCGGCGGGCGTATCTTACCCGTGATTTCTTTGGAAAGGCTTATGGAGATTGTTGCAATTCCTAGATCCTCGATGACTCTTTGTATCAGTCCCACGGACTGATTGCAAATACCTCAGGCCGGCGTTAAAATCGCGATATCTACTTTGTCCGCTTTCAATGCAGTTGCCACCTGCGGCGCTGTTTTTTCGATCAACGTATCCAAATGGTGATGGAGGATATGCCCCATGAAAGAGAAATGCCGGTAGTTTACATCACCGATGTCTCCGGCCTGTTTAAGATCAAAGACACGCTCGATGGGTAGTAAAATGTTTATGTCTTTATCAGCGTCAGAATGGTCATAATAGTTATGTGTGATGACTATATCCGCAGTGGATGCATCTGCTGGAATCTCCCTGAACGTCGGATCGCCGGCCGGATCCGTCATGTTGAATGGCGGTTGCCACCGAAGATGTATGCCACCTGTGGTAATCAGTGCCAAACGACACCGGGTGACGTCCTTGTCCAATTGGGTCCACGGCGAATCTCGAAACTCCATGAATTTTGATTTTTTAACCCATCGATTGAAAAGCGGCGGATATTTATACAATAATTTTGCGATCAACTTATCTTTTTTTTGTCTCAAGCCCAATGGACGTCTCCGTTATATGTAGTGTGGTTCGGTGCCGTATACTGTTCTAATATAATTTGTTTTGCCCTGAAAAACCTGGTCCTTCCCCGCGAAGCGGGATCTCCGATGGCCTTGCTTGTCCCGCATTGCGGGAGTCAGAGTTCCCCGGCTCTGCCTGGGAATCTTGTAGCCGGAATAATGGAGTGATGGAGTAATGGAGATGATGGGATAGAGAAACATTATCAATTTTATCAGCACCATGAGTATTTCTGTGATGCTTATTCAGAAAAATTCCGGTTTTAGGCCCAACAATCCAATACTCCATTATTCCAACACCCCAATGCGTCATACGAATTGGAAGTCTTGAGATGACTTTTCGGTATTACCTCATTGGTCGTTGTCAGGTGTCAGTTCTCGCGTTTCCCACCAGGCCTTGCCGTAATTGATGAAAAGCTGTTCGCCGGAAGAGACATCTTTTGTCGTATGGAAAACGATCAGATCCCGTTCCGTGTCGTGCCAATATTCGGTATTGTGATTGTCGGAGTGATTAAAAATACTTCCCAATCCCAGGGGAAGCGAATAGTATTCAGATTCTGTTTCCGAGTTTTCCTTTTCCGGCTCTAAACTGTAAACGTAATCATCTATGATCCCCCCGCAATCTTCCGTTCTGATGCGCAAATGATGGCACTCTTCCAATGTCGTGTCTGCCGGAATATGTTCGGTTGCGAATACACCATGACCATATTTAGACGGCGCTACAACCACATGGGGATGCTTGTACAAGGGTTGAGATAAGAGGTTGCTCATTTTTTTTCCGTTTTATTGTCGAGGGCGTTATTCCACTTGCCGTGAGAAGTCCCGCCGGCTCGGGACTTTTTCCCGGGCTATCCACCATTGTAAAATTCTTCAATCAAAAAAAAACAAAAAGGCCCATAATCTGGTACAGATTAATGCCATATATGAGCCGTTATAAGTCATATAAAAGTTGTCCCTGAATTTAGCGGTTATTATCTCGATTTGATGTTATTCTAAATTAGCATTTATGGTTCAGAATTTCAATTGTTTTCCTTTGGGAACGACAGGATGAAATCAAGCTCTCCAATGTTGAAACTCCGGAGTCGTATCCGGCGGCATCCATAAAAACCCTTGCATTTCCTTGATTCCTGGGCTATAGAACCTCGTTCTATGTTGTACTAAAAATATACCTGTCTTTTCCTGTCCCCTACCAATTTTGAGATTGATCTTGCTCGAAGAATAGAAACACATAACTCTGAAACAAGAACCCATAACCGATTAAGAGGTGCCGAATGTTGCCGTTTGATGAGGCTGTTGAAAAGTTTAAAGAGATCTTAAAAAATGATCCTCAAAATGCTGAGATTTGGTGCAGTTGGGGAGTGGCCCTGATAGAGATGAAGAAGTTCGATGAAGCCATTGAGAAATTTGAAAAGGCCGTAGAAATCAGTCCAAACCATCCATCGGCATGGTACGGCTGGGGAATTGCTTTGAATGCGTTGGGTCTGAAGGAGGCGGCTACCGAGAAAATCAAAAAAGCCATGTCGTTCGACCCGGACAGCTAAAAAAATCGTCAGAGCCCTGAGCCTAATACCCAAAACCGGAAGCAATGATGTTTGGATGAGTTATGTTCTGGATAAGACGGGATAGGGGGATTGGTTTATTTTAAGAACTGCTGTCTGCCTTACAGGGATTTAACAAAATAATCCCAGTGTCGGCAACCGATGATGAAACCAAAGAAAATTGGTATGGCGAGAGGAGATAAAAGTTGGAAAATAAAATTATCAAAGTGACGGCGGCAATATTCGTAAATGATGGAATGCTCCTAATCGCCAAACGCAAGTCAACGGCTCGATTGCCAAATTTGTGGGAATTTCCCGGCGGCAAGATTGAACCGAACGAGACACCGGAGGCGTGTTTAAAAAGAGAACTTAAAGAAGAGTTTGATGTTGACGTTACTGTTGGTGAATATCTCGGGTCGAACATTCATACATATGATTTTGGTACCATTGAACTGATGGCCTTTAAAGCCTTTTGGGGAAAAGGAGATTTCAAACTGCTTGACCATGATGAAATCAGATGGGTATTTACACACGAACTCGAACAATTTGAATTTGCACCGGCGGATATCGCTTTCGTCGAACAATTAATCGCCGGGAAGATCGAGATTTGAAAGGTCTCTTAATGAGTTTTTGACCGGGTTGTCCCCCTAAATTTTTACGAAAGATATTGAGCCATGAACCATATCCGGAATATATATTCATCCATCCCTGTCGATATCCCGAAGGAGCTAATCCAGGATGTTTTAATAACGGGCAGTTTCAAAATCGAAAGGATTGTATCCAAAGGACACTCTTCGCCCGAAGGTTTCTGGTATGATCAGGATCAAAATGAATGGGTTATTCTGCTCAAAGGCGGTGCCGGTTTGTTGTTTGAAGGCACGGACGACATACTTGAGTTAAAACCCGGCGATTATGTGAATATCCCCGCCCATCTTAAACACCGGGTCGAATGGACGGATCCGGACACCGAGACGGTGTGGGTAGCAGTCATGTATTAATATCGTCTTTATGACAGAAACATTCTATTTTCTCCTATCCATGGGGTTAAAAGCAACCCGACATGGAGTCGAGTCCTCGATGCTCTGCATCGGGGTTAATAAGATAATCATTCAATTATCAGATCGAGGGTGCAATCAAATCTGACACATCACATTTTGAGACAAGGAGTGGATGTCTTAAAAACGATCTCGACTTGATAGTTACAGTTTGATATTTTTTGGTTTAAATGGATTTTATGCCCTGATAAGTTACCTCAGTTTTCAAAAAGCATGATTTCTGTGTATGATTCTCTTATATCAGGTATGGATGAGGCTGTGATCGGCAAACAATATCACAAAAGGCTCATTTCCATGGCAACAATAGCATCCTAAGCCAAAAATCAGTGCTAATTTTTGTCATTCCGTTGTCAGATCAAGCTGTAATACTGGCTTAGGCCCAACAAGACTCATATCCGACATCAATCAACCATTTGGATATCTACTATTGTCTTTATACCACCTAACTCCTGTCCAATCTTTTTCTAACCATCGATAGATGCTAGCGAAGGATCGACACGAATAATCCCTGGTTTTACCAGATGGCCAAGAATTGAGTTCGCCAGCCACAATCCAAAGGCATTCAATTTTCTCTTGTTTCAAAAAACTTAAAAACTTTTCCCTATTAATTAGCGCTGCTGATGAACCCGAAATGCCAACAGCAGGATCTATAAAAACTGTTTTTCCATCTGTCTCTGCCACAAACTCTCCGATGCGATCTAAATTGGGCTTTAAACCTAACTTCTCACCTATCCAAGGATTTGGAACACAAATTGAAGAACCATCATGCAAACTTAGATCCAAATGGCTTTCCCACACATGTTGTGCAACAGGTCGAATGTATCTTATACCAGAAAAGTTACCGATATTGTCATCTTCGTAGATATCGTAGTCAGGTTGCCATGTGTTCCTCCATGGATATTCGCATAGGAATGGACCATCTGTCCAATTTATCGTTTCATGTCCAGAAGGATCGGCGAGCTTACTGTTTTTTAACTTAGATATGGTAGCCTCGACAGCATCAGTTTTTACTAATATCGTAGATACTCTGATAAAAATTTTTCGTTTGAAAGAAATTAGACTTAAATCTTTCTTCGTTCTATCTTCTCGGGAAATGAAAAATCCATATAAAAGTAGCCAAGGTATCCCGTCAGGACTAATTATGTCCATCCAATCCGACGTATATGGTGGTTCCTTCTGAAATGGCCAGCTTCGAAGATCATCGGTCTCAATAGGCTCCATTTTCAAGGATAGCATTTGCCACCAGTTTTCTTCTTTTCGTTTTTCCACTGAATCGATCAGTATTGAGGGCTCAATATCACGAACGAACCAGTCAGTAGCAGGATGGTCATAGATCATGGCGCGTTTGGGCCATTTGCCAATCGCCCACACATTATCTGACAGACGTGCCATTAATTCGAACAATGCAAGCCATTGATATTTCTTCCCAATTCTTTCAATTTTGGGACGTTCCCGACCAAATCCTCGTCCGGTATCATCAGGAAATAACTCCTTATCCCAGCCATATTCATAAGATTTTTTTGCAATCCACCTCTTTGCAAAATACTCATCAAATTTTGGAAGGCTTCGAACTTCATATGAAACTCGTTCGGGCATTAAAACTGGCAATATGAATTGTTTAAACGTTTTACACTCCTCCTCGCTCAGCAGTGAAAGCAACTCGGCTTCTCTCTTCTCGACTAAATTTACCGCATCCTCAGGATACGAAAAAACTATGAGTTTACTTTTATCATCGCCAGTCTCCTCCCTCAAAGAGAAACGTTTTTTCTCCACAGCTATTTCAAGATTTAAAAACGCTTTTTGTTTTCTTACACTCCATCTTTCAATTTGCTTCTTGAAAATCTTTTCTTTTTCCTCATCACTGAGCGGACGAAGTTGATTTAAAGGAACATCTGTGAAGTTATGTACTCTTCCTGGAATTGTATAAATCCCAAAGTCACCATTCAATGCTGAGTATAATATTTGTTTTCCACCTGCTTTCTCAGCAAGCTTATCGAGTTCTTCTTCTGTTGTATCATGAAGTGGCCATTTACTTTTATAGGGTGGTCTACATTTCTGAATATTAATGCTATCATCTAAGCAGTCTTGCTGAACCGCGTACTCGATAACAGCACGTGCATAGTCCCTCAAGTTAATGTTTAGGTGGGGTGTCTCGCACTCAAAAACAGCCTGATAGACAGCCCTTGCAGATGCCTTAATGTTTTCATGATCTGTATTTCTAGTAATTGCTCCAAGAACTGAAGCGCAGATGCGTTCCAAGACGTATAGATCGTCGACGTTGCGAAATTGTTTTAGTAATATGGGGATAAGCTGAAGCCTACTATCGAAAATTGAAATAAGCGCCTTTGTCGCCGTGTCCCTTATAGGGGGACTTGAACTCGTTAACATCCACGCAATCGTAATCGCCGAAAGACGGAGCGTTTCTGTTTCCACAGGTTCGAGATTTGCAGTCAGACTCCAATTTATGAGCTCCCAAAGTGGATGCGAATCGTCTTCTGTTAAATTGTTAATCTGAACAGTCCAGAATTCATCACGCTCTGGCAACGGTCGACGCTGAAGATTACTATCAAGAAGCTTTGCATTCCATGGATGATCTCGTAAAGTTGCAAGCCTGATAAGTACTTCATTTCTTGGGTCACTCCAACCCATGGGCAGGGCATTGAACAGATCTAAAGTCCGTTCTGAGAATGCAGAATTTGATCTCCAAAGGAGGCTTTCTTTAAACACCTCAATAAGCATGTAGGGTTTGTCATAATCCGTAGGTAGGACATCAAGTAGTTCCTTGCCAGCAAATTTCTCTGGTATCTGCACAGAAAGTGCACTCCAAAGAGAGCTCCAAGCCCAATGGCCGTCTTTTTCTAAGAGAAAACCTAATGGTCCATTAGGTTGAAAAGCAACATGGATGTCATCGACGTCTTTTATAAGTTCTTTAACAATAAGATGATCAGAAAAGCGTTGGTAGGTGAAACGGTAAACATCCTGGACATCTGCAAATGGGTCTTTATCCACGTCACTAAAAATATGGTCTCGCCGAAATACACCCTCGCTTGTCAAAACGGAAAACCAGCTGGTGGTTGTAGTTGGGCCGCGACATACAAACTCAGCATCGCAGATATTTATGGCCAGTATCGAGAGGACGTAGTCAACCTTCTCACATGCCATCGATCCAGCAATTTTCTGGATTGACCTTATTATTGCTGTCTTTGGAATTTCGGTATCTGGAAAACGTCTTTTCAGTTTTAGATGTATGTTATCGAGGTAAAATTTCAAGACATTAAGCGAACCGCGCAACCCTCTCGGAAACTCTTTAATGCCACTCTCTTGTAGTGCATCACAACAAGTTTTTAGGAAAAGGAAGTTTGAAAACTCTGGGACAAGCCATGGTACAGCAGGTCGAGTTATTCCACGTTTTTCGAAATATTGAACCGCAGCCTGTTCCTGTTCCTTTGGAGATTGAATGCCGCGACATATTTCAATGGTAGAATTTTTACTGACCGTTTCTATTATCAGAACATCTTCATATTCAGGCCTCAGACTGACACCAATGGCCAGCCATTCATATCGAAGGATATCTGATATAAAACCAGCAAGTTGTTCAGGCCACACGCGGAGATAATGCGCTTCATTTAAAGCGTCAATTAAAATGATTAGTCGTGTTTTGAAAATTTCTCCTGCCGCATTTAGGGCCTGCAAGTATTGGGAAAGGCTTAGCCTCAAAAGTGTGTATAGATTCGCCAATCTCACGAAGTTCTTTGCATCGTTGATCCAGTTCTTGAATTAATTTTTCATCCAAAGAAACATCGAGTTTATTTATTATCGAAGAGAGATCACCAATGCTCGGAACATCATTGAACCATTTCGACAAAAAATTTATATATACTGAGGAACGAGAAAGGCCGTCAAAGGCTTTTTTCAGCCTAACTTCAACATGATCTTCAGGCTGAAAGCGCTCGGCGAGATCAGCTTTTGAACGTTCAAATAAATCAAGAAACCAAGCTTCATCAAATAGGTCGGTATTAAACCAATACAGGACTAATCCCCGGTTTTCAGGACTGGTGACCAAACTGTCTGTTAACTCTGATTTCGTCCAAGGTATAAATTCGACGGTCATTCCTTTAGAGTAAGCCCATTTTTCCCACTTGGATTTGTGGGTATCCCAGTGTTCCCAGCCTCTTTTTCCCCAGCCTTTCTTTCCAGATCGATTAGTGAGATCACAGGCTATAGCTATGGTATATTTTGTTAACTCGGGATGTTGTTTGAGGGCCGTTTTAATTGATTTATCTATTTGCGACCAATCAATATCTTTGGTGGCAAGAAAGTACTTTGCTTGGTATCCATGCTTGGTTCCGTCTTTAAAGATCCAATAAGCTTCAACTCCGCCATCACCACCAGAACCTTCAATGCGACGAAATTCTGTGACGTTTTGGTGTGTATCGCGCCGAGCAAGCTGGCAAACAAGCTCTTCGAAACCTTTACGCTTATCGCCTTCGTGAGTTCTGATTTCACGAAAATCAAGTTCAATATTTCCGGCCATAAGATATCCCCTGATTACTTCGTTAATAAGCGTCTCAATCGTACCCTTTTTAGTGTTTCTTTACTGACTCTGGTTAATGAGTAGAATAAAGTAATTATAAACAGCATTTTTTATATTTTTTCCCAGAACCACAGGGGCAAGGTATCTTCTTTAAGTAGCAACCAGTAAACACAAAACCCCCCAATTCATTTTAGCGAAAAGAGGGGTTTTGTTGTATTCCATAGCCATAGGAGCGACTCTCGGTATTTATATTATCCGGTGGTTGATATGTTTAGCGAATTAACTATTTGATCTTAATTGAAAAAACTGAAAAAATCAATGGTGAAAGTTGACTTGCTTGAGGGACGTAGGTGCAGAACGTTCTTGAAAAACGATTTTGATAGAAACTGATCGTTCAAGATATATCTTCACACTCTCAGGATATCATCCACTTCAAAAACCGGTGATAAGTCTGACGTATGACTATTTTTTATAAAATTTCAAAAACACGCAATTGACTGGAAGACGATTAGTCCATTTGTGCTAATGCCGGAAGAGGAGGGACTGGGTCATCCAACTGGGTCGGCGGCTGGATTGGCGACTGGATCTTGGTGGGTAGAGGCCTCATGTATGGTTGCGCTTAGAAGAGCGCGGCTTTGGTTTTGTTTTGCCCCGCGATTTTGTGGCAACTGATCAAAGTTCGCGCCCATTTGGATCGGGGCAAAACGAAACCAAAGCCGCTCTCTTCTAAGCGCAACCATACATGAAGACT
>PVMK01179756.1_pt1 | contig 12683 bp, 14 predicted proteins | sample 1853481 | NCBI WGS metagenome assembly PVMK01 (sample SAMN08533507, study PRJNA380276) | Marine sediment metagenome, whole genome shotgun sequencing project.
GTTGGGTTTTCAGATCTGGCAACCTATTAAAGCCGCGCCCGACAGGGTTGAAAAGATGGGTGGCGGGCGCGGCCTGGGATTATCGAACGCTATTTGACAACTTCATCTGCCATTTTAACGTATTTGGGGTCAAGTTTAAGCCCCTGATCCGCGGCTGCCTTGAGATTTATAACGAGTTTCAGTCTTTTGGTCAGGCTGGAAGGAATATCTCCCGGGTTTTTACCGCCTTTCAGGATATCAACCGCTTTCAGGCCTGCGGTGTAACCCACCTGGAAATAGTCGAAACCGAGAGCCGCGATCGAACCACGCGGCACGGATTCGACGCCGCCGCCAAAAAGAGGTATATTCTTGTCATTGCAGACTTTTACAAGGGATTCAAAGGCCGACACCACGGTATTGTCGGAGATGATAAATACGGCATCGACGCGGTTCACCAGCGACTGGGCCGCCATATGAACCTCGGCCGATGTGGATACGGTTACCTCGATATATTCAAGCCCGTATTTTTTCATGGCTGCTTTGGCCCAGGATATGCTCTTGACTGAATTGGCGTCTCCGGCATTGTAGATGGTTCCCCACCTTTTGGCCGAAGGCACCATGTCGTGGTGGAGTTTAACCTGCCGGTCATAGGGCCAGGCATCGGACACACCGGTTACATTACCGCCGGCGGCACCCATGGTTTTCACAAGACCCGCATCAACCGGGTCTGTCACGGAAGAATAAACCACGGGGGTTCTGGTGATCACTTTGACCATCGCCTGCGAGGTGGGCGTGGCAATGCAGTGAACCAGGTCGAGGTTGTCGCCTTTAAATTTCCTGGCGATTGCCTGGGCATTGGACATATCCCCCTGAGCATTCTGGTAGTCGTATTTGACCTTGAGGCCATTGTCCTTCAGGGCCTGTTCAAAACCTTTCTGATCTGCATCCAGGGCCGGGTGGGAAACTATTACCGAGACCCCGATTTTAAAGGTTTTTGCCATGGCCGCTCCCGGTACCATCAGAGCAACAACCATTACCGCTACACATAAGCATTTCAATGTTTTTGTCATCTGTGCCCCCTTTCCTTTTTCCCTTGGTCTTGATTAAAAAGTGACGCGCTTGAAACCCTAATAATGCTGTGGAGTTTAGGTGAATAAACCCTATGTGTCAAGTATGATTCTTGCCTGCCAATCCCGCCATGGCGGGACGCAGCACCCGCTGGCAAGTTCAGTTATTTTTCAAATTTACACTTAAGCACCACCATGTCGTCTTCGAAGATCGTTTCCGTTTTGTAGGATAATTTTTTAAACAGTCTGATCATACCGATATTGGTTGGGAGGGTGTAGGCCACCAGCTCCGTAAAACCCTTTTCCCGGGCAGCTTCGGTAATCTTTCCCAAAAGGACGCCGGCAATGCCTTGGCCCTGCCATTCTTTGGAAACTGAAAAAGCCACTTCGGCCACGGTACCCTGCTCAAGGATATATTCTCCAAGGCCGATTATATTTTCAAACCCGACTTCCCCGGTAACTGCGACAATGGACAGATTGTTAATATAGTCTACCTGGACCATGCCCTCCATATCTTCTCTAAAAAAACTTCGGCGTGTACCGAAAAACCGGGCCTGCACATCTTTTTCATCCATTCGATAAAAATGTTCCTGAATAAGACGGTCATCAACAGGTTTGGCCGGTCGAAAGGTCACCTTTTGACCGTTAAACTTCCGGATTTCTTCCATCCGGGCGGGATAAATCCCGAAAAGGGACTCACTGAGTGTTCTGTTACGATCGATGAGACCGGCTGCCTGGGCGCTGTTAAACAGGTCATTACGAAAATCCGGATGAGCCAGACTGATCATGGCCATGGCCCTTTCCTCAATATTTTTGCCTAAAAGATTAACCATTCCAAACTCACTGACCACATAGGAGACATAGCCTTTTGGAATGACGATTGACCCCGCGTTGGTATTTATATTTATCCGACTGGTCTGGCCGTTTATGCTTCTGGCAGGGATGACAATAATGGATTTGCCCCCGGGACACATGCCGGTGCCCATAACAAAATCGAGCATTCCGGTTACCCCGGAAAAATGGTTCTGCGGCAGGGCATCGGCGTAAACCTGCCCGCTGAGATCCATGGTTCGCGCAAAGTTAACTGCAACCATATTATGGTTTTGAGAAATAATGGCGGGGTGATTGATGTAATCAGACGGTCTGAACTCGATGGCGGCGTTATTGTGCAGCGATTGATAGAATTTTTTACTTCCAATGGCGCCGCTGGCCAATAGTTTGCCCTCATTTTGTCCTTTGAAGCGATTGGTAACAACACCTTTGGATAGCAGTTCCATCAGGTCATCGGTTAAAATCTCGGTATGGACACCGAGATCATTCTTTTCTGCAAGGGCCCGGGCGATGGGTCCGGAGAGTTCTGCCAGTCCGAGCTGGACAGTGGATCCGTCATCTATCAGGTTGGCGGTAATGTCCGCAATTTCGTCTGCTGATTCATAGTCCGACAAATTAAATGCGCTCAGCAAGTCTTCTTCTTTTTCAACGATACCATCAACATCTTTTAAATGAATAAAGCTGTGGCCTGGAATCCTGGGCATGTTGGGATTTACCTGGGCAATGACAGTGGCCGCCGATTGGGCGGCGGCCAGGGTGACATCCACTGAAATTCCCAGACTCATCCAGCCATTATCATCGGGCGGAGAAACCTGAATAAGTGCAAAGTGAAGCGGCAGCAGTCCTTTTTTGAACAACTCGGGAACCGCAGAAAGGATCATCGGTGTAATAAATCGTCTGTTGGCGCGCAGACCTTTGGTATAATCCGATCCCTGGTAGATCGAGCGCACATGGAATCTGTGACCACGATGTTCATCAGCCATTAATGCCAAAAGAGAGCTTTCCAAGCTTAGCAGGCGCACGATCTCAACATCTAAAAAGTGGTTGGCATTATCCATCAGGGCATTGACCAGATGCTGGGGCTCGCCGCAGGAAGACCCGACAAAAACTCTCTGTCCCGATCCAATCATGCGAATGGCTTCGTCGGCGGTGCGGAGCTTTAGCTTATATTGTTCTTGAAGCGCTTTGTTATTCATTGAGAGTGTCCTTTTTTTGGTAATGATTGATAAAGAACTACTTCGAATAAAAAGATAAGGCGCTTAGCCGGAAAGTCCAAGTTACCATAAAAAATCCCCTGTGGGAGCGGCTTCCAGCCGCGAATTAAATGATCGCGGCTGGAAGCCGCTCCCACAATCAATACAACTTGTTCTTTCCAGATAACCGGAAAAGATAATAAAGCACATCCGTTGGCAACTCAAGTTTTTTTGCCGTTACAAATTGTTACAAACTGTTACACCGGAGAAAAGCATTTTTCTGCAAAGATGGTTAATATCTGTACCAGGTCAAAGAGAAGGCATTCAATCTTGATTTACAACAAAGGAGGAATCATGGTAAAAAAAGGACTGTATCTTTCACTCATCGCGTTCTTGTTGTTAAGTGTTGCGGGTTTTGCAGGGTGCCGGCGTCATTCGCCCGATCAAAAAGCGGAATTCATGGTGGATTATGTTTCCGAAACACTGGATTTAAACGAAGACCAGAAGGCGCATCTTGATCAGATCAAAGATGAATTGCTGGAAAAAAGTATTCAGATGCGCGCCGATAAAGCCGCCATGCACAGCGAACTCGTTGCCCAACTGCGAAGCGAAGAAATTGATCAAGACCGCTTAAAAGCCATGGTGGACGAACACAAAATCAAAATGGAAGAGTTGATCGATCTCGGTATCGCAAAGCTGGCGGAGTTTCACAAAACCCTGACCCCGGAGCAGCGAGAGAAGCTGGTTGCCAAACTGGAAAGCTTTAAAAAATGGCATGGCCATGGGTGGGAGTAAAGACGGGTTGCGGGTTACGGTTGCGGGTTACGGGTTGCGGGTTGCGGGTTGCGGGGTACGGGTTGCGGGTTCTTCGATTTTGGATTTTTGATTGGGGATTTCGGATTGGATAGGGTATCTATAGTTGATTGGGTTGTTAAGTTGATTGAGTTGATTGAGTTGGTTAAGTTGATTGAGTTGATTAAGTTGATTGAATTTGTTGCAAGGCCGCAGTTAGTCAAATAGACTGAAATCCTTTAACTTAATCAACTAATTACTCCGCCCTGAAAAATAGCCATAACAGGGTTGGGTATAGTAAATTTGTTCTTTGAAAACTGAAGAAAATATTTAGATGTTGATCCGGGCGGATTAATTAATCATCAGCATCTAGGATGAAATAAAAAAGTAAAAAAAAGCATAAAATAATGCGCAGCATAAAATAATTAATCCGCCGGACCTTCGAGCTTACAACTTACTTCCGTTTTCAAAGAACAATTTGCAACCCTAAATGTGCTATTTTTCAGGGCGGAGTAATTAACCAATCCGTATGATAGTGACATCATATGCTGAAATGGTTATTATCTTTGTCATATAGAGCATCAAAGTTATACCTAAATCTGGCGATGCCCCGGTGAAAATCCTTGTTTAATCATGCAAATTAACGGGCGGGGATAAACCCCGCCCCTACCTGTTGGGTGAGCGGTCATCTGTAGGGGCGGGGTTTATCCCCGCCCGCAAGGGCTTGAATGTCGCATAAATCGCTCAATTTAGGTTATACAAAAGAGCGTTAAATATGACACGCAGGGATTTTATTCGAAAATTAATAATCACATTGAAAAGTATGGTGTTATATAGCCTGATGCCGGATATAGCCTCATCGGCGGTTTCCGCTGATTCCGAAAAAGAACCGCTGCATTATAAGCCTTTAAACGGACGCACCCTGCGCGGTATTGCAGAAGCAAAGGAGCATCATGGTCCCGAAGGCTTTGTTAATCCTGTAGGGCTGGGACGTCAGGGCCGGTTCTGGCAGATCATGAAGTGGAAGCTCTTCAGCCGGAACCGGTTCAGAAAATTTTATGACGATGAACGCGTAACGCCCGTAGGCATCGATTGGGATAAAGTAAAAAACCATCAAAATACTTCAATAACATTTCTCAAGCATGCCACCGTGGTGATTAATGATGCGGGCCGTTTTATTCTGGTGGATCCGGTGTTTTCTGAAATCTTCTGGTTTATCAAAGATTTTTCACCGCTGGCGTTTGATCCCCCAAACCATCCCGGAACCACGACATGTGCTTATTACCCATGGGCATTATGACCATCTGGACACATCATCACTGGGGATTTTGAAAAAAGACACCCACATCGTCTCTCCCCTGGGTTACAAACAAAATTTTAGCGAATTGGGAATGACGAACCGGACCCAGCTGGATTGGTATGAATCCTATCGTGATGGAAACCGGGAAATTACGCTTTTGCCGTGTAACCACTGGACGATGCGCAATCCGATTTCAGGGCCCAACCGGTCATTGTGGGGTTCCTATCTGATTCGGACTTCCAGCGGATACACCATCTATATTTCAGGCGACACCGCCTATTTTGATGGTTTTGAGCAATTGGGTAAGGAATTTGATATTGATCTGGCCGTTTTCAACGTCGGAGCTTATGAGCCGCGCTGGTTTCATGGCGCCAAGCCATTTGAATCCCCGCGAAACGGTGCAGGCCTTTAAGGAGTTGAATGCCCGCAAACTGCTGGTCGTCCACTGGGGCACCTTTCGCCTGGGCGATGAGCCGGTACATTTCCCGCCCCTGCAGGTTAAAGAGGAGCTGGGAAAAGAAGGCCTTCTCGACCGCTTAGTTGATCTCAAGCACGGGCAGACATTTTTTGTATAGGTTTCAGGTGTCAGGTTTCAGGTTTCAGAGTACAGATGACAGATGACAGAAAACAGATGAAGCCGGTTTCGATCTGTTTATTTGTCAAGAACTGATGATCGCTTCTCGATAATCCGAGCTACCGGCTTAGTGATCTGCCGCTCATCGAGTATCGAGTATCCAGTATCGAGTATCGAGCATGGTTACAATACTGATCATTGATGACGACAAAAAGCTCAACGAACTGCTGAAAAGCTTTCTAAGCGACTTTGGCTTTTCGGTCTTGACGGCTACCCATCCGGAAAAGGGTCTTAAAAAGCTCAAGCGGAAATCCCCGGATCTGGTTATACTGGATGTGATGCTGCCCGGGATGGATGGCTTTGAAGTGTGTAAGACGATCCGGCAGCAGTCTTCGGTGCCGATTATTATGCTCACTGCCAGAGGCGAGTTGATGGATAGAGTGGTCGGGCTGGAGTTGGGTGCGGATGATTATCTGCCCAAACCGTTTGAGCCCCGGGAACTGGTAGCTCGAATTCATTCTATTCTGCGCCGTGCCAAGCATATCGATGACACCCGGCCGCAGGTTTTCGGCCCTTTGGAAATCGATTCTTCCCGGCAGATAGTAAAGCTTGACGGCCAAAATGTGGAGTTAACCACCAATGAGTTTGCGGCCCTGGCATTGCTTGCCGGCAAACCCGGCAAAGTTTTTGATCGTGACCAGATTTTACAAGAGCTGCGCGGAATGGACTGCGACGCTTTTAACCGCTCGGTGGATATTACCATGAGCCGCTTGCGCCAGAAATTAAATGACACCCCCAAAGAGCCTGTCTTTATCAAGACGGTCTGGGGCACGGGGTATGTATTTATTGGAGAACCGTCACGGGATGCGAAAAAATTGGCTGAATAAAATTATAAAGTCAGTTTTTACCAAACTGCTGATCGTCATCCTTCTTACCGGGATAGCAGTCAATATGGTTGTCGGCGGATTTTTCTGGATGCATCGAAGTGCAGTTGGCCGTCCGCTGCATAAAAATATTTTGCAATACTTAAATTATATCATCGCTGATCTTGGCAATCCCCCTGACCTGGAGCGGGCGAAGCAAATCGCGGCCCAGGCCTCTTTGCAAATATATTATGAAAATTCTGACCGGAGCTGGGCTACCGCTGAAGGTATCACTGATTTTCAAAAGGTGCACTGGCGGAGCTGGAGCAATAATCCTGTCATTCGCTTAGGCCGGTATCGTGGCCATCATTTTGTTGAATTGGTCCACTCATCCGGTCGATTTATATTTGGTCTCGATAAAAGCTTCGAGATGGATCCGGAGCGGGTGCGCCTGGTAGTTATTCTTTTATCGCTGCTGACTCTGATATTTGCTGGAGCGTTTTTATCCATCCGGTGGATATTAAAACCGGTTCGATGGCTGGATGAAGGTGTGCGGGAAGTCAGCCGCGGCAACCTGAAGCACCGGGTACCGGTAAAAAGATCCGATGAATTAAGGGACCTTGCCGAAGCGTTTAATGACATGACGGACCGTATCAGGGATATGTTGCACACCAAAGAACAGCTGCTGCAGGACGTCAGCCACGAACTGCGCTCACCGCTTACCCGCGTGAAGGTTGCCCTGGAGTTTATGCCTGAAGGCAAAGCCCGGGACAGCATCTCAGGTGATGTCTCAGAGATGGAGAAGATGATAAATGAACTCCTGGAGACCGCCCGCATGCATCATCTCCATGGTGATCTTAAACTGCAGCCGACAAATCTGGTGAATCTTCTCGAGAAAATCCTGCCGGAGTATCAAAAACAGCCGCCCGGTGTTCAAATGGATGATTTTCCGAAAACACTGGTAATTAATATTGATCCCAAGCAAATTAAAACTGTTTTCCAAAACATCATATCAAACGGTATTAAATTTTCCGATGCAAATAGCGACCCGGTGCGTATATCCGTAGAACCGCAACCTCATCAAACGGTTGTCCGGATTGCCGATAATGGAATCGGCATACCGCAGGAAGAACTCTCTTTTATATTTGAACCGTTTTATCGTGTTGATAAATCCCGTTCCAAGGACACCGGCGGTTACGGATTGGGCTTGAGTTTGTGCAAGACCATCATGGAAGCCCACAACGGCAAAATTGAAGTGGCCAGCAAACCGGGCGAGGGAACGACCGTGTCGTTGTTTTTTTCCGCGTAAGATTAGCGTTCGCAGGTTCCGCGGTAAAAGGGGTTGTTTTATTGCTTTTTTGAATCCAGCACTTCTCCTATCACTATGGTCAACGATCCAAAAATAATATATTCCAAATACCATCCTGGTGAAAAACTGGGATGATGATACCCTTAAAATATAATAAAAAGTTGACAAGGGTATCAGCTGTTGATACTTTAATTGGAAAATGAGACAGAAAGCATATACTCAACAAGATGCAGAGCTGCAAACCCTGCTGGATTTGAATGGCATAATTTATCCTCTTGAAAATGGCTATTGGGTCAAATTCGGCGCAAAAAAAGTTAGACCGACGCCTCAGATTCCGCACGGAATCAGTTACTCTTTGACACTGCATGATCGAAACAATACTCGTGTGTTCGGCTATGATAATGCGCATAGCGTAAGGCGAAAACTTAGAGGACGAAAAAAGTACACGGCAAGGAAAATCAGCTGGGATCACAAACACCATCAAGATACCGTGACCGAATATAATTTTGAATCAGCCAGTCAACTTATAAATGATTTCTGGAAGAATGTTGACAGGGTTGTAAAGGATTAATTTTGGAGAGGATGATCAGATGCGAAAAAAAGCGATAAAAATTGGCATTATGCCTTATCAGCAATTTAAAAAGTACACAATGGCTATAGCCAGGGGGCAATATAAACCGAAAAAAACCGAGCCAAAAATCTGGTTTGAATCTATAAAATCTCTGGCACAAATACTGAGTAACGAGAATCAGCAGCTGCTGCAGCTAATTATAGACCAAGAGCCAGATTCCATAAAAGAACTGGCCGAAGCAGCCGGTCGCAAAAGCAACAATGTATCTCGCACTCTCAAAACCTTAAAACGGTATGGAATTGTAGATCTAATTCCTCACAAGCGAACAGTAAAACCTGTGGTATTGATTACGAATTTTACTGTTGAATTCGGTTTAAGCAGCACTAGCGCACCTTTTTTAACAGTTTGAACTGAAACGCTGAACTCTCAACCCGACTCGGCTGCTTCGACAGGCTCAAGCCCTGAGCTTGCCGAAGGGAGTCGTTCGACCTTGAGTCATTCGACCCTGAGTCGTTCGACCGAAGGGCTCGTCGCAGGCTGAACACTGAGCCCTGCTTGTGGGGGCGAAGCGCCCAGCGCGAAGACCCAACCCCGGAACCCACCAGTGCTGCCGGCTAAAATTGACAATCCCTGGAATAATTATATATTATTATAGTATGCTTTCCGAATCTGGTTTTTTAATAACAGAGGATTAAAACTGTCTCAAATCCAGCCGAAAGGGCATTATTTCATTGAATTTAAAATACTTAAGCTGTGCGTTATTGATCGCTTTCTTCCTGCAGATGGGATTTTATGGCGACACCTCCGCAGTTGAAACTATCAATTGGCGTTCTTATGAAGAAGGCCTGGTGGTAGGTAAAGCAGAGAAAAAAAAGGTGTTTTTGCACTTTTATGCGGACTGGTGCGGTTTTTGTAAGAAAATGGCCAAAGAGACTTTCCAGAACCCCGCCGTGGTTTCCTATCTTAACAACAATTTTATTCCCGTCAGAGTCGATACCGACAAGGACCCCGCCATCGCCATGAAATATGGCGTCCAAGGGCTTCCATCCACCTGGTTTCTAACCGAGATGGGAGAAGCCATCGGAACCGTACCGGGGTTCATTCCACCAGAGCCATTGCTGGCAATGCTCAAAGAGGTGAATGGGATTGATACGGGGGGCTAGTGTTGTGTCCTTATCAGTAACAATTTAACAGGATGAATAATTTGGTGCTTGTTATTTGGGATTTTTTTTGCAGATTGGAGAATTACATGAAGGTAAACAAAACAAAACCCACGGCGGCGGGCAAAAGCAGTTTTGGTCTAATTGATGTAGACAAATTTTTTAAGGAACTCAATCTTCAAAAGGGAATTGCCTTTCTGGATGTGGCCTGCGGCAGAGGTGCATACTGTCTGGCGGCTTCCGAGATCGTTGGGGAAAAGGGCAGGGTGTACGGGGTGGATTTGTGGGAGGAGGGCATTGAACTTCTTAAGGCCGCAGCAGATGAAAAGAGCGCGGGCAATATCGATGCATTGGTCAGCGACGCCGGAAAGCAAATTCCTGTTGATGACCACTCGATAGATGTTTGTCTGATGGCTACGGTTCTGCATGACTTTGTCGAAGATCAGATTGAAAAAGAAGTACTCGACGAAATTGTGAGAGTAATCAAACCGAGTGGGATTTTAGCCATCATGGAATTTATGAAGATCGATGGACCCCCGGGCCCTCCCCGCCACATTAGATTATCACCTGAGCAGGTTGACGACATGCTTGCCCCATACGGTTTTACCCGGGAACTCTTCGCAGAGGTTGGCCCTTATAACTATTTGATGCGGTTTAATATTAAGTCACAGGAGCACAATTGATGAGAACTTATCTGAAATGGAACGGTATATTAGTATTTTCTTTGTTTATCATGGTCAATTTGGTTTTTGCACAGTCAGACGAGTTGAAAAATAATATCTATAACCCCGGGAAGCTAAAGCCAAGGGACAGCGTCCTGAAAGTCAAGGCCGGGCAACCGGCTCCTGATTTTGCCCTGCCGGCCGTGTCTGGGAAGAATATTACCCTCAGCCAATATCGAGGCCAAAGAAATGTGGTAATTTCATTTGTCCCGGCGGCATTCACACCGGTTTGCTCGGGCCAATGGCCGGGGTATAACATCGTAAAGGACATGTTTGACGAAACCGATGCCGTCCTTCTGGGGGTTAGCGTTGACAACATTCCCACCCTGTATGCCTGGACCCGTCAGATGGGCAAGCTGTGGTTCGAGGTCCTTTCCGATTTTTGGCCCCACGGTTCCGTGGCTGATAAATACGGCGTCCTGCGTTCCGACGGCCTCTCAGAACGGGCCCTGTTTTTTATCAACAAGGAGGGGATCATCAGTGCCATACTGGTTATGGATATCAACCGCAGTCCTGATTTAGAGGCCTGTAAAACCGAGTTGAAGAAACTGAATAAAAAGTAATTTGGGTTTTAGTCGCTTTACCTCGCCTGACCCCCAATTGTCACAGTTCTTAGAGGTGATAAATTAACTATCTGACCATTTTCATTTATATCTACAGCCGCTGCACGAATTGCGGAATACCATACGCCTACATCTCTACCGGAATTGTCTAAAATGGTAAATCCCCAGGGCTCGGTGGTACTGCCTGAGCCCTGGAGGGAAACCTTATCTATCAATTTGCGGAAATCTTTCGATTTAGGATCAATTCCGACCCACAGCTTTGAATTTAGCTCATAGTTTTCATTTATCCCGACGATGACCACAGGCTGACTGTACGTTCCCTTGTAATAATATTTGTGGCCTGGCAGAATCTGATAGGCTTCAAAAGCTCGAGTAATTTCTGGAGTTGACTTCAGCTTCCCATAATTCGACATGGAACAGCCGCTAAAGGCAGTTAATCCGATGAAAAATATAATGACGGCAGGAAATAATCTGCCCATATTTGTTTTTGATATAATCATTTCACCAATTCTCCTGAGTTTAAGAAATATGATATATTGAAATCCGATTATCTGGAAAGAACAAGTTGTATTGGTGACTTGGACTTTCCGGATAAGCGCCTATTGAAATAAACTATGTTTGTCACTATATCTCAACATACGAAAGCGCATCATTTTCTCTTTTGACAACCTGGGTTTGCAACTCTTCTGCTTCCTGCGCCAATTTTTTTACAAAATCATCATCTTTTATTGAGCTCAAATTAATTTTGACATTGTATATGGCTGCCAATGCGGCGGTTCTGGCGTTCATGGCGGCGACCGCCCCGTCGGAGGCGGCATTTTTGTTTCCCTTTCGAATTGCTCTGCCGGCCAGATCAATGACTGCCAGCGCGTCCCTGGCAACCTCAAGGGGGACAAGGGCTGCGTGTTTGATGGCGTCCTGTATTTTTTGTTTGCGAAGTGATGTTTCCTCATCGGTTGTCTTTGGAAGCTTATAAGCCGCCATCACTTCAGTGTAGGCATCTGCGTCTTGGTCAATGGCCGCCGTAAGTTTATTTCTTAATTGCGACGCCTTGTCGGCAAGCGCTTTCATGTCTTCTTCCACGGCTTCATAACCTTTTTTACCGACGGTAAGGTTGGCGACCATTTCGGTAAGACTTGCCGCCAGGGCAGCGTTCAGGGCGGCCACACTCCCGCCGCCGGGAACTGCCGTTCCGGCCGCGGCTTTTGCCAGATATTCTGTGATTTTGTCTGTCTACTAGCATCGGCTGTTTTGCCTCCTTATGAGCTTTGGTAGGTCAGCATTATGCTCGTGCAATAGTACAGGAAGATTCTCGATGCTGGATACTCGATACTCGAGACTGACTTGCGGTATGTTTGACATCGAGCCTCGAGCATCGCGTGCTCAGGTTACTCGATCCTCGATATTGGATGCTCGGTTGCTCGATATAGATGCGCGACATAAATGATCGATTACTTTTTACTGATGTGACCTTTTTCGACTGATTTAATGAATAGGTTCAACTTTCTACCGAGTTTGTCCAGACGTTCGCTCAAATCTTGGTACAATTTTTCATCTGATAGGGACTTTGTTTCAAAAAGTGTATCAAGATGATCGATCGTTTCATCGTTTGATCCTATTGCATAAACAAGAAACTTTATAAATTCCTGCTTATACCTTCTCCTGCTATATCCTTCTACTATTGTTGACCTTACTGACTTACTAGATCTCCGAATCTGATTACCCTCTTCATACATCTCAAACTTCGGTAATTTATGGA
>PVMK01123570.1_pt1 | contig 12678 bp, 12 predicted proteins | sample 1853481 | NCBI WGS metagenome assembly PVMK01 (sample SAMN08533507, study PRJNA380276) | Marine sediment metagenome, whole genome shotgun sequencing project.
TTGGCCTGATTCGCCATGCTCAAACTGTCTGGAATCGGGAAAAGAAGATCCAGGGGCACAGCGACTCTCGTTGACCGCCGACGGGCGAAGGGCAGGCCTCGCTGGGGGCAGAGGCTTTTAAAGCAATTCCGTGGGATCGCATACTGGCAAGCGATACCGGCCGCACTCTGGCAACGGCTGAAAAAATCAATGCCTATTTGAAAATACCACTGACGACCGATTCACGACTCAGAGAGCAGGATTGGGGTCAATGGGTGGGGAAAACCGTCCAACAGATCGAAGCAGAGGCGCCGCAGATACTGACTGCGCAGGTACATTCCGGCTGGGATTTTTGTCCGCCGGGGGGAGAATCCCGCAAAAGCGTGTTGAAAAGAAGCCAAAATGCATTGATAGAAGCAGCCGGGCGGTATCGTGGAGATAACCTTTTGGTGGTGACCCATGAGGGGGTGATTAAAAGCCTGATTTACCATCTGTGCGGCCGCAAATTTTTGCCCGGCGAGCCTGCGATCCTTAAATCCTATCAGCTTCACTGGTTGAGTCACCACAGCAACGGGCTCCGACTGGAAGAGTTGAATGCTCTTGCCATGGATTAGTTAATTAGTTGAATAGTTGATTAGAGTCTTAGTTGTAAATTTGTTGTTTTAAGTACAAGAAAATTTTTTAGCATCTCTGTAAATCACTATATACAAAGGATCTACGTAAATATGAACGGGCGTTCAACTTTTTTAACATGCTTGATTCGGGTTTATCGGGGCTACGGTTTTGTTTGGGTCATTTGAATTTTGGTGATTCGAATTTGTTTCGTATTTCGTATTTCGAGTTTCGGATTTCCGGTTTATCCGGGTTAGTTTAGAGGATTTCAGCCTATTTGACTAACGGATCCACTTGTGATGGACTCAATCAACTATATACAGTACCCAAAACTTTATACCGCAATGCGAAAACGCGTAACCCGCAACCCGCAACCCGTAACCCGTAACTCGCAACGCGGAACCCTGAACCCCTATGCAATACCTGATGATTCATGACATTCGCAAAGAATATTTTGATTTGAGTCTGGATCGATACCGGTTGACGTTTGATGACGGGCTTTTTTCCCAGTACTACTATTATCCGCTGTATAAAAATCATCCCGAGAGATTAACCTACTTTATTGCCACATCGTTTATACGCCCCGGCAAAGCCCGCAGCATGTATGCCGGCGAATACATTCCTTTTTTAAAACCGAAAAAATATATGTACCGCAGCTTTATCGAACATAAATTCGATCACTTCATGACAACCGAAGAGATTCAGGAACTTGCGGCTAAGTCTAACGTGCAGATCGGTGTCCACAGCCATTTGCACGACGTCATTCCAACCAGCACCCACTCGCGCAAGAGAAAACCCCTCAGCAACTGGAAGTTGGAGTGCTTTCAAAATTCGCCCGAAATTTCCAACCGGGACTTGAGCATCCGGTCAAAAATTGCTTTTAAGGGTTTCAATTTTCAGGAAGGCTCGCTCAAACGAAGGTCCGGAACGGAATGGGAAGATTACATTAAATATGATACGGAGCTGTGTGTGAGATGGATGGAGGACAATCTGGGTATAACACCTGAATTGTATTGCTTTCCGTTCAACGAGCACAATGAAAAACTTATATCCATTCTTAAAACCCATGGTTTCAAGCAATTTTTTGCCGCCCGGCCCGGAAAGAGCCTAGAGGTGTTGGGCAGGATAGACATTGATAGTATAGTATAGGTTTCAGGTGTCAGGCGTTAGGAATTCGGAAGTTGGAATGCGGAATGCGGAAAATAAGAAAAGGCGCAGGGCGTATGCATGCAAATTTATCTGATTCTTTTCGTACTCGTCCTCGTGCACGTCCTCGGGGATCAGATTTTTATCGAGGACGAGGACGACGACGAGGACGATTGGAGCACCTTTGATTTTGCGACATAGAGATGAAGTTTCATATATATTCAGGCAAAACGATACATTCACGCAATTATGAAAATTATCCAATATTGTCAACATGTTTTGGGAATCGGCCATCTTTTCCGGAGTCTTGAAATCTCCCGGGCATTGTCCGGTCACGAGGTGATTCTGGTTACCGGCGGACCGCCCGTCGAAACCGACCTGCCGGAGCATGTCAGGGAATTTCGTCTCCCCGACCTTCAGATGAATCAGGTTTTTAAGGGACTTTTTAGTACCGAGAAAGATCTTACCGTCGATCAGGTTAAAGCCGAGCGGCAAAAACGCCTGTTTTCCCTTTTTGAAAGGGTAAAACCGGATCTTTTCCTGGTTGAACTTTATCCTTTTGGCCGCAAGGCCTTTCGATTTGAGCTTGACCCGGTTTTGAAGGCTTTGCGGGACAAGAGGCTGGCTGCCTGCGGAGTGTTCAGCAGTGTGCGGGACATCCTGGTGGAAAAAGAGGATCGGGGCAAGCACGAGGCCCGGGTGGTCAAAACCCTCAACAGCTATTTTGATGCGGTGCTGGTACATGCGGATCCCAATCTGGTAGAACTTCGCGAAACTTTCGGTCCCTTCGATGACATTCAAATTCCGGTGAATTACACCGGGTATATTGCGGGCCGACCCCCAGTGGATGCCGCCCGGAAGATTCGCAAAAAAATGGGAATTGGCGATGACCAGATGTTGATCGTTGCCAGTGCGGGTGGGGGTAATGTAGGCGCTCCGCTCCTGAAATCCGTTATCCATGCTTTTAATCGAATGGAAACGGAAAACTGTCGGCTGCAGGTTTTTAGCGGTCCGTTTCTTGATCAAAACGAATTTGACGGCTTGAAAAAAATGGCCAATGAGAACCTGCGGGTGGATAGATTTACAGCGGACTTTTTATCCTGTCTGGCGGCAGCCGACCTGTCCGTTAGTATGGGAGGCTACAACACGACCATGAACATTCTGGCGACCCGGGTGCCGGCGCTGTTATGGCCGTTTTCCCAGAATCGAGAACAGCGACTGCGAGCGGAGCGTCTGGCCGACCGGGGGTTGCTGACCATGCTCAAAGACGAGGACCTTCAACCGGATCGCCTTGCCGCCTTGATGGATCAAAAATTAACTCAGTCAACCCGGCCGGCGGTGACGATTGATTTGGACGGTGCCGCCAACACCGTCACCTGCATCGAAAACTGGACACGGGTCTGATTTAGGAATTAAATATAAATAGTGTCCAAAAAATTGACTCATTTTTAAAGTTAATTTCGAGGTCTGTAGTAAAAACAATTTCAATCCTTCAGACAATCAGTTAACAAAATTTGGGGTAAAAAAATAATGCAACCGAACGTCTCGGCCCTTTGGCGCCGCCTCCCGCCGGACCTGGATTCGCGTATCGAAGAATGTATCCGTGCCGGATGCGAAAAAGCTGAAGGCCAGGGTGCCGGGCACCTCTTTTTCCGGGCCGACGACGTGGCTGTCCCCGGGAGGCAGTTTTCCCGCATGATGGATCTTTTTTCAACCCATGGTGTTCCCCTGTCTCTGGCGGTTGTACCTGCCATGTTGACCCGCAAGCGCTGGCAGTATCTGAAGGGATTTGAAAAAAAGAATCCTTCGCGCTGGTGCTGGCATCAACATGGCTGGCGGCATGTCAATCATGCAACCGAAGGTAAAAAGCAGGAGTTTGGCGACGGGCGCGGGATTTCAGAAATAAAAAGGGACCTGGTGCAGGGAAAAAATCGCCTCGAGCAGCTCATGGGAGATCGGTTTTATCCGGTGTTTACTCCCCCCGTGGAATCGCTGCAGCAGCGGTACCCTCAAATTGTTGAAGGAGCTGGGTTATGCGGCTGTTTCCCGCAGCCGCGGGAGCAAGACATTATCCCCCCCGGGGGTTGCCTGATTATTATGTCAATGTGGACCTTCACACAGGCAAGGAAAAGAGCTCTGCTGCGGCATGGGAAAAACTATTCGGAGGACTTCAACAGGCAATCGCATCAAATTATTGCGGGATTATGATTCATCACCAACGTATGAATGCGGCTGCTTTTGATTTTATCGAAATATTTTTAAAAACGCTGGCTAAGAGCCATAAATTGCAACCGCTTCATTTTAAGGATTTAGCAGAAAACAAAGTATCACTACATGAAACTTCATGAAATCCGGCGGTCGGGCTGAGAACCCTGAACCGTCATATGAAACTCCGCCTGGCTGGAACAGTGAACAGATTGAACGTCGAACATCGAACACCCAACATCGAACGTCCAATATTGATGACGCTACGCTTTATCGATTTTAAAACAAGCGAATCACGCTGAAGACGTGATCTAAAGACCGAGAATTTCGAAGGGTGGTTTCGCTTTGCTCAGTCTTTTTTTAAAATAGACCGTTCGACACAAAAGCTCACGACAGGCCGAATACATTACTTCGACATTCGACATTCATTATTCGATATTCGCTTTTTCAGAGTTTCTTTTAAGATTAGACTGGCCGCTTTTCAGGCCAGCAGCTGGGCCGAACCCAGAACTCATAACCCAGAACCTTGAACCCGGAACCTTGAACACATGAACATCATCTTTTACTGCCAATACGTTTGGGGAATGGGCCATCTGGTTCGCAGCCTGGAATTTGCGCGGGCGCTTTCAGGCCATAACGTGACGCTGATTGCCGGTGGGCAGAAAGTCGAGGTGGATCTGCCGGATCATGTTCAGCTCGTCCGGCTGCCGGTACTGTACATGGATGAAAAATTTACCCGACTGATCCCCGGCGATCCCGGGCAAAGTCTAGATCAGATTCAACAGGAGCGCAAAAACACGCTTTACTCGCTGCTTGAAAAGAAACAGCCGGATCTTTTCATTGTCGAACTTTATCCGTTTGGCCGCTCCATATTCGGTTATGAACTCGAGCCCCTGCTGGCTGATATGCGTGCCGGTCAATTCGGTCACGTCAAGATCGTCTGCAGTCTGCGAGATATTCTGGTGGAAAAAAAGGACCCGCCGGCTTACGAAGAGCGTGTTTTGGGGAAATTAAACCGCTACTTTGATGCCTTGCTGGTCCATTCCGATGCCGGCCTGCTGCGGCTGGATGAAACCTTTACCCGGGTGGGCGACATCAACATTCCGCTGGTATACACGGGATTTATCACCCAGCGCGCAACCCCGGGTGCCGGCAGCCGGATGCGTCGGGAGCTGAAGATTTCACCCGACCAAAAGCTTATTGTGGCCAGCGCCGGAGGCGGTCGCTCCGGCTACAGGCTTTTAACATCCGTCATCGATGCCTGTGAATTACTTCGCGAGCGGTTGTCCCTGCGGCTGGAAGTTTTTAGCGGGCCTTTTATGGACAGCGAAGAATACAAAAAACTGTCCGCCCGCTCTGCGCCCGGTTTTCGCATTCGACGCTATACCAAACGGTTTATGGATTACCTGTCGGCAGCCGATTTGTCGATAAGCCTGGCCGGCTACAATACCTGCATGAATTTGCTGGTTACAAAAGTCCCTTGTCTGGTATTTCCCTATTGGCGTCAACAGGAGCAGCCCCTGCGCGCTGATAAAATTAAAAAATATTTGCCGATGAAAGTATTAAAGGAGGCGGATATGCAACCGGCCAGTTTAAGCCGGCACATAGCTCAAATGCTTCAACAAAACAGGGTCGCTGACGGGGTGCCGATAGACCTTGACGGGGCGGCCAATGCCGCCCGGTTCCTTAAGCAAATGAAAAGCTCATAGCTCAAAGTTGAAAGATGGTTTGAGGTTAGAGGTTAGAGGTTTGAGGCTGAACGACAGAGGGATCAGGCCTCCAACCTCAAACCTCAAGCCTCCAACCTCATACCTCCAACAGCTACGGGCATAACTTCAAATCTTCTTTCTTTAGCTTTGAGCTTTCAGCTATGAGCTATGAGCTTCTTTTGTTTGCTTGCGGCAGCCGGCGCAGATCATGCCCCTTGACATCGCCGCGGGCAAATCGGCGCCGGTAATCGGAATAGTGCTTGCCGGTCCAGATATCTGCCAGACGCTCCCTGGTAAGATCCCCCATTACGCTGCGCTGTTCCCAGTCGGCACAGCATTGCACCATCCGGCCGTCATAGAGAATGTAAAGTTGCTCCATCAAGCGCCGGCACCAGGAAAAGGCCTTCAGTTTTTGCGCGCCAACCGCCGTGTCACGAATGTTTTGCTGATCTGCCCGGTTTTCAACGGGTTCGACGTACAGAGCAATATTCCGATCCTGCCAGTATTGCCGTATGCGGCCAATCTCGCCGTGGGTCTGGACCGAATCGACCATGACGATTTCAAGCTTCGGGCGTTTATAGCCGCCCTGTTCTTTGAGCGCCAGCAGGCGGTCGATGTTTTCCAGCGTCTTTTCAAGGGGCAGCCCCATGATTTGGCGGTAGGTGTCGGCATTAAGACTTTGAACGGATATCTTGAGTTTGTGGAGTCCTGAATCGAGCAACCCCCTGGCCATGTGCTCTGTCAGAAGACCACCATGGCTGGTGACTTTAACATATTGGGGTTTTTTAATCCGGGCAGTGACGTAGGCGATACGCTCCGGAAGCTGACGATCCAGCATGGGTTCGTTCATCAAATAAACCGAATAGCGCCGGATCCCCATTTCGATACTTTGATCCACAATTGAGCGATACAGGTCCCCATCCATTCGGCGCCCTTTGGGAATATTTCGGCGGGTTTTTCCGTTTGGACAAAAGATGCAGCAGGCATTGCATCCGGTGATGGTCTGTATTTGAACATGATCGGGTGCCGAGGAAACCGGATCGGGATCGTGTTGTTTCTGCTGGTCGCTATTCATCATGGTTTAATCCTATTTCAAAATGTTTCCGCTGTGTCAAGCATGGCCCGCATTTTTTCAAGACAAAATCAGAATAAATATGACCTTATTTATGCTATTTTGTTGCTTGACACAAAATCTGCAGTTGCCTAAACTCAGAACAAGCATCGGGCTTCACCCCAATTGGCCTCCTGCCCCCCCTTCCAGCCTCGCCTCCGGCTCGTAGACCCAAGCCCTACGGGTCGGAGAGTAGGGCTTACAGGTCGGAGGGCTTCCAGCCCCTAGGGTAGGGGTTCCAGCCCATAGGGTAGGGCATACGCCCCGGAGGGAATAATGGGATATCAAAAATATAATTTCTATTTAGATACCGATTTAAACTGCCTTAACCCAACCCGGACAAGCCGGAAAGTGCAATTTAGGCATTTTAGGCATTGCTTGGGATAACTTGATTTTTACACAAAAAGTTCTTGCCACAAAATACACAAAAATTATTATTAAGGTACAAATCAGGAGCGAATCATGGACGCACAACTGGCTGAAATAGTTGAGAACTATGTGGATGCCCACACAGACGATGTTTCTCTTCTGCTGGAAGAACTTTTAGCGGAAACTGAAAAAATCACCGGGCGTTCCCGCTGGAGCATCGGTAAAGTCGAAGGCAAATTGCTCCAGATGCTGATAAAGATTTCAAACGCCACACGGGTCGTCGAAGTGGGTACCTTTACCGGGTACTCCGCCCTGGTCATGGCCGAGGCCCTGCCCGAAGATGGAATTCTGACGACCTGTGAAAACAGCCGGGAGTATGCCGACATTGCGCGGCGGTATTTTGAGAAAAGTCCTTATGGCAAAAAAATTCAACTGAAATTAGGCCCCGCCCTTGAGTCTCTTAAAGCAATACCGGACAACAGCGAAGACTTTGTCTTCATAGATGCGGACAAACCCTCTTACGGTATCTATTTTGACGAAGCTTTGCGGATTTTGCGTAGGGGCGGCATTATTTTTGTGGATAATGTGTTCTGGCGTTATAAAATATTTAAAAAGAAAATTACCAATGAAAATGCCAGAGCCATTGCGGCTTTCAATCAAAAGGTCAGGCAGGAAGACCGGGTGGAGAAGGTGATGCTGAGTGTGCGTGACGGTGTCTATTTGATTCGAAAACTGTAGGCTAATTAATCCGCCCGGATCAACATCAAAATAGTTTTATCAGATTTTAAAGACAACTATGTTTTATCCACACCTGCTATCGTTATTTTTCAGGGCGGAGTAATTAGGAATCGTTCGCATTTACATTTTAGATCGAATGTGTTAAAAGTTTTGGACTTAAACCGGAAAATATTGAATTCATTGCAGGAATTCTTATAATCCGGAAAAAAGCCATTGCCAATTTCGTACTAACACGCTACAGATGGACTGTCGTAAATCGTTATCCCCGATTTTAAACACAAGTTAGTTCGCTTCGCTCACAATTGGAATGATGGAACAATGGAATAGTGGAATAATGGGTTCTGGCCTCCGGCTCGTAGAGGAAAATGCAATGTTGGATAAATGATACCATCGGCGGGATTGACAATAGAATTCAAATTGCTAATATCCTTTTGATCCGCCTGCGGCGGACCAACGTTCCACCATTCCATTATTCCATTTTCGGGGAAAATTCGGAAGCCCAAAAAAACCTCTATATTCTCAGCAGGTTGTAGAAATTCCGAGACGTTATTATCCTTCTCCAGTAATAGGTAATCTCGTAAAATGTCAGAAAAGCCAACTTTTTACGAGTGTGTTTAATATTTGGTGTTTAGTATTTTGTATTCTGACATACCGACATAGACTCACATTATTTCATACCAAATACCAAACACGAAACACCAAACCCATGATGAATTCGGCTTTTTTGCGAATTCATCATACTTGCACTATTAAGAGCTGTTAAGCAGCCCTCTTTTTCCACCGGAATGTTATTCTGACAAACGCTCTAATTTGCATAAGGATCTGATTATGGCCGAAAGAAAAATTCTATCAGAATCGGAACAGGACGGCGGGCGCGTGCAGCGACAGGTCAAACTTCCTTTCCTGAAATCTGTGGAAATTTCAATAAAAAGCATTAAAGTCAGATTTTTCAGGTCCCTCATTACCACCATGAGCCTGGTGCTGGCCGTCTCTTTTTTGAGTTTTGTGGGTGTCAGCAACGACATCGCCAACGGCATGCTGGCCAAACAGGATCCCGAGTTGCGGCGGATCCTGGTTCGTTCCGGCTATGATCTCGGACCGGAGGATTCTACTGTGGGCAGCAGTCCCAAGCAGAGGTGGCTTGTGATTCTATCCCTTCTGGTCTGTGTTGTGGGGATAGTAAATGCCCAGTTGATGGCGGTGACCGAGCGGTTTCGAGAAATCGGTACCATGAAATGCTTAGGCGCCCTGGATCGATTCATTCTGCGCCTTTTTATTCTCGAAGCCGGGATGCAGGGATTGGCCGGTGCCGGTGTGGGGGCGCTGATGGGTGCCTTGTTTTCATTGCTCAACGGCTGGCTGCGCTTTGGGTTGGTATCGTTTGCATCGGTTTCATTGGGCAGTCTGGCTGTTTCGGTCCTGGTGGCCACCGGTGTCGGTTGTCTGCTGAGTCTGTTGGGTGTACTCTATCCGGCCCTCATTGCGGCCCGAATGCAGCCGGTGGAGGCCATGCGGGTGGAGCAGTAAAAGGGAATTCGGAATGCGGAATTTGGATTGAATAATTGGTTGACTAAGTTGCTTGGTTGACTGGTTGATTAAGTTGAAAGGATTGGGTCTAATCAAATAAACTCAATCAACCCAATCAACTTAGTCAACCAAGCAATTATGTGAGCTACATGGTAGAGGGTAGAAGCTAGGGCATAAGGTTAAGGGCGCAGGGCGTATGCATGCGATCGAATCTGATTCTTTTCGTCCTCGTCCTCGTGAATCAGAATTTTATTGCAGACGAGGGACGAGTACGAGGACGACGACGAAGGCGAAGGAGACGCCATGGCGGAAGCTGGCAGTATCGTTCGAGTTACAGGTGTAACCAAAGTTTTTAAACTCGGGAAAATCGATGTCCAGGCTCTCAAAGGTATCGATCTTAAGATAACCAAGGGTGACTACATTTCGATCATGGGGCCTTCCGGATCCGGCAAAAGTACGCTTTTTAACATGATCGGCGGATTGGATAAACCGACCTCCGGCAAGGTATTCATCGATGAAGTCGACGTCGCCCAGTTGGATGCTTACGAATTGGCCTGGCTGCGCTGTCGCAAAATAGGCTATATTTTCCAGACCTTTAACATCATCCAGGTCATGACGGCCCTGGAAAATGTGACCCTGCCGATGGTTTTTGCCGGAATGAATAACGACGCGGCGGTTGAAAAAGGCATGGAACTGCTAGATCTGGTTGGTTTGAGTGATCGTTTCAGCCACAAACCGTTTGAACTATCCGGCGGCCAGCAGCAGCGGGTTGCGGTTGCCAGAGCGCTGGCCAATGATCCGGCCATTATCCTGGCTGATGAGCCCACCGGCAACCTTGATTTAACCACCGGAGAAGAAATCATTGCGTTGTTAAAGCGGCTGAGTCAAGAGCGCGGCGTAACGGTGATCTCGGCTACCCACGATTTCAAGATGCTCAATGTTTCAGACCGGGTGATCTGGATCCGGGACGGCCGGGTCGACAAAATCGAGGATCGCGCAGAACTATCCATTTCAATCGGCCAGATTGGATCGCGGGAATAGCGGCGAGTTACGGGTTGCGAGTTCCGGGTTGCGCGTTGCGGGTTGCGGGTTACGGGTTAGGGGTGACTGGCTGCTTGGCGTTGATTATCGACTACCTGCTAATTAAAGATGCAGATGAGCAAATGAAAGAACTGCAATCATCTATAATATTAATGAATGCTGAATTAACTGGAGGCATGCTGGAACCGGGGTCTGAGTTCCATAGACCAGCCGCCAGCGACCAGCAACCAGCGGCTCGCACCCCACACCCCGCACCTCGTAACCCGTACCTCGCACCCCGCAACCCGCAACCCGTAACCCGCAACTCGATATTTCTCTTTCTTTCGCTCCTATTTCTAAGTTTTGTTTTTCCAGGAACCGGCACTTTTGCATCACAGTTAGATCAAAAACAGGCGGCTTTCAAGGAAACAGTCTACCGGCTGTCTTCTTTTGCCGACCGCAGCACGGGGACTGCCGGCAACCAGGCCGCCGCCGCCTATATCAAAGAAAGGTTGGAACGACTCGGTTTTGAAACCGTAGGCACGCATAAATTTGCGGTCCTGTCATCCGGGACGAAAAGAGTACCTTAACCATACCGGGCCGCAATTTATCGATTTCCATTCGACCGCTGCGGGGAAATGCCGTAACGCCTCAAACCATTCCGCCGCCCGGAATTCAAGCCCCCCTGGTTTACACCGGCAACGGTGATTTGCAGAATTTAAACGGCAAGGCCATTGAGGGGGCCATCATCCTGATGGAGCTTGAATCCGGCAAGAATTGGCTCACTGTTGCCGATTTGGGTGCCAAGGCCTTGATTTATGTGGATCGAGGAAAATCATCCCGAGTTCATTTCGAGGAAAAGTATGAGCTTTCTCCCATTCAATTTCCGCGATTCTGGATACCCTTTGACCGGCTTCAAGACCTGTTCCCCGGTTTTGAAGCCATGCCTGCCGGGCGCGTCGCCGACGAGGTTCGCCTGGCATCCCAAATTAATTGGGAAAACGTTGTCACCGAAAACGTCTATTGTATTGTCCCCGGAACCGACCCCAAACTCCAGGAGCAATCGGTGATGGTGGAAGCGTTTTACGACAGCACGGCCTGGGTGGCCGGATTGTCGCCCGGGGCCGACGAAGCCGCCGGTGTGGCCACGCTTTTGTATTTGGCCCAACAGCTAAAGGATAACCCTCCGCAACGAACGGTTATTCTGGTGGCTACCAGCGGTCATGCCCAGACCCTGGCCGGCATGCGCGAGCTGGTCTGGAGCTTTACGACACGGTCGAGAATCCAGCGTAAAATGAAGCGCGACCTGAAGAAGCTGATTAAAAAATCCGGCAGTACGATCAAAGCATTGAAAAATGCGTCCTTTGCGTCTGCCGTCAGCGAAGATCCGGCTGCTGAAGAACGTCAGGCCCTGGTCCAGGCGGCTCTTGAAGAACGGATAAAAACGGTGTCCGACATCGTTTCACGCCGCTTGATGAGGCTGCGGATGCAGGAGAACGCCCAGGATAATCAGGCTGCTGTCATTAATGAATTGGCCGCTGAAAGGCAGTTGCTGCGGCGGTTGGTTTGGATGCCGGAATATACGGATTTATTGCCTGATGAACAGCAGATGCTGGCCCGATTGGTGCCGCAAGCGATTGATGAGCAGAACGCCATTCTTAGCGATGCCGAAAGTCAGTTGGACCTGCTGGACAGTGCCAGAGCGTTCCGCGGTCAGGCCAAGATCTACGATCTGGCGGTAGCCGTATCTCTCCATCTTTCCAGTCACGGTGACGGATTCGGCGCATTCAATTATGGCTGGCAGTATCCGTTTCGGCCCCGGATTAATCGCACGGCGGCCTATTCCCTGCTGGATGAGGTCCTGCGCAGCGGGGCCCTGGCGGTTGAAAAATCACTCGGCATCCAGGGAATGTACAAGGACACTTTGCGGCCAAGCCCGCGTCGTTCCTGGCAGAGTTACTTTGTGGACCGTCCCCCTTTAGGCGGTGAGGTTACCGCTCTGGCGGGGATCCATGGGTTAACCTTCGTTACCACCAACGACGCCCGGGCTGCCTGGGGTACGCCCGGCGACAATCCTGAAGATGTCAATTTTGAATTTGCCCTCAGGCAAAGTGCGGTGGTGGCGGGGTTGATTCAACATCTGGCCGGCGTGCCCCAAATGAATGAAGGTATTTTTCCCCGCAACGGGATTAGTGAAATCAACGGTAATGCCAAGTTTCTGCGTCACGGCGAGTTGTTTGCCGATAAACCGGCCCCCGGGTC
>PVMK01189270.1_pt1 | contig 12676 bp, 15 predicted proteins | sample 1853481 | NCBI WGS metagenome assembly PVMK01 (sample SAMN08533507, study PRJNA380276) | Marine sediment metagenome, whole genome shotgun sequencing project.
CACGGTTCAAAGGTCCGGCCACCTATCACGATCCGTGCAATTATGGCAGAAAAGCCCAAAAATGGTTCGGGCATGGGTTCTTTGATGAGCCGCGTTGGATCCTCAGCCAATGTATCGAAAACTGGATCGACCTTTATCCGGCGAAAATGAATCAGATCTGCTGCGGCGGCGGTGGCGGCACGCTGGTCAATGGGTACAACGAGGAACGCATTTCTTACGGCCGGAGAAAAATGGACCAGATCCGGGCTACCGGTGCCGGGATGCTGGTGGTCCCCTGTCACAGCTGCCATGGACAGTTTAACAACATTAAAAAAGAGCTCGGGTTGGAGGATCTCGAGGTTAAATATTTGTGGGAACTGGTGGCCGACTGCCTGGTTCTTTAAAGATTTGGCAGGACACATGGCGAGGTACCGGTCCCGCTATGAAGCGCAGCAGAATAGCAGTCAGCTGGAGCGTTTTGCTATGCTGTTTTTAAAGATAGATTTATATTGAATAGCATCAACTGGGCAAACATTCAGGCAACGAGCACAACTGAAACAATCTGCAGGCATTTTCTTGCCACCAACAAGACCTTTAGCGGCCTCCAATGGGCATACCTTTACACAGACACCGCATTGGGTACACTCATCTTTGTTAATTCGAACCCGAATAAAACTGAATAAACATAGTACTTAAGTGTAGCATCACGATGAGAAAGAAGGTGCTGGGCTACATGCTGAAGTTCTTCATGTGTCACGCCTAATTTTCTGAGAGGTTTTCTCTTGGAAACATCGAGTGGCAGTCTAAGTTCGCGGGCAAGGGATTTCCCAGTGACGCCCAGTTTAGGGGCGATATGCCGAACTGACATATCAACGCTGAAGTTGATTGCCTTCTATGACTTGGCAGCCGGATGCATTAAAAAACCGATGACTACGATCGCCAGCATTAGGGCGGCTGTTGCAAACAACCAAATCCGTTGTTTAACAGAGAGCTGTGAGAACCAATAATGAGTTTTCATATTTCCTTTATCCAACAGTTTTGATTCACACCCGGCTACTGGTTGACGGACAGTCTTTCCCGGACGAGCTCTTCAGGAGTCATGGTCCAAAACGGCTGGCCGCTTTTGGTCAAACGCACCTTGAATTCAAAGTAGTTCCCCTTTTTTACCTTGGCAGCCATAAACACTTCTCTTTGGCCAATTTCAGCCCGGCAACCCTTGATTTTTACCCGATCGCCTTTTTTGACGCCGATATCTCCGGGTTTTGCAAACCAGGTCGGACCAATATGGACATCGATGAGTTGGGTCCCGGTTTTTACAACCATAATGGTAGCCGGCGACATGCCCGGCAGGGGAGGCTCGGTCTTGAAACCGACCACCCAGGCTCTGAATTTTTCATATTTGGTGAGATCATAGTGTTGATTGTAGGGGTCATTAAGCCCCCAACCCTGCATGCCGTGTTCATCGGCGGCGTAAAGAGTTTCATGGATCAATCCGGCGGCAAGTATGAAAACTCCCAGCACCAGAATATATTGCCAATGCTTCTGCATATCAGCCTCCTTTAACGAAACCGGGGCATGAAGCGTTTTACATGCCCAAATTAGCAGTCCCAAAGTATACGTTTTACAGTTTTTGTATTTTCTCCCGAAGATGTGATTCAAACTCCAAAAATCAGTCACTATCAATAAAGACCTGTCTCACCTTGATAACGACTGCTGTAATGTCATCCTCTTGCGCCCCGGTACCGCGAAACTCTTCCACCGCATCCAGGACCGACAGTACAATCGTCCGGGCGGATTCTCTGGAATTGGTGTGTATGACCTGTTGCAGTCTTTCTTTGCCGAATAATTCTCCTTCAGCGTTACGCGCTTCCCAGATGCCGTCGGTGCCCAGGAAAATGATTTGCCCGGGTTTGATGTCACAGGATGATGCCGTGTAAACCGCGTCTTTGGAAATGCCCAGCGGCATCCCCTTTCCGTCATCCAGGCTGCTGAATGAATCGGTATCAGGGTCGTACAGGATGGCCGGATCATGTCCGGCCCGCACCCAGTTCACGCGATTCTCACCCCGGTCAATACGGGCCAGGAACAGGGTCATGAATTGCGCTGAATCTTCAACATCCTTTACGAATTCCCGGTTGACATCGGTTATGATATCGCCCAGGGTTCCGGGCATCGTCGCGCGCAACCGTAAAAATCCCCGGGCCGTTGCCATCAAAAGGGCCGACGGATTTCCATGCCCGACCACATCTCCCACCACGACGCATAATTTGTCTTTTTGCTCTCCATCGATACAGAGGTAATCAAAATTTCCACCTTCGCGAGGCGATTTTTTATGAACTCCAGCACCTGATGGTTTTGCTGGAGTATCTCATCCCGGGGTACGATAAAAATATAGGCGGTTCCCTGATGCGGCAAGGGACCATAGAGCCAGTAACTCATATGGCCTTGGTAGGGCATTTCGCGAATACGGTGCTGGCGGGTGGCAATGTCTTTAAGCAAGGCTTTAAATTGAACGGTGTCGGATGAACTCAACCACGGGCTGTCAACATCAGGGGCCCGGACCTGCGGCATTGTGGCCGAATAGTTTGTCCGGCTAAGTATTTTTATGCCTACCTGATCGGTTGTCGGTATGGAAGCCAGGGTGCCCAGGAGGGCCGTGGTATTCGGCGGCATTTCGGAAATAAACAAGGCCGGTTCAAGCAAGCCGTCCATCGGGACCACACCAGGGGGCCCATAAATCCACCAGTACCGGTTTGTCGGATTGCAAGACCTGGGAATCAAACGTGCGGTCATCAATTTCCAGAATTACTTTTTCCATGTTTCCCCCTGGATATTTGATTCCGGAATGATGCCGCCCACCAGCGGTTCATAAATCGCGTATTCTGCTTTTTCCGGGGATAATTGATCTATCTGATCTATTAGGGCGACCCTTTCTTTGCTGTTCAGCCATTTTTTCCAATCTTCCACCGAATGCCACCTGCTTATGACTAAATACTCCTTTCGGTCTGGAGGATCGATGCAGTTCAGGGTTTCGCCCGAAATATAGCCGGGCTGAATGGTAGCCAGTGATCTTAACTTTACTATCAGCGGAGACAGCTCTTTCGCTTTGTTTTCGATAACCTTCCGTCGAATTAACACTTCTATGGCCATAGTGTCCTCCTTTCGGGTTTACTAAGAAATAAATTCATAACGGATTAATCCGTATCGGAATACATCTCTCCTGCGGGAATTGGTTCGCCCGGACGCCAGGTGGCATACTCACCCGGTTTAACATAGCCACCGGTCTGTACATGTATATCCGTCCATATAATGCGCGTATTGCATTCCCAGACTTTCTTTCCCAATTTTTTTTTGCGTTTTTCAAGAGCGGTTTCCGCCGTATCCCGGCTTTTGTGGACGGAAATCACTTTTTTTTTGGGTTTGACAAGATCGTGTTCATCATAGATAAGTGCGTACATGGATTACCTCCTGTAATCAGTTCTCGGGTTATCCGCGTGCCAGGCCCGGTATAAGAGCCGGTGGCACATTTTCTTTTCCTCCTTTTCGTTGGTTGAAAATTCGTTTTTGGTAATGGATATTAGGTAACCGTTCACAGGTTCAGGGTTCAGCGTTCAGGGTTAAGGACAAAAAAGGCATTAAAGACCCGAAGTCCTCGTTAAAAATGCTCATTTCCCCAAATAATTGCCAAATTGGCTCCAAATTTTGGATTAGACCTGACAGAAGTTGACGCTTTTGTCGTAAATACCCATCCCAAATGCATTCCAGGGACGAGAATGGAACCTTGAACCTCTGAACCTTGAACCCCTGAACGATTACGATTTTGACCGTCCGTCGCGAATGCCGACGACGTTCAAGGTCACTTACCCAAACAAATTGCAGGATTGATGCCATGGCTGAAAACATGCTTGATTCAGAATCGGTTTGACTCATAAGTTCCTGTAAACTTGACTAAAAATAAACTGATTGCTGCGATGGGGAATTGGATGAATAGCCTGGAAACATTTGGAAATCAAGGTGAGGTAACGTTAGTTTTGACTTAAGGTAACGTTGGGTAACGTTTATAAAACTATCGGTTCAATAGTCATGAGGGATTCCTTTTAAAACAAAATGCTGCTCATTGTTGATGTGTGAATGGCCTTCCATTACATTGTCACTTCATACCGTGCAATAAGCGCCGATCAACGTTGCCGGGTCCGCCGCAGTCAGGCGTATAACAGGTAACATTGATAAAGGCACAATTCTCAGCGCATGCCGGGCAGGCACCAGGGGGCTCGGCGGCGGTAATCAGAAAGCCGCACTTAGTGCATTCCCAATATGTCAGCCCGCATTTGGGACAAATATTTGCCTCAAATCTGCCGTCTGCAGTATAACCGCAATGGGCGCAGACGCTTTTCTTTTTTTTGCTTTCAATTATCTGCATAGCACACCTCTCTGGTTTATCCTGATTCTTCATTTTTTGGATGCATCGTCAGCTGTTTTTACCGGCCCTGGTTCTGCCGGCGAATTAAAGCAAAATCTATTTTGCTTACAACCGGTGGCAAGATTGTCACCCAGCAGGCACAGGCCGTAAAGATCCGCCACAGCGTCGGAGCGGCTGAATATGCCGACGATTTTACCCTCCTCCACTACGGGAAGACGCCCGATATCATGCTTGATCATCAAATGGGCCGCATGGCCCGGACTGTCTCCCGGTTGGATCGTTATTATCTTTTTGCTCATGAACGCCCTGACATTCGGGTTGAGGCTTCCGGGCAAAACCGTGACAATACCAGGATACAGCAGATTTGCCGCAACAATGGATGCCAGTGCGTCGAAGTCGGCGCCTTTATGGGTGGTTACAATATGCACGGATGATTATTTTTTCATTCCCTGATCTTTTGGATTAAGTTTATTAATTGCGCTTCAATCCCCATATAATCCTTTCATGATTTCATTTTGTTCATTCCCCGAACTCATATATACGGTGCTCAAGCACATGGTATCCTCCTGATCCGTATTTCAGTTTTCTGCTTTATAACAAAAATGAGCACGGGTTATTTAAACCCATGCTCTTTGTGTTTCGTCGCGATGGTCTCAGCCAAATTTTCAAGAGCTCTAAAGTCAGTCTCAGATGGTCGGCCTTTGACAAGAACAGGTTCGATAACTTCAACCTTAAGATTGGGGATCATTCCTGCCAATATTTCTACAGTCTTACCGCCCCACCCATAGGAGCCGATGATGGAAAGGAATTTTGTCTTGGGTCGCAAGGCATTTGCCAGAAAAGCGCTATAGGCAGCGTAAGGATGAGGGCCCGCCAGGATTGTGGGGGTCCCAACCACGATTGTAGCTGCATCAACCAGGGCCATGGCAAGTTTTCCTATGTCGGTATCGGTCAGGTTAAACTGTTCGACCCCGACACCTCTATCGACAAGAGACGCTACAAAATAGTTGACCATCTGCTTTGTGCTTCCGTGCATAGATACATACGGTATAACCACTGTGTTGCGGGGAGCTCCGAGGACCCAATCGCGATAAGCATCAATAATAAATGCCGGATTTTTTAATATTTGGCCATGACCGGGGGCTATCATTTCTATGTCGTAAGACGCAAGTTTCTCAAGGTTCTTTTTAATCACGTTCCTGAAGGGCATCATGATTTCGGCAAAGTATCGCTTAGCGGCTTCATAGACGCGCGCTTCATCAGTGGCATAGAGATCGGAGGATGCAATATGGGAGCCGAAAAAATCACAACTGAAAAGGATCTTGTCTTCTTCCAGATAAGTCACCATGGTCTCAGGCCAGTGGACCCAGGGGGAATAAATAAACTTCAAGGTCTTGTCACCGAGGGATAGGACCTCTTCGTCCTTGACGGTTTTGAAAAGCTCCTCGGGAATTTGCAGATGGTCGATAAGCATTCCCTTTGCTTTGGGTGTGCATATCAGCTTAGCTTCCGGGTATTTTTTAAGAATCTGCGGAATGGTTCCTGAGTGGTCTTGTTCGGTATGGTGTGAGATGATGTAGTCGATTCTAGAGACCCCCCCAAGCTGTGCCATTAGTTCATCGGCCATGGCAGGATCAACTGAATCCAGCAAAACAGTCTTTTCACTCCCTTCAATGAGATAGGCATTATAGCTTGTTCCGTCCGGTAGGGGAATTAGATCGTCGAACAGACGCCTGTCCCAGTCCACGGAACCCATCCAGTAAATGCGGTCTTTGATTTTTCTTGCTTTCATGGTAATAGCCCCCTCTAATTTAACGTCTCGAAATTTCTATAATATATTGAAATCATGCAGTTTTTAACGATACTGGTTTTATGCCACCTATATGGAATGCTGGAATCATGGAATAATGGTCAAAAACGCATAATTTCGTGTTTGGATCAAGGCTTTTAGGATCAATTTTTACAGTTTCTCCATGAATGTTGATATAGATGACAGGGATAACCACCCCTTCGTGGCAATCATGGCATTCCCAAACGAAAGGCTGAGCCTTTCCATCACTCCATCATTCCATTATTCCAATTGTGAGCGAAGCGAACTAAGTTCTGTCACCACAGGCGTATCAATTTCTTCCCGCCCCTGAGTTCACCCCTTATTTTTTCCATGTGGCGCAGGGCGGCAATATCTCTTTCAAGATCTGTCGCTTTTATTTGACCATATAATCATTAAGGGCTTCCTGAAGGGCTTCTGCAGATAAAAAGGCGCAATGTTTGTCCTCTTCAGGCAAACCTCCTGCTTTTTTCAGGATAGACTCACCAGTGATATCCAAAATCTCATCAGGACTCTTTCCAAGAGCCAGCTCGACCGCAAATGACCCACACATCGTACTTGATCCGCAGCCATCTGTTTGAAACGAGGCCTTTTTGACTTTCTCATTTTCAAATTTTAAAAAAATCTGCATGGTATCGCCGCATGATCCTGTCACCCTCCCATATCCGTCGGGATTATTTATGCCGCCCATATACTGCGGCTTAAGCCACCTTTGAAACGCCACATCGCCATAGGCTGCTCTTGTTTCCTCAAAAATTTGATTTTGTAGGCCTTCAACAAAATCATCGAAATCCTCACTCATTGCCTCTTCCTCCAGTTCACCTCCGCAATTCGTTATGACGTTTGCCTTTCCTGCCTGTGGCGGCGTAATACACCGTGTTTTTTTTTCGCTCGGCGCGAATTTGATCGGTGCGCATCAGATTCCCGAGGTATTTTGACACTTCATTCAGATGCATACCGAATATATCCGCTATCTGCTCCGATGTGCAAGGCCGCCGCTGCAACATGGAAAAAATCGTTGCCTGGTTTGCCTGTATATGGCTGGCCTGCTTAACCCTGAACTCCGCAATAATTTCTGCTTGCGGGTCAAAAAGAGGGGGCAGGGCCTGCATGCGTTCTTCGGACAGGGCTGTGGCAAAATCCTCCGCCGGCGGGCGAACCGCCGTATTCAGCTGGATGCGATCCGGACCGATCTCCTTGGCATGGTCGGCGATCTTGCTGACATCGGACGGCATTGAATTCATCCCTCCTACCAGGAAGACCTCCATCCAAAGCTGTCCCTTGAATTGCGCCCGAAAGTCTTTTTGTCCTTTGACAAGTTGATCAAACTGCAACTCTTGATGGGGGCGGTTGACCCACCCGTAGGAAGCCTGATTCCAGGCGCTTAGCGAAACCTTAACCACGTTGGCACAGGCAGCCGCTTCCCGCACTTCGCGGGATTGCAGCATCGTGCCATTGGTCAGGAGAACGGCGGGAATGGTGGTTTTTGAGCGGATGAACTCAAGCACTTTCCCGAAGCCGGAATGCAATGTCGGTTCTCCGGAACCGGAAAGGGTGATATAGTCCGCCCGGCCGTCCCTTTCAAGCCACTCTCCCAGTTCGGCCAGGACGCTGTCTGTGGGGACATATTCCTGCCTGTTTACTGTCTTTTTCGTGGTTCGTCCTAATTGGCAAAAAACGCAATCCAGACTGCATGTCTTATAAGGGGTCAGATCAACACCCAGCGATCGCCCGAACCGGCGCGACGGCACCGGGCCAAACAGGTATTTATAATCTCCCATGGGTCAGTTTTCCTTTATTTTGATTTATCTCCCGGGTCGAAGTGTTTATAATCCAACTGGCAAGCCCGGTTTGGCCGGCCTTCATGTGATTAAATGCATAATCGATGCCAGCGTTTGTTGCAAGCCTAAAGGGGCTGAGGGGTCCTTGTGGAATTATAAATTCAGATATCGTTGATTGGTTGATCCGCCAGACTGAAGGCGGACTTGCAGTGAGGTTGATTAGTTAAGTGGTTGTAAATATGGATTTATCCCCTATTTGCAAAATAATTGGACACTTCACGTTTCAAAAGAAAGGACAAGTTTTTAAAAAATCGTAACATTCTGAAATTATGACTATAATTTACCTAATTACTCCGCCCTGAAAAATAGCCATAACAGGGTTGGGTAGTATGAATTTGTTCTTTGAAAATTGAAGAAAATATTTAGAAGTTGATCCGGGCGGATTAATTAATTAATCCGCCGGACCTTCGATCTAACAACTTACTTCAGTTTTCAAAGAACAAGTTGCAACCCTAAATGTGCTATTTTTCAGGGCGGAGTAATTAACCACTCAACCAGTAAACTATTCAACGAGGTCTTTAGTTATAAGAATAAACGGAAAAAATAATTGAATAAGTCAGGCGGGAAAGGCAGGCAGTGGCGTTAATAACTCTGGGATAGTAACGTTTGGTAACGTTTGGGTACCGATGAAAATGGGTATTTTAAGTGTTTTGGAAAGAAGCCAGGGCAAAGGGAGCCTCAGCCTTTGGAGCTGAAAGCCGCGGGTTCGAAATTCGGTTTTAAGGATCGTCTAAATTCGCCCTGTCAGGCGGTCACTTAAAACGAATTTGTTTTACATCTGTATATCAAGTCTGATATCGGAAAAATAATTGTTCACATTGAAGCCAACGGTAAACCCTGTGGAGATTGCCATGGTGTAATTATGAGACCCCATTTCTTTTAGAGGTGGGGTTTTTGTGTTTGGGATATGCTGATGTAATCAGTTTTTAAGGAAAGGAGGGATTACAAATGTCTATCTTCTTAATGTTCGGGAAATATTCATCTGCGGCGATGAAGGACATCAGTCCCGATAGGACAGAGAAAACCCGTGAAGTGATCCAAGAAAACGGCGGTAAGATAATATCTATGTATGCCGTCATGGGTGAACATGATCTTGTCTTCACCATCGAGTTTCCTGATGCGGACAGAGCCATAGTCACCTCGGTCGCTTTGTACAAATTGACCGGAATTCATTTCACAACTTCACCGGTAGTTGACGTGGAGCAGTTTGACAAACTCGTGGGAGAGGTAAAGGAGATATAGTCTCGATCTTAAAATCCATAACAAATAAACAAAGGAGAAAAATCATGGAAAAACAAGTCATCAATTATGAGACCATGCTTAAGGTTTCAAAGGCAATCTCTCACTCCAAAGACCCGGAAGAAGTTGCTTTAATGACGGTAGAAAGCATTAAAACAGCTTTGAATGTCAAGGGTTGTTCTTTGTTTCTGTTCAATCGGAAAACAAATGAACTGGAGCTGGCCACTTCATTCGGGTTGAGTGATGAGTATATAAATAAAGGCCCTATTAGTGCATTGCGCTCCATTGCTCAATCGCTGGAGGATGGTCCAGTGGCGATATATGATGTTATGGATGATCCTAGAATCCAGTATCCTAAAGAAGCTCAGAAAGAAGGAATCTCCTCCATACTTTCAGTGCCTATCGTTGTCGGGGGCAATTTAATAGGGGCTGTGCGCGTTTATACATCTGAGCCCTGGGAGTTCACGCTGGATGATGTGAATTTTGTTCAGGCGCTGGCCCAAATAGCCGGAGGGGCTATAAATATGGCCCGGTATGTTAAAGGATTAAAAAGCAGCATTGAAGTCTTGAAAACGATGAAGGAAGTTCAGACCCAGCGATCTACAAGAAGGACCCCTTATGAGGGAGTTCCCATAAGTGTTTCTTCGAGTGAACTTGTTGAGAAGGAATAAGACCGTCAGCGGTATGACGGGAGACTGTCACATGCCGTTCTGAGAGGGCGTGGGGGTGAGATTCCCCCGCGCTACTCGACCGTATACATTCAAGCTACAGATTGAATGTATCTGCCATGTATCTGGAAGCTAATGAAAAAAGACCAGCCACTACATATTGGGGTCGGCCTTTTCGCTAAAAAGCTGTGATATATTGTCAAATGAAGCTTTAACCCACTTTTCAATTCTCTCAAAACAAGTGTTTTTGAATTCGGATTTGGGATTCTTTCGATTTTGGATTTTGGAATTGGGATTGCGAATTTTGATAAGGAGAATGTCTAATTCTATACCTTGAGTTTGGCCCTGAGCCCTAAGCCTTGCGCCTTTTACCTTTAACCTTTTTGTTTCGCTTTATGTTTCTTTCCTGCGCTTCTCTTCACTGCGAATTTCGCGCCGCAGCAGTTTGCCGACTTTGGATTTCGGCAGCATGTCTCTGAATTCGATATAATGCGGGACTTTATAGGACACCAGGGTTTTACGGCACCACTTGATGAGTTCATAGCCGGTGATGCCTTTGATGTCTTCTTTGAGCACCACATAGGCTTTTATGCGCTCACCGACTTTTTCATCCGGCAGGCCAACCACGCAGGAGGCGATTACAGCCGGATGTTCCTGGAGGGCCGATTCAATTTCCGAAGCCGACACCCGGTAGCCTTTGTGCTTGATGGTATCCACCGTACGGTCCACAAAATACAGGTTGCCGTCTTCATCCATGGACATAATGTCGGCGGTGCGATACCACTTTTCACCGCCCAGATCCACAAAGGATGCGGCGGTTTCCTCGGGCTTTTTTAAATAGCTGGAAACCATGTAGGTCGAAGATACCAGCAACTCCCCGGGCTTTCCCGTCGGCACGGGTTCCAGCGTGGCGGGGTCGACAATTTTTACCTTTTTGCTCTTGACGATGCGGCCCACACTTTTGGGCGGATTTCCCTGATTCACCGGGCACATGGCCACACCGCCGCAGGTCTCGGTGGCGCCGTAACCCTGGTAAATGGGACGGCCGAATTTTTCTTGCCAGCGTTTGCCGATTTCCACCGGCAGCACATCACCGCCGCTGAAACAATATTCCAGGGAGCTAAGATCATACTGGTGCAGGCGCACATGCTCCAGGATCATGCGATACAGCGCCGGAACACCGATCATGGTTTTGGCCTTGAAACGCTGAATGGCGTCAAAGGCCGCGTCCAGGTTGATGCGGGGCTGAAGGATTAAGCTGCCGCCGGTTAAAAGTGTGGCCAGACTGCAGGTTTGTCCCAGAATATGAAACAGCGGGGCATTGCCCATGACCACGTTTTCCTCGGGTGCAAACAGCGGGCTGCTCATCGTGATTTGCTCACGGGCTGATACCAGGAAAAGATTATGGGTGATCGGGACGCCTTTGGGAAACTTGGTGGTTCCGCCGGTGTACAGGATTTCGGCAATGGAATCACCGTTGCGGTCGTTAGCCGGCAGGGGCGCAGATGGGACCCGATAGCGGGACAGCAGCGCTCGAAAGGAATAGGTGTTTTGATCCAGGGCAATTTTGCCTTTGGGAATCACATCGAACAGGTATCCGAAATACCGTTTCCACCAGGGCAGCAGGTCGGCCATTTTTGCAATAATGACCTTTTTAAGGCCCGTTTCAGGCAGAACGCTGGTCACGTAACCAAAATTGGTGTCCATACAGACAATGGCTTCGGCCTCGCTGTCGTTGGCCATGTAGCTGATGTCGTGGGGTGTATATATCGGTGTAATGGGGACCGCGACGGCACCTAATTTTTGAATCCCCAGCCAGGAGACCACCCACTGGATGCTGTTGGGAATATACAGCATAACTTTCCGGCCGGCTATGATACCGTTATCGCTGAGAGCAGCCGCAAACTGTTCCGCCAGGGCCTTTAATTTACGGTAAGAAAATCGGGTGCCGAGATAAACCACAGCTGTTTTATCCGGGTGGCGCTCCGCCGTCGCTTCAAAGGCTGAATAAATATTATGATTCGTTTCCATGCTTCCTGCCTCAAACGCCGAAATAGGCGGATTTTATTTCGGGATTGTCCATCAATTCCTGACCGGTTCCCGCTAAAGCCAGCATGCCGTTTTCGATAACATATCCGCGGTCAATAACCGGCAATACGGGTCGGGCAAATTGCTCGGTGATCAGAATGGTAATTCCGGATTCTTTTCTAAGATTTGTAATGGCATCAATCAGCATGGTCTGCATCATGGGGCTTAAACCCAGCAATGGTTCATCAAGCAGCAGCAGGGCGGGTTTGAGTATTAATGTCATGCCGATAGCCAGCATCTGCTGCTCACCGCCGCTTAAAAACCCGGCCTTGCGCTTTTTTAATGGATTCAAAGCGGGGAAGATGTCGTAAACCTGCTTGATTCTCTGGGGCATATCGGATCGTTTTACCAGGTGACCGGCTATTTTCAGATTCTCCGCTACATCACTTTCAGCAAAAATCGGATGCCGCTCCCTGGATAAAACCAGGCCTTTTTTTACCCGCTCAAAGGGTTGTACCTCGGTAATGTTTTCACCCTTGAAGACGATCTCCCCATAAATAGTTATTCTTTCACCGCCTTTGCGCTGTTCTTTGATCTTCATGTCTATAATGAGACCTGAGATCGTGTTCATCAAAGTGGTTTTGCCGGCGCTGTTGGAACCGATGACACCGAC
>PVMK01176692.1_pt1 | contig 12672 bp, 11 predicted proteins | sample 1853481 | NCBI WGS metagenome assembly PVMK01 (sample SAMN08533507, study PRJNA380276) | Marine sediment metagenome, whole genome shotgun sequencing project.
CCTTGACGCAATTTCTGTACAGCTTCCCGGAGTGGAATTATTCTAAAGCAATCTGCGAGCCAACTCATTTGCTGATCAAATGTTTCTGTGTCTTCTTTTCCAGGAGATTGGGGGTCAGGTTGAGCTAATACTTGGTGGAATATCAGTATGGACAGCCGGGTGTTTAATCCACCCATAGAAAGCAGATTTTTGAGTGCATAATTTGTCAAGGAAAACCTAGATTGTTTGGGTTGCATGGGAGTTTCGAGATGATCAAATTCATGTGCTGGCATCAATACTGTCCAGGAACGTTACAAATTAATCCTTACATAGATAACTTTTCCCTTTGCAGGGTCAGCCTGAGTCTCTGGTAATTGCTTGTGAAGGGTTTAGCTCTCCAAGTTGGCGCAAAGAGTCTGTACTCTTTACAGGCATAGCCAGCGCAGTTTGTTCCACAAGCTCTTTTTCTACTAGGATGCGGGTTGCCACCATAGCCGTCATCAGATAATAGGGCACATCCCAATAGAGCAGGCTGAGAAATGCTCCGCCTATGGCAAAACCGACAAAGCTTACTTGAATCATGGAAGCTAGACTGGAAGCCCATTGGTATCCATCTAGACCTCTTGTGTTACGAATGATCCATTGGCCAGACCTCCAGGTTAAGAATCCGAATAAAAGATATAAACCTAAACCAACAAAACCATGCTCACCTAGAGCTTGGAAATATATGCTGTGGGCAGCACGTGGTATATTGCTGTAGGCAGCATATCGTGTATCCTTTCTGTCGGGGGCATAACGGGCAAAGGTTCCAGGTTCAGCGATTTCAAAGCCACCACCGACGATTGGTCTATCCTTGGCAAGATTGAAAGCCATCCCCCAGGCGTTGAAACGTCCCATAACTGATTCATCCTGCTCGTATGTTTGGATGGTACCCATTCTTTCGTCCCATCTAGCAGGCATATATGCGAGCATTAACGGAAGAGCAAGAATAAATAATAATGCTATGCGGATCTTATACTTGCTTTTGAGCCATAGGAATACCCCCCATGCCTGCAATTGCCAGCAGTGCACCGCGCGAATACGAACCAAGGGATGCCATCGCGCAAAGAACCATAACAACTGTCAGACTATAGCGCACCCATATTTTCTTAGAAATTACTTGAAAATAGTGTAGCAAGGGTATGATCATGACGAGAGCAAGGGCCATCTCAGTATTTCCCCGCAATGAATGAGTCTATCAGGCCCCAAGACCATATGTACCCCACCAGTGGTGAGCGTAAAGATTCCTCCTTTGACGCCCGTAATAGCATAATGAAAAAAGTATTACCACAAGAAGAAGTTGCACTTGTTGTTTTGTCTTTATGAGCATAAGAGTCACAAAAGTAAACGCCATGATCTTCATCACCTTGTTCCACTGGTCGTATACTAAGTCCGGATATATGGCAAAAAGCGTGGTCACATTCATCCAGAGAACGAAAGCGATGAGAACCATGACGGGTGGAGCAAGAGGTAAGTTCTTAGGATCTTTAGAGAAAAAAAGACTCAATAAAGTCACACCCCCAACAATTGCAGCAAATGGAATATCCTCATACGCAAATCCATATGCTAGTCTATGAGGATTCATGACGGCGAGCCATACCCACAACAAGACACCAATGTATGGCCTCCTGAAAATGAAGGGTATGATACCGGCGATAATTAGAGTGACAAGAATATCTCTCATGTGTAATTTAACTAATATTCATCCATAAACATAGTCGCATTAATGTGTAAGGCAAGAATTCAATAAAACAGAATAATGATCTAGGAAAGACAACGGCTTGAATTCCAGTTTTCTTGAAAAAACGTCAGCGGGGTGGCCGCTGAAAATCGTCAACACAACCGTAACATTTCATTAACATACGAAATTTGGTTGCTACAGGGTAATCCTTTTGAGCTAGTATTCTGTGTGAAAAAATCACAATGTGAGCTAATACGAATAGGTGCGAATTTCTCAATAAAATTGGGCGTAGCAAATTTACAACACTAGCGATCTTTAACGAAGAAATATTATAAATATGAGTGTGGTCTAGCTTAAACTCGACGACCTCAGACACTTAGAGCTAACGATAAATTCAGAGCAGTCTCGTCCCGTATGATGAGAGAGATCATGAATTAATATTTGAATACCATTATCATTTTTTTTGCAAACTGTACTTGCTCAGGTATTCGGATGACGAATGGGTGATGGCCTATAGAGTAGCATCCATCTGATCAGGTATTTCCTAACCGCACAGATTGGTCTAGATGGTCCTATCGCATTAACCATCAAATATCGTGTAGCGGATTGGGTTATTCTAGTTATTAATTTTTGTGCTACAGACGGTACGTAGCGAATTCACCCTGGCTAGTAATGTTACCTTTGTGGCGGCAAAGTGGAACGGGAAAAAGTATCTAGGTGCGCCTTGCTGCCTTGATAACTTCCCATCTCTTATTGGAAGAGCTGAACGGGGGGGGGGAGATACACTTAAAGGTTTTCTGATAAACTGAATGTACTAGTTTTTCTGTTGCTTAGTCTTTTTATCTGCTATTTACCAAAAAATCAATTTCTGAAGTATTTTTCTATGGATTTACAGGTCTGCGTTATTTCTGCATTACGGTGGTCAATTATTGGTCGGATCGTTAGTCAGGTTGCAACCTGGTCAGCGACATATAGAGGTTTCAGAAAAGTAGATTGTCGGAACCGCAAATAAAAAATTATTTGAAGGAGAATAAAAAATGTGCGGCATAGCGGGTGTATTTGGACCTTTTACTGAAAATGACGTTTCAAGAAAAGTAGAAAAAATGTGCACGGCGATTCACCATCGTGGCCCGGATGATCGCGGTTCTTCAACTTTTCCTCAACAGGGTATTGGTATGACCCGGTTGAGTATCATTGACCTTGCAGGGGGTCACCAACCAATCTGGCTTGATGATAAAGTTGGCATCGTTTTTAATGGTGAAATATATAACTATTTAGAATTAAGGCAGGATCTCATTAAACGCGGAGCTTCATTTCGCACCCATTCAGATACTGAAGTAATTCTTCAACTCTACTACCATGAAGGAATAGAAGGGCTGGATAAGCTAGAGGGTATGTATGGTATTTGCTTGCTTGATCGCAGACATGGAAGAGCATTCCTTATCCGTGATCCCAGTGGTATAAAACCATTCTACTACGGAAACCTTGATGGAGGGTTTTACTTTGCCAGTGAAATCAAATCTATTATCGCTGCGTGCGAAAAGAAACCTCAAATAAATTTGCAGGGTGTTCATGATTATCTATCTTTCAGATATGTACCAGGCCCGCAAACCATCTGGAAAAATATCCATAAACTCCAACCAGGCCACATGATCGAATATGATTTAAACAACCATACCTATTTGAGCAAACAGTACTGGTCTCCGAACTTCAACAGCGCTTCATTAGATCCTTCCCGCGACTATGAAAAAGAATTTGAGGAATTATTCCTCAAATCTGTCAACCAGCAATTATTAGCATCCGATGTTCCTGTAGGCGCTTTTCTAAGTGGTGGCCTTGATTCAAGTGCAATTTGTGCCGCCGCAGTGGAATTAGGCCATACAAATTTTCACACCTATTGCGTTGCTTTTCAGGGCGACAAAAAATATAGTGAACTTGATTATGCCAACATGGTAGCTCGCCACTTAAAAACAGATCATCATGAAGTATTCGTTACAGTTGACGGTTTTAAGGAGTTCATGGAGGAGCAACCGTGGTATACAGACGAGCCATTAGCCAACCTCACAACGGTTCCATTATATTTTTTATCAAAAGCGGCTAAAAAAGATGTTAAGTCCGCCCTTTCTGGAGAAGGCTCGGATGAGTTTTTAGCCGGTTACCACTACAACAGATTTGCTCAAGTATCTTTTAAGAGACAAAATCAATTATCTAGGATCCCCAAGCTTGCATTTTCCATGATGTCCCATCTTTATCCCAAGGGACACAAAAAACAACGGCTATTTGACTCATTGGGGCGGTTTGGCTGGGAAGGATACATCAGGCCATATATGCAGGATTATGCTCCGCAATTTCCCGAAGACGAAAAGAAACAGTTATGGATCCATGAGAACTACGAAAATTCTTGTAGATTTAATGAAAATATGCTTGAAAATTGTTCGTCCAGAAATCCTATGGATTTAGAAATGTCACTAAAAGCCCGTGATTGGCTTGTCGAAGACATACTTATGAAGAACGATAAAATGTCTATGGCCGCCTCACTGGAATGCAGGGTTCCTTTTCTGTCCCGTGAATTAATGGAATGGTGCTGCACATTACCCCACGAGTGGAAGATTGGGACTAGTGAGCAAGGGTTTACAACAAAAAGAGTACTCCGTGAATTCTCTATAAAACGGTTGCCCAGAGAAATTATTTACAGAGAGAAAAAAGGTTTCCCGATACCTGTCTACGAATGGCTGACAGGCCAATTAAAGGGGTGGGCTGAAGACGTCTTATTCCATCAGGGCCTCTTTGAAGACTGGTTTGACATGCAAGAAGTCAGAAATATATTTGATAAAGCCATGCAAAATAATATTCATCATCAAAACAATCTTTTTCTGTTGATTACTCTAGCATTTTGGAAAAAAAAATGGGCTTAAGCATAATAACAAAATCGTACAAACTGGAAACCTGCTCCAGACCATTCGTGAAAAAAGATTTATACAACAACACAACCTCTACCATATCAGGATATTTTAGTCTTGGAGAAAAGAGGGCGTTTTAGTTTTGGGCTGACTGTTTTTTTTTCACATAAAAATTTAATCATGCGGATTATAATTTCTAATTATCCGTCCTCGTCTACTTCAAAACACCTCTGATGAAGCTCTTCCTTTATAAGAAAAGATTATTAAGCTGACTCAAAACAAGACCAAATTTGGTATAAATAGTATTGCATGCAAAAAAGTTTTATTTAATGCCACAGCAAAATTCAAAAACTTTATCCGGGAGAAGTATTCAAAGGCACTAAATGGTATGCCGCCATGCGGTGGTCTATAAGAGGTTTAGGGTTTATCAGTTCCGCCATTCTAGCAAGATTGTTGATACCAGAGGACTTCGGACTTGTTGCAATCGTGCTAGTTATATTCGGCCTTGTGCGCTGCTATTTGACTTTTGGGGTTAATTGGGCCCTTGTCCAAAACAACAAGGCAACAGACGATCATTTTGATACTGCATGGACTTTGCGCCTCTTTCGAGTCTTTTGCTATAGCTATAATTCTTGCTGGCTCCTCTTCATTTATAGCCAGTTCTTATGGTGACATCAGGCTTGAGGCTATATGTCAGATTTTGGCGGTGGGTGTCTTAATCAGGGGTTTTGAAAATATAGGCACGGTTAAATTCCTGAAGGAAATGAGATTCTCCAAAGATTTTTTAAACAATGTTGTTCCAAAAGTTATCTCTACATTCATTACTATCGGTCTGGCCTTCTACTACAGATCCTACATGGCCTTGGTTATAGGAACAGTGTTACATAATCTGGTGGTCGTTATTGTAAGTTATATTATAGTGAGCTTCAGGCCAAAATTTTCTTTTAAAAAAATATCAGAAATATGGGGTTTTTCTCAATGGGTGCTGGTACGAAATGTGGCGCAATATATTAGTGAGCAAGGTGATCTGTTACTTCTTGCAGTATTCACAACGCCGCGAAATATTGGTTTTTATAAATGGGGGAACTGAGCTGTCCTTCATGGCTATTACCGAAGTTCAACATGCCTTTTGAACGAGCGTTATATCCCGGCATGGCCAAAATCAAGGATGATCATGACCGACTGATCAGAGCCTATCTCAAAGCCATGAGTATGTTAGTCTTTGGTTGCTACGCCGCTCGCTCTCGGTTTTGGGGGGAGTGGCAAATGAATTCATCCCCATCTTCTTGGGAGGGGGAGACAAATGGCTCCCGATTGTGCCCCTTGTTGAAGGCCTGGTCTTTTTCGCCATGTTCACTTCACTGTATCAGACGTCCACTGATCTGTTATTTATTACAGGGAATGTTAAATACACTGCTTTTATATTCTGGGATTCAAGCGCTTGTTACGATAGCTACATTATACCCCGCTTTCCTTCTACTGGGACTGGTAGGAGTGGTTTATGCAAGAGCATTCATTGGTTTCATCATGTTTTTTGTCGTAAGTTTATTAGTGGTCCGAAAATGTCGGGTCGCCTTTGGTGAGATAGTCATTTCAGTCTGGCGACCGGTGGTGGCAGGGGTAATGATGTATATCTTATTGATCAATATTTCCAGTCCGTGGTTACTTGAAAACTGGCTTGTTTTAATCATCAAGATTATACTTGGCGCTGCCCTTTATGTATCATTCATACTTATTTTATGGTGGTTGGCGGGCAAACCGGAATCTAGTGAGAAGACCCTTTTAGGATTGATGATGAAAAAGGTCATGTCGTAATTAATGATCTAGTCATTCTGAGAACGCTCTCCACACAACATAAATGCATGGCTAAACAATAGCCCTAGAAATGGAATATAACGAAATAGCCACTTGGCTAAACGAGTCTCTACCATCCACTGAGAACGACTCCAACGTGCGGGTAGGATAGGCATCCAATGTAATTTTATATTTACTAGACCACTGCTTTTCATCAAATTACGCATACTTTGGTGCGATTCATAACGCAAATGTATCGGGCGTTTATGAAACCAACGAAAAAATCTTTCCCATAAATGTGGCAGGCATTTTTCGTTCAATGCATCAATCCAAACCTGACCCGCCTGGTTTTGTCACCTTTGATAAACCATGGATGACAGTGATTGAATTTTCAAGAGCTTGTGTAACCCCAAAACAAATGACTCCGTCGAAGCTGCTTTGTTTAATAGGTAGTTGGTTGATATCTGCTACACACCAGGCTATAGATTGGTTCCCTTTTTGCATGGCTTTCTGTAAAGAAAGAAAAGAGTAGTCGAGTCCCAATAACATCTGAACCTTGACTGGTCATGAATCTCGAATAGGTACCTGCACCGCAACCAGCATCCAACCAAGTATTTTTTTCTAATATGCTGTTTTCCCAGATATCAATAAATTGGCGTAAACGCGTGTCTAATCCTGTTGGTGACCAGCCAGCAATACCGGCGTCGTCGTGTGCATTAATAGCAAAGTTCTCAAATCTTTCCTTCCATTTTTTTTCAAAATTATGTTGGGTTTTCCTCATCTCTAATTTTGTTTCTATTTATTTGGCGTAATTTGAGTATAAAGTTTATTCTAGGGGTAACCGCTCACCCCATATTTTATGCGCACCACCCACCAATGCTATTTGAATAGTGATCAGTGGTTTATATCCCTTTGTTCGCCATGGATTGCAGATCACTGCTGTCCCGTTAACTTGTAAGTAAGGCGGCCTGATTCAGCCATAATTTCAACAATTTTACGAAAGATAATTTAGAGAAAGATCCTTCAAATATTTTAAGTCTATCTTTGTTGCTGGCATACAGGAAAAGAAATTTTAGATGCTTCTTTTGTTTTCTTGTGCTTAGAACCTTGTGTTACCTCGTTCATCGGAGGAACTGGTAGAAGACCTTGTAACGGTAACTCGTAAAAATCTGACACCAGAAAGACCAACGCCGATCTCGATTGAGTTAGTTAGGTGTGATCTTACTAGATGCGATCATGCTTACCACGTAACGGAATTTTCCTGACTTTTCTGCGGGGATTTCCGCTACTTCATGGATAGAAATCTTTACCTCATGCCCTAGTCGATCTTTGAATCCTAGCTCGATATCCTTCACAATTTTTGGGGGGAGCCCGTTTTCTGATACTACGTATACGTGTGTAAGACCCAAGCTCTCCTGAATAATCTTGAAAGCGCTTACTTGTGGCAGGTCCCGCAGAATGTAGATTAGGGCTAGACCATGCATGATTGTGCCATCTTGGGCAACCAGGAAATCGGTACTTCGCCCCTGGATTTCCTTAAGCAATGGTAACCCACGACCACAGTTGCAGATGTTGGTATCGAGAACACCAATATCTCCAGTACGGTAGCGGATAAAGGGGAAATCCTCTGTGGCAAGATGGGTTACGACAATTTCTCCTGATTCACCAGGGGGTAGGCCAATTCCGTTTGGGTTCACAATTTCGACTATGATATCTTCAGCGGTGAGATGCATCCCTCCCTCAGGACATTCATGGGCTATGAAGCCTGAGTCGCGACCACCATATCCGTTGGCCACTGGACAGTTAAATGTTCTATTGATCTGTAAGCGTTGTTCGTCGTAGAGTCTTTCTGAGGTTACAAATGCAACCCGAATATCCAGATTGCTCATGTCTTGCTTCCTTGTATCAGCATGACGGGCGATATGAGATAGAGCAGAAGGGTAGCCAAATAGCATTTTAGGGCGCATGGTTCGGATTTCTTCAAGAAAACCATCAAGTTTTTGTTCGGACATTTCAAAAGCGGGTAACAATTTGGTCCTAAGCAACCGATCACGAAGAATACGAATGTTATCTTGTACGTCAAGCTCGATGGGGGATCCCCAAACAACAATTTCCGGGTCGCCAATATCTACCCCCCACCAGCGTGTGGCGCGCCATTTTGCTGCGACATCGTGACTGACACGCTTTTTTCCAATATAAAAAATTAGTGGTTCACCACTTGAACCACTGGTGTTAAAGCTAGCTAGATCTTGAGCAATTTCGGATTTCAATGCTTCGGTATTGGCACGGATTTTTGATTTGTCTAGAAAGGGTATACGTCTGAGATCGGTAATGGAGCGCATATTTTCTACCTTAAATCCAATCTCTTCGAATAGTTTTCGGTAATAGGGTACGTGTGTTTGAGTATGTTTAAGAAGCTGGCATAGTTTGGATAACTGGAGTTCCTTCAGTTGTCTCTCATCCCACCACTGCGAGGATTCCATCTCCTTGCACACTTTAACGCTGTCATGTTTCTTGAAGCGTTCATGTAAAGGAAAGAGTACGCTCGATATAAGCGAAGTGTATAAACCCATTTTTTGTTTACGAATAGATTTTTGCTAGTGTTCTTTCACAAAGTTATTTTGTTTCTTTAGCACATTTTCATATACATCTAACAATCGGTTTCGCACCTTTTTCCATGTATAGCTTTGCACGGCATTAAGTCCAGCCGACCTAATTTGCTGAGCCTTAGCTGGATCGTTTAACAGTACAAGAATAGCATCTGCCATGGCTACTGGGTCTTGTACGGGTACCAGCAACGCTGTGTTGCCATGCTCTACCAGATAGGGCACTCCCCCAACGTTAGTACTTACTACTGGCACTCCACTAGCTAACGCTTCCAGTACCGAAATGGGCATGTTGTCCGCCAAGCTGGGATTTACCATGACATCTGAACTATGGTAAAGCGCCGCCATTTCATTGTTATTCACTCGCCCCGTAAAAATGACGGCGTCTTGCAATCCCAATTCAGCCGAAAGATTTTCCAGGGCTTGTCGCTCAGGCCCAGAACCGGTAATAGTAAGTCTCGATGTTGGCAAAAGTTTTATAACTATACTAAAAGCACGAAGTGCTGTTGCGTTGTCGTAAATCAGCTCTAGGTTGCGTGCAATTAAGATGTGTGGAGAATCTGTTTTTGATACAACTCTAGAGCTAGTTCTAGCCGAAAAACGGCTTAAATCTATAATATTGGGTACGATACAGGTTGAGAAACCACGTTTGCTAAACACCGCTTCAAGGAATCCAGAAGGAACAATGATAGCGTTAGTTTGGCACAAACTAGGTTTAACCCAGGAAAAATCTTTGTCAAAAAAAGCATCTGCCTCTCCTCCACGGTAATTGACGATAACTGGTTTTTTCTTGATTCTAGCTATCCAGATAGCTGGAGCAGCGAAGAGGTGCCACGACCAGCCTGAGTTGGCCATAATATGAAATAACTGGACTTTATTTGCGCATTGCCAAAGATGGATCAGATAGGGAAGCAATCGAAACGCCGCTCTTATTCCTTTTATTTGTCCTACCCAGCGTGGGCTATAGGAGCGATTAACCTGAATTAGTTCCACTAAAATACCTTCATCACGCAGTAATTTTGCTAATTGCTGCGTTTGATTTGCCATTCCTCCAGGAGGAGGAGGTAAGGGTCCAACTAATCCAATGTGCAAGCCGGTTGTTTTCATCTTGGTAATTCTTTGTTGACAAGTGAGTCATACACATCTTTGTAACGAGCTACACTAACTTGCCAGTTACGTTCTGTTTCTACAAAGTTTCGTGCTGAAGCGCGCAAAGCAGGCCAGCTATCGTATCTTGAAAGGAGACCTAATGCCTTAGTTGCTAAGGCATCTGGACTGTCTGACTTGAAAATAACACCGGTTTCTCCGTCTTGAATAAGCTCCAAGTGTCCGCCAACATCTGAAGCCATAAGTATCTTACCTTGCGCCATTGCTTCAAGTGGCTTAAGAGGTGTCACTAGATCAGTAAGTCGCATTCGTAGCCTAGGGTAGACTAGAACATCGATCAAATTATAATAGCGCTGAACCTGGTCATGAGGAACGCGGCCGGTAAAAACTACCTTATCTTCTATCTGTAGCTGTCTTGTAAGAGCCTTAAGTTCTTTTTCTTGTGGGCCTCCACCGACTAACAGAATTCGAATATCTGGATTTGGGAAAGCATCTTCGGTAGGGCTTGCAACAGAATATTTAATCCTTCGTATGCGTAAAAAGACCCGATAAAACCAAGCAGTAATTTTCCATTGAGACCAAGATCCGCAGTAAGCTTTAGGTCCGGCTTTTCACCTACCCTAAAATTTTCAATGTTAACGGCATTTGGGATAACAGTGACTTTATCGGGCAAGATACCCCGTCCTAGAATATCATTTCGTAGTCCTTTACAGATCGTGGTCACAGCGTCTACACGTTTCAGAGCGTAACTTTCTAAGGCACGGGTGAGGCGATAGCGAATCCCCCATTCTGAGTTGGTACCGTGATCTACCGCTGCATCTTCCCAGAATGCCTGACTTCATAGACGACGGGTATGTTTAGGCTACGTGCAACACGTAAAGCGGGTAATACATTGAGTGTGGGTGAGTGAGCGTGCAGAATATCCGGCCTGACAATTTTGACCACTTCACTCAAGCGGCGAGTCAGACTATTAATTATGGAAGCTTGATTCAGGACGGGTACTTTTGTTATAGCTCCTGATGTGCTTGGGGTGCGGTAGAAATGCCAATTATCAATATCCTCTTCAGAAATATTACAGTATCCTTGCTTCTGGCTTGTCAGATGAAAGGTTTTCCAGCCCAGAGCACGTTGTTCCTTGAGAATGGAGAGAGTGCGGAAGGCATAGCCACTTTGCAGTGGAATAGAGTGGTCAAGTATGTGCAGGATTCGCATTAATATTCTTTAAATCGTTGCACATAAATAATCTAGATTATTACAGAGTATTATCGGCCAATATTTGATTATTCTACGGTAAGTAGATTTAGGAAAGGCATGTCATTAGTTAAATGACCGTGTCTTTATTCATGTTCCGTGCTAGCAGCCTTTTTCTAGATTAATTGCTCATTCCAATTCATACTGTATACGACAAAGATGATCCTGTCAGAAAAGGATGACGTGAACGACTAGAAAACAAGGGTTATACGAATAAAGTAGGCAGTAGTTACCAAGTCGTACAATGCTAAGAGTTTTAATCCTTTCTTCCCGTCGAATTTACGCTCAACCGATTAATGTGTCAACGCAACAACGGTCCAAGGGGGAATCAAGTGTGACCAAATAACTTTTACTCAAAGATAGATATTTTTCTCGTGTAGAGCTAATTTCGAATAGAAAAGAGTTCCCATTACTTCTCTGCATAAATTTAGTTGCTAAAACCTAGACTTGCTTGTCCTGAACAGGCTACAATTCGGGCTTTTAAGAAGCTTTGTATCATGCGTGTTTTTCGCGGGACTCCCGTTCAAGCAAAGGATTCCACTGCGCTTACTATAGGTAATTTCGATGGAGTGCATTTAGGTCATCAGGCTATGCTTGCTCGCCTGAAAGAAGCAGCTACCCGGCTTGGTCTTGTTTCCTGTGTCATGATTTTCGAGCCGCATCCACGAGAACTTTTCACGCCGGATCAGGCACCCACACGGCTTACTAGTCTTAGGGAAAAACTAGAGTTGTTAGCAGAATTATGCATAGAGCGGGTGCAGGTTTGTCACTTCGATTTTGATTTTGCATCGATTAGCGCAGAAGATTTTATCGTACGTATCCTGAAACGGGGGCTTGCTGTCCGCTGGATTCTAGTAGGCGACGATTTTCGTTTCGGCGCACATCGCACTGGTGATTGTGACATGTTGAAAACATCTTCTGTACAACATGGTTTTGAAGTTGCGGAAATGCCAAGTTACACCTTAGGTGATCTACGGGTTTCGAGTACGGCGGTGCGGGAAGCACTAGTGACAGGTGACCTAAAGCTTGCCAGACTCCTTCTGGGGCGGTTTTATAGCATTAGCGGACGCGTGGTTGAGGGCGATAAACTGGGCAAGAAAATAGGTTATCCAACCGCCAATATTCAATTGAGGCATAATCGGCCGCCACTATCTGGAATCTTTGTGGTCAAGGTGTATGGTACCGACAGGTTATCCCCACGAGAAGCAGTATATGGTGTAGCTAGTTTAGGTGTTCGCCCTACCGTGCATAAAGACGGTAAACCAGTTCTTGAGGTACATTTGTTTGATTTTGAAAGAGAGATATATGGTTGTCA
>PVMK01114837.1_pt1 | contig 12669 bp, 6 predicted proteins | sample 1853481 | NCBI WGS metagenome assembly PVMK01 (sample SAMN08533507, study PRJNA380276) | Marine sediment metagenome, whole genome shotgun sequencing project.
AAAGCCAGGATGTTGTGTTGAGCTTATCGCACTTATACGATAGCGCAAGGTTGTCCCCTTCAACGCTTCCTCCATGTTCCTCAAGAGGCTGTGGGAGGCTCTAAGAGAGGGGGGAGTAAGTTGGTGTTATCCGGTAAAGCTCCCCCCTCTTTTTTTCCTGTCCCCTGCGTCCCCCTTCGTCTCATGCTTTAAGTTGAGCCACAGGTAAAGTGAAATTGCATCTTATCTGAATTACGATAATCATCGATTTTTACAATATTTCGCCGAATTGCTACGATGCTGATCGGTGGGAAAATAGTAAAAATGCAATTATGACGGACAGCAGCCGATTATGGTTCACTGGAGGAAAATTTCAGTTTAAATGCCGGCGCCTTTTTGAGACACTTTTTCAAATGCACACGCTTACAATCGGTCTTAAAACCGACGATTTTTATAGGGTGCTGTTGTTGTCAACGTCTGATAATTTCTATTTATGTCAACTTAAAGGGGATTTCCCAGACCCAGTTGTACCCGATTACAGTCGAATATTTTAAATTTTGGCACTGTGTTTTTTTAAGATCATTGTGATTGCCAATCCTAATCCACAATAATTTCCTTAAATATTTATGTTTAAATAGGCACGATTTATACAATTCGAAACAACCAAAAATATTTAAGATTGGCATAAGTAAGATCCAATTGGCTTCTGCGATAATTATGGAATTACCCCCATTCCCTATTTGTCCTCTTTTTAAACTTTTATTTATTGATTATTATTTTTATTCTATGATATTTATTTGGCGAATCGCTTTTACATATTCTATTTCTTATCAAAAATATTTACCTGCCGGGCGAGACATTGAGCGATCCTATTATAAATACCAAGCTGCACCGACCCCCGGTTGATAGGAACTATGTCTATCGGCCGCATCTAATCGCACAGCTTGATAATCTCCGCGGTAAGCCGCTAACCTTGGTCTCTGCTCCTGCCGGATATGGCAAAAGTGCTCTAATTAGCTCTTGGCTGGAGAAGTACGAAAATCCCGTAGCTTGGTTATCGCTGAGTGAAAGCGACAGTGATTTACGAACGTTTATAAGTTATTTTGTGGCAGCCGTTCATAAACATTTTCCCGAGGCCTGCCAGAAAACTCAGGCCCTGTTGAAAAATCTCGATTTGCCGTCTTTTGAGACTTTAGGCACCAGCCTATTGAATGACTTAGACCGGATCAAGCAGCCTTTCATCCTGGTGTTGGATGATTATTACCTCATCAGAGAAATAGCAGTCCATAAGCTGATCGCCCAAATACTGAAACATCCCCCGCAATTCTTTCATCTGGTAATCGTTGGCCGGCGTGATCCCCCTTTACCGATTTCTTCACTTCGTGCGCAAAGCCAATTGATAGAGATCCGAGCCGAAGATCTGTGCTTTTCAGCAGCGGAAACGGAGACGTTACTAAATCGGCTTCTGGGAATTCAGGTCGATGCGCCCACAGCCGCCGCTTTGGCAAAGAAAACTGAGGGTTGGGTGACGGGTTTGCGTCTTGCAGCGCTTTCCATGCAGCGCCAGCCTGATATCGACCCCAAATTGTTAGAACCGCATGTGGACGCTAATTTTGTGATGGAATATCTTTTCACGGAGGTCTTCTCTCACCAACCACAGGATATCACTCAATATCTTCTGGGTACCGCAGTGCTAGATCGATTCTGCGGCCCGTTGTGTGAGGCTGTTTGTGTACCGGGTGCTGAACCGTTTGTATGCGAAATAAGTGGGTGGGAGTTTATCAAATGGCTCAGAAATGAAAACTTATTCGTGATTCCTTTGGACCCTGAAAAACGATGGTTCCGCTACCACCATCTGTTTCAAAAGCTTTTGGTCAATCAGTTAAATCGTCGCTCCAGCACCGGGGAAATCAAAGCGCTTCACGCCCAAGCCGGCGCCTGGCTAGCAGAAAACGGGATAATTGAAGAAGCACTCCGCCATTATCTGGCCGCAGAGGACATCCCGGCGGCGATACAGTTGGTAGCACGACACGGCCACAATCTGATGAACAACCAACAGTGGCCGGATCTGAAACGCTTGATTGGTATGCTTCCACACGATCACGTTGAACAGGATCCCGAGCTGCTCCTTTTCAATGCCTGGCACCACCATGTGCAGACATCTGGATGCGACCTGCAGACGAAGATAGCTATCAACAGAAAGATTGAGCCGCTGACCAAAAATTTGTCGAAAAAGGCACTGGCCCGTGAAACACAAATAATTGGCCATTTTGAGGCCCTGCGTGGACACGAATTCTGGCTCTCTGCTGACGGTGAGAAAGCCCTGAAATATGGCCTGTCCGCCTGTGATAAAATCCCCATGCACCATAAAAGAGCGCGGGTCTCTGCGTATCTTTTTTTAGCCGGGGCATACCAGATGACTGGTGATTTGGAGATGGGCCTTTCCATTTATACCGATGAGATACAAAAAAGCATAGATAAGGGCAGTGATTACTACGCCCCGTATATAGAAAAGCTCTGCTATTTATACTGGATTGATGCTGACATGGTGGCTATTCGGCAGACAGCCGAGCGTTCACTGGAGATCGCAATGAAACTCCGATTGCCTGAGTCGGTTTCATTTGCCCTCTTTTTCTTAGGGATAGTCAGCTACCATCAAAACAGACTGAAAATCGCCGAAGAAAAGCTGACCCAATTGGTCAACGATTACTATTTCCTTAACGTGGTCATGGCTACCCACGGTAGTGTTGCGCTTGCCATGGTTTATATGGCCAGGGGTGAATTCGACCAGGCCGAACAGTATTGCAAAAAGGCGTTGAACTATGCAATCGATACCAACAACCAGGAAGCCATACGGATCATCCGGGCATACGAGGCAGAATATGCGCTTCGCCGGGGGCATATTGCGAAAGCATCGCAATGGGCGGAACGCTTCAGGAGTGAACCTTTTACAGTGCCATATTTATTCTACTTCCCAAATTTGACTTTGGTCAGAATACTGATGGCCCAGGATACCACGGACAGCCGGCGGCAGGCGGCTGATCTCCTCAATCAATTAAACGATTTTCTTGTATCGATCCATAATAAACAATTTCAGATTAATGTGCTGGCCTTGCAAGCCGTCCACCACGACACACTGGGTGAACAATCGGCTGCATTGGATAAGTTAACCACAGCACTTAACCTGGCAGAACCGAGCGGTTTTATTCGCCTTTTCGTGGATCTGGGACCCCAGATGTTCGGACTGCTGATGCAGCTCGCCAGGCAAAATGTTGCTTTGGATTATATCGGACAGATCCTGGCTGCTTTCAGGGATGATGAACGGGCCGTTATACCGGAAGCTGCTGACCAGCCTATCACGTCTGGCCACCAGTCTCTGGTCGAGCCCTTGACGGATCGCGAGCTCGATGTGCTGGATCTATTGACGCAACGGCTGAGCAACCAGGAAATTGCTGAAAAACTGTTCATTTCAACAACAACCGTCAAAACACACCTGCAGCACATCTACGGTAAGCTAAGCGTCAGCAAGCGCCGTGAGGCGGTTGAGAAGGCGAAGAAAATTGGGATTCTTTGAATCCAAACTTTCCCAGAAATTCCAAATTTTTGGAAGCTTGGCAAATCTGATCACAAAATCAGAAAAATAATTGTTCTCCTAATTTTTCATTCGCCTCGATCTCCCATCCCCTGATTCCACCTTCCCTCCGTGGCTATTTCTAACTTCTAATTCTGCAGAGTCTAAAGCATGGAGAGGCAAGAGGACGCGCTTTCAATTCCACTTTCTCAATTCCACATCATACTTCCCCATCTCATCCTTTTTTCATACTTTTTGGAGGTTTTATTCGAGACTGCGAAAATCTATGATCAACCTGATCCTCATAAAAACCTTGAAAAGCGATTTTCATTATTTCGGTGATGTACGTGTTTTTATAAAAACCGCCGGTGGCAGGAAAGGAAAGATGAGCAATGACCGATAATTTAAACAAGAAACGTATCAAGCTCTGGACACCGGTTACCTATCGTATTGAAGTCGAGGGGTATTTGGCTGAATCATGGTCCGATTGCCTGGCCGGTATGCGTATCACCGTAGGCGAAAGATTAGATCAAACCACGATGACAACCCTGGTCGGTCGGTTAAGGGATCAGGCGGAGCTGTCGGGCGTGCTCAACAGCCTCTATGACCTGCGGCTGCCGATCTTGAAAGTGGAAGTTGTGAAGGGCGAATAGCGCCTAAATAATTTCATTCGCTCAAGTTAGGTGCTGGTTTGGTAAAGGATCCTTCAAATCCGACATATAGACTAAAGAAAGGAGAATGGCAGGCAGTGCGCCATCGCAATAAGTAATATGAGTGTGATCATCAAACAAAAAGCGGATAATCTCCTTCGATTACCGGAAGAGGTGAAAGCGTGCAACAGGCAGCTAGGATTGCTTAGACATGGAGGTAGATATGAAATTATGGATACTGGCTCTTTGGATCCTTATCTCGGGCGGAATCCTGAATGGGATCTGTACAAGCCTCGCCCATGCAGGCGCCTTGTACATATATGAAATGGCTAATCCGTCGGACACGGGCTACGCAGGTGCCGGCTTGGCTGCCCGTGCCGGGGATGCGGGAACCGTGTTTACCAATCCGGCCGGTATGACGCGCTTTAAGAATCCGACAATCCAGGCGGGCTTCACCCCGTTTTACCTTCACGCGCCTTTTGATCCGGATAATAACACGACGGTGGAAGGAAGAGACGGCGATAGCACCCTATTTTTTGCTGGTGCGAATTTTGCCTATATCCATCCTGTGTCGGACGATTTGAAGCTCGGTGTCAGCTTGGGGAATCACTTCGGTCTGGTGCTCGACTGGGGAGACAATTGGGTGGGGCGCTATGTCTCCACCGAGGTCGCCCTGCTCGCGCCCCAGCTGCAACCGACCGCCGCCTACAAGGTGAATGACTGGCTGTCAATCGGTGCCGGGGCCGGTCTGACGCTGGGCTATCTCAAGGACAAGGCTGAAGTCAGAAACCGGATCCCTGGAAAGGACGACGGCAGTTTCGAGTTTTCCGATACCGACTTCGCCGTCCAGGGTAATTTCGGCATCATGATCGAGCCGTCCGAGGGAACCCGGATCGGCGTTCGCTATCTGACGGAAACGGACCTGGATTTTAAGGACGAACCCGACTTTTCGAATGTCGGTCCGCTTCTAGATAGGGGGAAGAAGTTAGACCTCGGTATGAAGATGCCGCAATCCATCATGGCCGGGGTCTATCATCGCTTCAACGACCAGTGGGCCATCCTCGGCAGTGTCGGTTGGGATGATTGGTCCCGTTTCGGTCTAGTGAATGTCGATTTGAGTGGCACGGAGCCCGAGGCCCGCGTTGACGCTGGATTCGATGACACCTGGCATATCGGTGTCGGCGCGGAATACCAGTATAATCCCGACTTGATGTTGATCGCGGGCTTCTCCTACGACTCGTCCATGATGGACTCCGACACGCGTCCGATCAATTTACCGTTGGGCGACATGTACCGCTACGCGGCTGGGTTCAAGTACCGGAAAAGTGAGGATGTAACGCTGGGAGGCGGTCTGAGTTTCCTGTGGATGGGGGATCTTAAGGTCAAGCAAGCCGGAAACGCGAAAGAGGGATTTGTGTCCGGTCAATACGATAACACTTATCTCACATTCCTGTCTTTTTACGTCCAATGGTAATAGGCGATTTTGCGCTAGCATCAAACGGACATCGAATGCGCAAAAGGGCCTGGTCCTTAACGGTTGAGCAAACACCGGGTAAAGGAAAGGCTGGAGGAAACCCATGAAAGGAGGAAAACGATTAAAAGGAAACCATGAAGAACAAAAATGTAAAGTGGGAAAAAATAGAAAAATTGGTATTCACAAACAGCCAACAAAGGAGGAAATTATGTCTATCACTATCGACCCTAAAAGCATTCCCCGAACCTATCGGGACTATCTGAAAAAGATGGTAGAAATGGGCGAGTTCTTCGAAATCGACGACGAGATCGATTGGAATCTCGAGATGGGCGCCATCTGCCGCCGTGCGTTGGAAACCGGCGCACCCTCGCCCATCTTCAACAAGATCAAGGGCTGTCCGGAGGGCTTCCGGGCGGCGGAGGTCGGCTATCAGAAGAGCGGCACCCCGGGCCGGGACTTTGCGCGGGTCGCCGTGCAACTCGGCCTTCCGCCGGAAACCGGCCTCATGGAGATCATGCACGCCTACAACGAGGTCATGGAGAACGGCACTGTGCACCCGCCGAAGATCGTCGAGAGCAAGGATGCCCCATGCAAGGAGAACATCTGGCTCGGCGACGACATCGACCTCACGAAGTTCCCGGCCCCGATCGCGCACGGCGGCGACGGTGGTCGCTATATCCAGACCGTCGGCCTGAACATCCTCAGGACGCCCGACGGCAAGTGGACGAACTGGTCGACCGCCCGCGCGATGATCGCCAACGCGCCGGCCAACAGCAAGAACACGATGGTCGGTTCCTTCTCGCCCTGGGCGCACGGCGGCATGATCCACGGAATGTGGAAGAAAGAGGGCAAGGACTGCCCGATCGCGATCGCCTTTGGCGCCCAGCCCGCCGTCAACATTAACATCGGGACACGGCAGGACGATTGGGTCGACGAGTATGACGCTTCGAGCAAGCTCCTCGACGAACCGATCGAACTGGTCAAGTGCGAGACCAACGACCTCATGGTGCCGGCTGACGCGGAAATCATCATCGAGGGGGTGATCTCGAAGGACAAGTTTCTTCCCGAGGGCCCCTTCGGCGAATATCCCGGCTACCAGTTCTCGGAACACCGGCATATGGCGGGTATGCCACGAATTGACATCACCTGCGTGACATTCCGGAATGATCCGATCTTGCCGTTGGGGTTGCCGGGTGTGGGGCCGGATAGCACGCAAGTCTCGATCTCGTTGTTCAGCAGCGCCGACGTGACCGCCTACCTGAAGCGGGAAGGGTTCCCGGTGATCGACAGCCTGATCACGTTCGAGTCGGGGATGTGCTGGTACGTGATCCGGGTGAAGAACGACTGGCACGAGATCACCGCCTGGCGGCTCAAGGAGTTCATGGATAAACTCGGCAACGCGCTGTGGGGCACCCACTACGGACACCTTGCGACGAAGGTCCTCGTCGTCGGCGAGGACATCGACCCCACGGACCCGGTGGCGGTGAGTTGGGCCTTCGGTACCCGCAACCATCCAACCCAGGGCTGCTACTACTTCCCGGATCTCGTTTCCGTCGGGATTGGGCCGGAGTCGTATCACTCGATGGCCGACTTCAATGCCCTCCTGATGGATCACGAGGACCTTCCGAAAGGCAACTCGCTCGTCATTTACAGCTGCATCGGGCTCGAGGAGCACGTCGGCCAGCCGAAGCCGGTACAACTGACCTTTGAGCGGAACTTCCCGGACGCCATCAGGGAAAAGGTCCTCGCGAACTGGAAGAAGTGGGGCCTGCCAGAGTTGAATGATCCGAACAGGAACCCGACGTGGAAGTACTTCGCAACCACGGGCGTCGGAGAAACAGGCCGGAGGCAGAGGTAGACAGCCTCATCAGGGTTCAACCACCTGAGACTGGTTGTGATGAGATGACACCAAGACATTACGAAAGGGGCCTGACCGGCCAATGGAGAGGCACGCCGGGAGAATCCCGCCCGGCGTGCTCGCCCCAAAACTACTGATGCATTAACCTAAGCTGCAGAGGGAATGACGTAATGAACACCAAAAATATGAAAAAAAAAGAAAGTCAGTTTATCGATTAGGCTGAAATCTTATCCACTAGGATTAATCATGGGAAAATACCTGCGTTTTATAATATGCACCTGTATAGGGCTCCTTCTGTTCTGCTTGCCGGTTTCAGCTTTTGGCGTGGACAAGGTGACTCTGCAACTGTTCTGGAAACATCAGTTTGAGTTTGCGGGTTACTATGCGGCCAAGGAGAAAGGCTATTATAAAGAGGCCGGTCTTGAGGTAGAGATTAAGGAGTATCAATCCGGCATGAATGTGACCCAAGAGATTTTGTCAGGCCGAGCCGACTTTGGTACAGCCTCTTCCACAGCAATTCTGGACTATCTCCAAGGCAAGCCGATTAAGTTGCTGGCCAATATTTTCAAACATTCCGCTCTGGTTTTTCTTTCCCAACGCAGTTCAAACATCAGAACGCCACATGATCTCATCGGGAAAAAAATCATGATGACCGAGCATGAAAAGACTGCCATCGAGTTCCAGGCGTTTTTCTTTAAAAACAATATCGATCCGAAGGACCTATATATTATCCCTCATAGTTTCAATCCCATGGACATTGCCAATGGTAAAACCGATACCATGAGCGCCTATATAACCAATCAACCTTTTATACTTATGCAAAATGGAATTTCCACTACCATTCTTGATCCCGCCAGTTTTGGTGCTGATTTTTATGGTGATTCGTTGTTTACTTCGGCCTTGCTGGCAGAAAGGGAACCAGAGCTGGTATCGGTATTTACCCGTGCCTCTTTGAAGGGATGGGACTATGCCCTAAGAAACCCAGACGAGATTATCGATCTGATTTTGATGAAATACAGCTCTAAGAAGAGCTGGGAAGACTTGCAGTTTGAAGCCAAACAGACAGTGAAATTGATCCTTCCGGATGTTCATCCTTTGGGGTCCATCGATCTTGATAGGCTTCAGCGGATTGCCGACACCATGCAGGAGGTAGGTCTGATTGAAAGACCCAAGAAGTTGGGTGGGATGCTTGTCACCGGGCAGATGTCCCTAGATCGGATTCCCCTAACCAAACAAGAAAAGGCCTGGCTGAGTGATCATCCTGTAGTCCGTGTGCACAATGAATGGAACTGGCCGCCATACAACTATAACAAAGATGGCAAACCAACTGGTTTATCTATTGATTATATGAACCTGTTGGCTAGTCGCATTGGTATTAAAGTTAAGTATACTTCCGGTGAATGGGGAGAATTGCTGGACCAAGCATTTAATAAAAAGCTTGATGTCATGCTTAATATTGTCAAGACTCCAGAGCGTCAAAAGCACCTCCTGTATACGGATAGCTATACAAAAAATCCGAATGTCATCATTACCAGGGAAGGGAGTTCCATTTCGGATACTCAATCACTATTTGGTAAAAAGGTGGCTTACCCGGAAGGCTGGTTCTACGATGAACTTTTAAGAACTGAATTCCCGGAAATCATACGAGTTCCAATGAAAGACACCTTGGAAACCTTAAAGGCGATTCAATTTGGCAAAGTGGATGCTGCTCTTGGCGAACTGGCAGTTGCGAATTATCTGATACGAGAAAATTTACTAACGGGTCTTGCGATTAAAGGAACCTTTGAATCGGGTAATCCTGAAATTGAAAAGTTGAACATTGCCGTTCGTAATGACTGGCCAATTCTGGCCACAATTCTGGATAAAGCCCTGTTGTCGATCACACTCGAGGAGCATCGGCAGCTTCAATCGAATTGGCTTGGCGAACTTCAGAGAACCGATGACGTGGACCCTGCCCTCGGTTTGAGTGAAGCGGAAAAGCATTGGCTGAAACAGCATCCGACGATTCGTCTTGGAGATGATTTTGCCTGGCCGCCGTTGATATACAAGGACGATAACGACAAATTTGTCGGTATCGCCTCCAGTTACGCCGAATCCTTTTCAAGAAAACTGGGGATCGATTTCCTACCTCAATTTGGGCTCAACTGGGAACAGGTGCTTGAAGGCATCAAATCACGCAAGCTCGACGTCTTGCCTGCCGTAGTTCGCACCCCCGAACGGGAGGCCTTCATGGCCTTTACAAAGCCTTACATCTCCTTTCCCATCATCGTGGCCACCCGCAAGGACAGCCCATACATAGATGGTCTGAGTGACTTGGCCGGGAAACGGGTTGGGGTAGTGAAGGGGTATACCGTCCAGAAGCAAGTGACAGACGGGTTCCCATCTCTTAATGTGATCCCCCATGAAACCCTTGCCAAGGGACTGGTGGCCCTAGCTGAAGGTGAGTTGGATGCTTTCGTGGGAAACCTCGGTGTCATCAACCATGAAATGGACCGGATAGGTCATGATACGCTCAAGATTGCTGCGCCTACCCCATACGTCTTTGATCTCTCCTTCGGTGTTCGTAAGGACTGGCCGGAACTGGTGGACATTATCGACAAGGCGATCACGGCAATGGCAGACCGGGAAAAGGCCGTCATCAAGAATACCTGGATGGGTATTACGGTACAGTTCGGCACCCAACTCGGCACCATCCTCAAATGGGTCATCCCCGTTCTTTTCGTCATCCTGGGAATCATCGCTTTCGTCGTGATCTGGAACCGCCGGCTCGGTCGGGAGATTTCCCAGAGGAAACAGAAGGAAAAGTTGATCGTGTTGTCAGGGAAAATCAGCCAGTCGCTGACGACAGCCGATTCACTTAAGGAAACGCTTCAGTCTATTACCGATATTTTGGTCAATGAACTGAATGTGGCCTTTTCCCGCATCTGGATCGTCGATGAAACGGAAAACAAACTCAAATTGCAGGCCAGTTCCGGTTTGTACACCCATATTCAGGGTGCACACGAAATTATGCCCATGGGAGGTGAAACCAAAATCGGGCGCGTGGTGGCTGAAAAGCGTCCTCAAGTATCCAACAGCATACAGGACAGTCTTTACATCAAAGATAAAGACTGGGCCCGGGACCAGGGACTCACGTCCTTTGCCGGCATTCCCATGATTGTCGAGGGCCGTGCGGTTGGGGCTATGGTCGTGTTCTCACGGGAAGCCATACAAGAGGATGTTGTCAATACCATCTTGTCTGTTTCGGACTCCATTGCAGTAGCCATTGAACGAAACCGTGCAGAAGAGGAGCTAAAAGAGAACGAGGAGGCCTTACGAGAACAGGCAATTCAATTGCGCACCATTTTTCAAAAATCGCCTATTGGAATTCTTCATATCGGCAAAGACGGCATCGTTCTCGACTGCAACACCAGACATGCCGAACTCATGGGATCAACTCGTGAAAAAATTATTGGCATGAATTTACGGAAAGAAATTAGAAATGATGAAGTGCGTGCCGCCGTTTTCGGCGCCCTTGACGGTGTGCAAAGCGAATTTGAAGGAGAATATACTTCTGTCAGCGGGGGAAAAACCGTAGTGGTTCGATCTGTCTTTAGCCCCACCGAGCCCGGCACCTCTCCAACGGAAGTCATCAATACAACTGAAGACATCACCGAACGCAAAGAAATGGAAGCCCAGATAATTCAAGCCAGGCAGGCTGCGGAAGAGGCCACGAAAGCTAAGAGCGAATTTTTAGCAAACATGAGCCATGAAATCCGCACGCCGATGAATGCCATCATGGGGATGGCGCACCTGGCGATGAAAACCGATCTTACCGCCAAGCAATATGACTACCTGAAGAAGGTGGATATCTCCGCCAAGTCCCTTCTGGGTATCATCAACGACATCCTGGATTTTTCAAAGATCGAGGCCGGCAAATTGGACGTGGAGTCCGTGGACTTTCCAGCTGGAGGATACCCTCGACAACATTTCAACGCTGGTTGGTATTAAAACCCAGGAAAAGGGCCTGGAACTGCTTTTTAAGACCGATCCATCAGTCCCGAAGGCACTTGTCGGTGATCCCCTGCGACTTGGGCAAATTCTCATTAATTTATCAAACAACGCCGTCAAATTTACAGATACAGGGGAAATTGTGATCTCCACCGAATTGGTCAAAAAAAATGATGCACAAGCTACCTTAAAATTTTCTGTTCGTGATACCGGCATCGGCATGACTGAGGAACAAGCCGCCAAGCTGTTTCAACCTTTTGCGCAGGCAGATTCCTCAACGACCCGAAAATATGGCGGCACCGGCTTGGGACTGACGATCAGCAAACGGCTGGCAGAGATGATGGGCGGGGAAATCTGGGTGGAGAGTGAGCAAGGCCGGGGCAGCATTTTCAGTTTTACCGCCAACTTCGGTCTGAGAGAAGAGAAGGCCAAAAAACAATACAAGCCCGCATCCGAACTGCGCGGCATGAAAGTTTTGGTGGTGGACGACAACGCCACCTCAAGGGACATTTTACAGGAGATGCTGGAATCTTTTACTTTTGAGGTTACCGTGGCCGCATCCGGGCCAGAGGGAATCACAGAACTTGAGAGTGCGAAGGAAGATAAACCTTTCGAGTTAGTTGTTATAGATTGGAAAATGCCGGGTATGGATGGTATCGAGGCATCCAGACGGATTAAAGACCATGAGGGTTTGAGCAAAATCCCAGCGATCATTCTGGTGACCGCTTACGGCCGCGAAGAGGTCATGCAACAGGCCGATCAGTTGGGGTTAGAGGGTTTTCTCCTTAAACCGGTCAATCCTTCGATGCTTTTTGACACCATCATGCAGGCGTTTGGCGAAGCGGTGCCTGAAACCTCGCGGATTGCGCAGAGGCATGAACAAGAAGCCGACGCGTTAGAATATATTCGAGGGGCACATGTGCTGTTAGTCGAAGATAATGAAATTAACCAGCAGGTGGCCAGGGAAATTCTTGAGGGTGCCGGTCTGAAAGTCACCCTGGCCAATGACGGCCAGGAGGCCGTCAACGCCGTAAAGGAAAATGAATATGATGCCGTTCTCATGGATGTCCAAATGCCGGTAATGGATGGGTATACGGCCACTCGTGAAATCCGCAAAGATGAACGTTTCAAGGAGCTGCCGATCATT
>PVMK01119987.1_pt1 | contig 12667 bp, 12 predicted proteins | sample 1853481 | NCBI WGS metagenome assembly PVMK01 (sample SAMN08533507, study PRJNA380276) | Marine sediment metagenome, whole genome shotgun sequencing project.
CGAAGGACCGTTGATGGATGGCATGAATGTAGTAGGCGATCTGTTTGGCTCGGGACAGATGTTTCTGCCTCAGGTGATCAAATCAGCACGCGTGATGAAAAAAGCCGTGGCCTGGCTGGAACCGTTGATGGATGCTCAAAAAAATGTGTCCCGAAAAAGCCCGGGCACGATCATACTCGCCACCGCGAAAGGCGATGTGCACGATATCGGCAAGAATATTGTTGGCGTGGTATTGCAATGCAATGGTTATGAGGTCATTGACCTCGGTGTAATGGTAGCTGCAGAAACCATTTTCCAGGCCGCCCGTGACCACCGGGCCGATATTATTGGCGTATCGGGATTAATCACACCGTCGCTCGAGGAAATGTCGCATGTCGCCAAAGAAATGGCACGCCAGGATTTCAGTATCCCGCTGTTGATTGGTGGTGCAACGACATCGAAGATGCATACCGCAGTTAAGATCGATCCCTACTACGACCAGCCGGTTGTATACGTGCCGGACGCATCGCGCAGTGTCGCTGTCGTCAGCCAGTTATTGAGCCAGACCAGGCGCAACGCTTTTTTGCGAACACTCGAACAGGAATACGATCATTGCCGGGAACGCTTTGCAGCCAGGGTCGAAAAACGTGAGTTCCTGTCCCTCGCCGCCGCGCGTAGCAACCGGTTCGTAACCGACTGGAAAAATTATTTCCCACCTGTCCCACAGCAATATGGCGTCCAGGTATTGCCGGATGTGCCACTCGAAATTCTGGTTGACTACATTGACTGGACCCCGTTCTTTTCTACCTGGGGACTGCGCGCGAAATACCCGCGTGTGCTCGACCATGAGGAATACGGCGAACAGGCCCGGCAGTTACTATCCGACGCGCAAACGATGTTACGAAGTTTCATTGATTCTGCTTCGATTAAGGCCAGCGGGGTGTTCGGGCTGTTTGCGGCGAACAGTGTCGAAGACGATGATATCGAGATCTATAGTGACGAAAACAAAGAAAATGTTCGCACTAAAATCGTCGGATTACGTCAGCAAACGGTTCACCTCGGCGATCGGCCAAATTTGTCGCTCGCGGATTTTATCGCACCCCGGGATTCTGCTACCAACGATACCATTGGCGCTTTTGCCGTCACAGCCGGAATAGGGCTGGACCGACTAGTGGATGCTTTCGAACAGGAACAGGATATCTACAGCAGCATGATGGCAAAGTCGTTGACTGACAGACTCGCCGAGGCCTTCGCAGAATACCTGCACCAACAGGTACGTAAAAATCACTGGGGATATGCGAGCGATGAAAAACTGGACAATACTGGCTTAATCAAGGAACAATATCGGGGTATTCGCCCGGCACCCGGTTATCCGGCCAACCCGGATCATTGTCAGAAAGAATTAATCTGGGAGCTGTTAAATGTGGAACAGGCCGCGCAGATCAGTCTCACCGAAACACTCGCGATGTTACCCGCGGCCTCGGTCAGCGGATGGTACTTTTCGCATCCCGAGGCGCAGTACTTTGGTGTCGGGAAAATTAACCAGGAGCAGTTACTTGACTATGCCAACAGGCTTGATATCAACCGCGAGGCCGCCGAAAAACGCCTCGCACCCAATCTCGGTTATCTACCCGGGGAGGGGGAACAGAAACGTGTCGCCTAAGCCCCGTTTCGACACCATTGCATTATTGTCTGGCGTCGAGAGATAACGTGAGCAACCTGTTCGAAAGACTTTTAAAAGAAAAACACGTGTTGTTGGCCGATGGAGCGACCGGCACCAATTTATTTGCCATGGGACTGCAAAGCGGTGATGCACCGGAATTGTGGAATATCGACGAGCCTGAAAAAGTAGCCCAGCATTACCGTAGTTTTATCGATGCCGGCTCCGATATTATCCTGACCAATACCTTTGGCGGCACCCGCTTTCGTTTGAAACTACACATGGCCCAGGATCGTGTTGCCGAATTGAATATCGCCGCGCTGAAATTCTAAAAGCACAAATAGCCGAATCAGGACGTGAAGTAATCCTGGCCGGCTCGATCGGCCCGAGCGGCGAAATTCTCGCCCCGCTCGGCGAAATGCAACCTGACGACGCAGTTTCGGCATTCGCGGAACAGGCCATGGCACTCAAGCAGGGGGGTGCCGATGTTTTGTGGATTGAAACCATGTCCTCACGCGAGGAGGTGGAACTCGCGGTAAAAGGCGCCAGTGAAGCAGGGTTGCCGATCATATTCACGATGAGTTTTGATACCAATGGGCGCACCATGATGGGCATCGGTGCATTAGACCTGGTCACACTTAACCAGCAGATAGGAGGCCATGTACATGCCTGCGGTACCAACTGCGGTGTCGGCGCGTCCGAGGTAGTTGCTACGGTTTTGAATATGAAATCGGTCATCACCGATGGCAGTGACCCGGTGATAGTCGCCAAGGCCAATTGCGGTATTCCCGAATTCATCGACGGTAAAATCTCGTACAATGGCACCCCGAGATCATGGCCGAATATGTCGTGATGGCGCGTAATTCGGGTGCCCGTATTATTGGCGGTTGTTGCGGCACCTCACCCGAACACGTGGCTGCGATGAGAAAAGCACTGGACAGTACACCGATATCTGACCCGCCCAGCCTGGACGAGATCGACCGCGTACTGGGCCAGGTATCAGAGGGTGCAAAAGCACAGGCGCGTGGTGAACACCAGGTTTTGACCCGGGTTCGCAATAGTCGCAGGCGTCGGTCCTGAGCAGGGTTCTTAGTAAAAAATGTTCACCGACAGTTCAGGTCTGTGCCAGCAGGCTGGCAATCATCTGATTTGCCTGCGAGACATAAGAAACACCAAATAGATTGGCATGGTTCAAGATATGGTACAGGTTATATAATTCTCGCCGTACCTCATAACCCGCGTCGATCGGGAACAGGTCGTCGTAGGCATCGAAAAAACGCTGCCCCGGACTGCCAAACAATTCCATCATCGCCAGGTCAGCCTCGTGATCACCATAATAACAGGCGGGGTCGTAGACGACTGGATTGCCCGCGCTATCGGCACCCTGGTTACCACTCCAGAGATCACCATGCAGCAGCGAGGCAAGTGGTGTGTAGTCGCTAAAAAAATGGCTGAGTTGTTCATTGAGTCGCATGCCAGTATCAAATAATTCATTACCGTAACCGTTCGTCCTGGCAAGCGACAATTGATAGCCGAGACGCCGTTGCTGCCAGAAACCTATCCAGTCCCGGCTGAAGCTATTAACTTGCGTAGTCGTGCCAATCGTATTATCGACCACAAATCCATATTGATCCCGCGTGCACTGGTGCATGGAGGCGAGCTGTTGCGCCAGGCAAATCGGGTCCGGCCTGCCCGACAATTCGAGATATTCCAGGACGATAAAGGCCTGCTGGTCCACGATTCCACAGGCCAACGGCCTGGGCGCCCGAATACTGTTACTTGCCTGGATTTCATTTAACCCGATCATTTCGGCTTCGAACATCGCCAGGCGATCGGGGCTATTGGTTTTGATAAAGTATTGATGTCGTCCATCGCTTAACCGCCAGGCACGATTGATATCTCCACCGCTTAGCGGGCTCGCCTCAAGCCGGCCGATCTTTTGACCGGTCTTATCGACCAGAATTTGCTGCACCAGCTGCCAATCGACCGTCACAGGCTAAGCTCGCGGTAAGCACCCGGTGCTAAACCATCCAGGGACCAGCTCGCGACGCAGGTACGGATTAAACGCAATGTCGGGTGGCCGACGGCTGCAGTCATGCGCCGCACTTGCCGGTTTTTACCCTCGGTGATTTCAAGCTCGAGCCACTGGGTCGGTATTTCCCGGCGTTCCCTGATCGGCGGTTCCCGTGCCCACAGCCAGTCTGGTTCCTCGATCATTCGCACGCGAGCAGGAGCCGTAACGCCGTCTTTGAGCCGCACTCCGCGGCCGAGAGTGATCAGCGCCTTGCGCTGGGGGATATTTTCGACCTGAGCGATATAGCATTTGGTCTGCTGATGGCGCGGTTCGGTGATTCGCGCCTGTAATTTGCCATCATCGGTCAATACCAGCAGCCCCTCGCTTTCATAATCGAGACGACCCGCCGCATAAACCGCGGGGATATTGATATAGTCGGCCAGGGTTTTTTTGCCCTCGACCGGGCTAAACTGGCACATCACCCGGAAGGGCTTATTGAACAGGATTGTAGTTGTCATTGCGTATCGAGGTAAGCCTGCCATTTTTGACTGCGTAGCGAATCCATTGCCTGATCATCCATGATACGCTCAAGCTTTATTTTATCTGGTGATTTACGCGCGATATCGATATCGCGCATAGCCTCAATCTCGCAATTAATACGGGTTAAACGACTCGATATATCGAGTATCTTTTCGTGTTCAATCAACGATTGCTGTACCCGCCCCGCATAACGAAACTTCATGCTTCCCACCTCGACCAGGTTTCGGCGTATATTCTCGAGGGAGCCAAATTTGCGTAACAAGTTGGCCGCGGTCTTCATGCCGACATGCGGAATGCCTGGAATATTATCGACTTTATCACCGCTCAGTGCGAGCTGGTCGGCAATCTGCTCGGGCTTGACGCCAAACTTTTTTACCACGGCTTTATAGTCGAGCTTCCTCTCAGAAAAAATTGTCCACCACAGGTCACCCTGACGGATTAGCTGGGCCAGGTCCTTGTCCGCAGTGAGTATAACAATCGGCAACTCAGATGAACGGTGTAATGTCGCCAGCGTACCAATCAGGTCGTCCGCTTCCCAGGAATCACTGCTTGCTGTTGCGATGCCGAGTGCGTCAACCCACTCCCGGCACCAGCCAAACTGACGCCTTAACTCGGGCGGCGAGGGACTGCGATTTGCTTTGTATTGCGGGTATTCCGATTTTCGCTGCGATTTTTTCAGGCTTTCATCAAAAGCAAACACTAGTTTGCTCGGTGCCTGCTCGGTTAGCAGCCGGTAAACAAAGTCACTAAAACCGATAAATGCCTGGTTAGATTGCTGGCGAATATTGACTTGCCCGGGCACTCGGGCATACCATGCCTTGAAGATAAAAATGCTTGAATCCACCAGAAATAGTTGCATATTTATGGTAGACGAGTGTTTGACCGCTTGATTAGCCCGTGAGTTAGCATATAGTCCGCGTCTGTGGATTAAAAACAGTAACCCTTTTCATTTTATACATAGTAATGCATCGTATTTTATATATTGCCATTTTCATTTTATCAACTGGACCACTTCTTGCGGCCACCAGTGTTCAGGATATTCAGTCCCTGCTCGATAAGAAATTGTACCTTCAGGCTGCGCGCAGTGGCGAACAGTTGCTGCAAAAGCACTCGGGGGATCCAGACATTGAATTTCTCACCGCCTACGCCTATCAGATGAGCCAGCAATCAGGTAAGGCAGCCAGATACTATCAGGAGCTCATTCGCGAGTATCCCGAACTACCCGAGCCGAGGAATAATCTGGCGATGATATACCTGTCTAACGGTGATTATGACAGGGCTAGTGAATTGCTGGTTAACGCTATCAATACCCACCGCAGTTACGCAACTGCCTATGAAAACCTGAGCAACATCTATACCGGTATCGCGAGCGAAGCCTACCGACGTGCGGTGAGTGAATCCAAGGAACCGGAAATTTATGCCAATAATATTGAATTAACCGCCCTGACAAGGCTCTCAACTATTAATCAGGCCAGTACTTCAGAGTCGGGTCTGACTGAACAATCTGCGACAGGAGTGACATTGGTAAACCAGCTTATCGGTTGGGCAAAGGCATGGAGTGAAAAGAAATTTGATGCCTATATCGGCTACTATTCGGGTGAACACAAACTTGATTTTGCGTCACACAAGGCGTGGATCGCGCACCGTAAAAAACGCATCCTGAGGCCCGGGTATATCAAAATAGAGGTGAGCAATTTCCAGATTCGTGCGCAATCCGATAATCGTGCTACTATTGACTTTGAGCAATCTTTTAACTCGCTCGACTACAGTGACCGGGTTATCAAACGTCTTCGATTAAACCGTATCAATTCAAAATGGAAGATTACCGACGAGCGGGTGTTATCTGTGTTATGAGAGCTTTATTAATTTCCCTGTTATGGCTGTGCTTTCAGTCGAATACTTTGGCCTCCGAAGTGTCGATCGAAAACTATGAGCAAAGCATCCTCGATACGATCAAAAAGATTCAAAGCCAGAATCACGCGCAGGCACTCGATTCCACCCGCAGGTTGATTAAGCAGTATCCAAACAGCCGACTGGGGCAAATGTTATACGGAGACCTGTTGCTCGCGAAAACCGAACCACTCGCTCAAATTGGCTCTGGTATCCTCACCGCCCAGGCATTGCAAGATTTTACCCAGGAAATACAGCTACGTTGGCAGCATGATACCAGTTCGGTTCATAAGGGCCTATTGCCGGGAAATATACTCTTCATAGCCAAAGATCAGCCCTATGTCATTCTGGTCGACCAGCAGAGTTCGCGCATTTATGTTTACCGCAACGAGCAGGGTGTGCCGGTATTGGAAACCGACTATTTTATTACGATCGGCTTAAAAGGCCCGGGCAAGCAAAAACGTGGCGATCAGAAAACCCCGATTGGCATTTACCATGTCACCCGATATATCGACGATAGGCAATTACCCGATCTCTACGGCAGGGGTGCCTTTCCGATTAATTATCCCAATGTCTGGGATGAACGCAAACAACGCACCGGCGGCGGCATCTGGTTACACGGCACACCATCTTATACCTATAACCGATCGCCACTGGCCAGTAATGGCTGTATTGTCGTCAGCAACCCGGACTTTTCCAGTATCGATCAGTATATCAGCGCTGGCATCAAAACCCCGGTTATCGTCGCGCAGCACGTCAACTGGCTGACCGAAACCCAATGGCGGCAACAGCGCAGCGAAATGCAGCAGGTACTGAATAGCTGGATAAGCGACTGGGAGAGCCTGAATCATGATCGTTACCGGCAAAATTATTCGCAGACCGAATTTTATGCCCATAACCGCGATTTTAAAAACTGGGATGCCCGCAAACGGCGGATTAACCGCAACAAAACACGAATTGAAGTCAACTACAGCGACTTGAATATCTTCGCTTATCCGAGTGAAGAAAACCTGGTATTGATGCAATTCAATCAGGCCTACGATAGTAATAATTTCGATTCGAAGTCCCCCAAGGAATTGTACTGGCGAAAGGACGATAGCAGATGGAAAATTGTCTACGAGGGTGTCCGAATTTTCCCCAGGGTCGGCATCGAGATGGTCGAAAACTGACACCCAGATGGCCGATTCGCGAGAATTCGCTAGCCACATTGTCGATTTACTGGAGCCTTTCGGCACAGTCGAAGCGAAACGCATGTTCGGCGGCTTCGGTATTTTCCACCAGGGATTGATGATTGCCCTAGTCTCCGACGGTAACCTCTATCTGAAGGCGGATGCGCAGAGCAAATCCCACTTCGAAGACCAGGGACTGGAGAAATTTAGCTACTATAAAAAAAACAGGGAACACTTTTTATCCTACTACCAGGCAACCGACCTATTCTTCGAAGATACCGATGAATGCCTGCGCTGGGCATCGCTAGCGTATGCTGCCGCACTACGCGCTGTAAAGAAAAAGAAACCGGAAAAAAAGTCCACTGCTCCTGTTTGAAGTATTAACCCGAACAATTCCTCGATATATGCCTAAGCAGCTAAACAGAGTAATATTTATCGCTTCTGTTTAAGCGGTCACCATTTGTGTCAGATTTTACTCTGGTTATTGGCAATAAAAATTATTCTTCCTGGTCGTTGCGAGCCTGGTTGTGGATCAGGCATATTGGCCTGGAATTTGACGAGGTGCCTGTTTCGCTTTTCACCGAGTCCATGTCCGATCAGCTTGATCCCTACTTCTCCAATAACAAGGTACCTGTATTACTGCACAAGGATTTAGAGATCTGGGATTCGCTTGCAATACTGGAGTACCTGGTCAGCCTCTACCCCGGGCAAGGCCTGCCAGAAGGTCTGAAATCCCGAGCAGTTGCCCGCTCTTTATGCACTGAAATGCACTCCAGCTTTACTTCCCTGCGCAATGAACTGCCAATGAACTGTCGTCGTGAACCAGCACCTCTGCTCTTATCCGATGCCTGTATTGCCGATATCGATCGTATTCAGTCACTCTGGCAGCATGCCGGCAAATATTCCGAGGGCGATGGTCCCTGGCTTTTTGGAAGCTTCGGCATTGCCGATGCGATGTTCGCGCCGGTGGCGTTACGATTTAATCGATATCGGGTATCATTGGGTAAACCAGCTTTTACTTATGTTGACCGTTTACTGGATCACCCGGCGATGATCGAATGGGTTGCGGCGGGACGGGCTGAAACGATGATAATTGCAGAAGAAGAAAGGTAGATTTATGCTTAGCAGGCACCCAGGAATAATGAGATTAGACGGAATTAACTGATGTCGGGAAAAGCACAGAAAAAACGCTACCCGCTCCATATTCACATTGCTTCGCTGTTTGCAATATTGGTGCTGATAATCGGTACAACGCTCGCCTGGGTAAGCTATAAACAAATAACACGTTTGACTTTTGATACGACTGAAATCCTGTTCGCGCAGACCGCGAGAGAGTTACAACTTCAGTTCCAGAAGGAATATCGCCCCGTTACCACTTCCGTGCGCCTACTGGCGACCGCCGCCATTACCGAGGCAACCACCCTCGAGGAACGCCTCAAACACATACCCATCCTGGCCGAAGTGATCAGGAACGAAACCCAGATTTCCGGCTTTCAGCTGGGATACGACAACGGCGACTATTTTATCTTGCGCCCTTTAGACTCTGCCCATATGCGAAAGGTTTTCGCAGCACCCGATGAAGCGGTTTTTATGATTGATCATATCAGTCATCGGGATGGGGGGGACAATCAGCAACTGCGGTTTTTTCTCACCGAGCAGCTCGAGTTTCAGGGTGAACCATTGATGAGTGTCTCCGAATACGACCCGAGGCTACGCCCCTGGTATCGCAGTACCGAGGGTTCACTGGTCAATCATGTCACCTCACCCTACTTATTTTATTTTGTCAACAAGATCGGCATTACCCTGTCGAGGAAGGCCCTCAATGGGAATAGCACGGTAGCTGCCGATATTATTCTTAATAGCCTTACCCAGACATTGCAGGCCAATCAAATCACGCCATCGACTATCAGTCTTATCTACAATTCCGATGATCAGGTTCTGGCACACAGCAACGGGGCAAATTACACCCTGTTCCCCGATATTAATGAAAACCAGATACCCGGGCTCGGCGATTTAAAAGGCCCGATGGTGAAGAATATTCACCGTCTTGCCGAACAGGAAGAACAGGTTATCCCGTTCATGCGAGGCAATGAACAGTGGTTTGGTACTGTACGAAACATCAGCTTACACGATCGCCTGAAAATCAAATTGCTGATCGCCGCTCCAGAGCGAGAACTGCTGGAAGTTGCATTTGAAACGCGCAGGACCAGTCTCATCATTACAATCGTGGTAATCCTGCTGGTCCTGCCTGTAGCCTGGATAACAGCCAACAAGATTGCCCGGCCGATGCGAAAACTGGCAAACGAGGCAGAAGCCATAGCTGGCTTCGATTTCGACAAGGATTTCAATACCGACTCTTCCGTGCTGGAAGTTGACCAGCTATCCAAATCCATGGATTTGATGCGAGTTACGATCAGCAACTTTCTCAGCCTGATCACTTCGATATCCGGTGAATCCAATATTGATCGCTTACTCGATCGGGTCACCGACGAAACAATGAGGGCCAGTAATGCGGACGCCGCACTGGTTTACCTGCTTTCTGACGATGAAAGTGAACTTAAGCCGATGGCACCCCGATTAGCCGACGGTAGCGTTTTGAGTGATCAGGTACTACCTGCCTGCTCCCTGAAAGATGATCCCTATGATAATCGCTTACTCGGGAAATTCCTCGGCAAGAAAGTAGGCATTGAGATATTCGAGAAAAACCAGGATGCCGATATGCGATTTCTTCCCTTATTTGACGCGCTGGATTCTGACAGGATCACTATCATCGTGCTTCCGTTGACTAACAGAAGCAACGAGGGCACGGGTCTGCTGTGCTTGCTCTATAGCGAACATAACCAGGGTCTGGAAGAAGCCCTGAAACCCGAGCACATGGGTTTCGCCCAGGCACTGTCCGGCTTTACCGCTGTTTCGATGGAAAGTCGCCAGTTACTGAAAATGCAAAAGGCGTTACTGCAGTCATTTATCGAACTGATTGCTAACGCGATTGATGCCAAATCCCCCTATACCGGCGGCCACTGCCAACGCGTGCCCGAACTCACCAAAATGCTTGCCGCCGCCGCCTGCGAAAGTCAGGATCCTGGTTTTGAAAATTTCTCGCTCTCGGATGAAGAATGGGAAGAACTGCATATTGCCGCCTGGTTACACGATTGCGGCAAGGTTACCACGCCTGAGTACGTGGTCGACAAATCGACCAAGCTGGAAACTATATATGACCGCATACACGAAATTCGCATGCGTTTCGAAGTACTAAAGCGCGACGCGGAAATTGACTATTGGCAACAATTGGCGAATGGCGGAAATGCCACGCAACTAAAAGCGGAACTGGAGCAAAAACAGACACAGCTGGATGATGATTTTGCCTTCGTAGCACAGTGCAACGAGGGTGGGGAATTTATGGCTGCCGAAGATATTACGCGCCTCAATGCGATCGCCAATAAAACCTGGCGTCGAACGCTGAGTGATCGTGTCGGTATTGCCTGGGAAGAAAGGCAACGTAAGCAACGAACCGCTGAAGCCGAATTACCCGCGCAGGAAGCCCTGCTAGCCGATAAGGAAGAACATATCTTTTATCGTGATAGAAATGACGTAATCGATGAAGAAAATCCGTGGAATTTCAAGCTGGATACGCCGTATCATAAATACAATAAGGGTGAGCTTTACAATTTATCCGTTACCAAGGGAACGCTTGCCGAAGAGGAGCGTTTCAAGATCAACGATCATATGGTGCAAACTATCATCATGCTCAACCAGCTTCCATTTCCGAAACACTTACGCAACGTGCCTGCTATTGCCGGTGGACACCATGAAACCATGATCGGAACCGGTTATCCGAAAAAACTGCGCAAGGAGGATATGTCTCTCACCGCCAGAATGATGGCCATCGCCGATATTTTCGAGGCCCTGACCGCCGCGGACCGTCCCTACAAAAAGGCCAAGTCACTCAGTGAGTCGATTAAAATAATGAGTTTCATGAAAAAGGATCAACACATAGATCCCGACCTGTTTGAATTGTTTTTGCGATCCGGTGTTTACCTGGATTACGCCAAAAAGTTCCTCCCAGCGTCTCAAATCGACGAAGTTGTTATATCCGAGTACCTCGAAAAAACCGCCTAGGGGAACGTAATTCCGGCCGAAGAACCGGAATCCAGTGAGTGGTACCTGTTTAGGTAAACCTGGCCCAACTAATGGGGCAATTGGCCAATCTGATGACTCTATGCCATATTAGAGGCCTGTCCAATCACGCTCTGAGTAAATGGTTTCGCTACTGCAATTAGACTGGCCATTGATGATCGCGATAGTGTCGATCATGTTATTTGCCGGACTGGTACACGGCACCCTGGGCCTTGGCTTTCCTATGGTGGCAACGCCTATGCTCGCGGTATTCTTCGATGTTCGCGCGGCAATATTGATAACGCTGCTACCGACGGTTGCGGTCAACCTTGCAAGCATCTGGAATAGCCGGGCCTCGCTTGATAGCATCGGCCGATTCTCACCGCTAATCGGGTTTGTCCTGGCCGGTTCGCTGACCGGTGCTTATATATTGGCTATTGCCGACCCAGCGCCCTTCAGGCTCGCACTGGCCGCGTTGATTTTGCTGTACTTGTGGACCAACGTTTCCGGTCGTCTGCCGCGCCAGTGGTTAACCACCAACGTAATGCTGGCGATGGCCCTGTTTGGTTTTGCAGCGGGCTTCGCTGGCGGCACAACAAACGTAATGGTTGCAATATTGATTATACTTTTCCTGTCTCTGGAAGTACCGCGCTCGAGTATGGTGCCGGTGCTAAATGCCTGTTTTTTAACCGGCAAGGTATCCCAGATTGCCGTGCTATCACTGGCAGGCCTGGTTAGCTTAAGCCTGTTGTATGAAACACTGCCGCTAGCACTTGTCGCGGTGCTTGCCTTGCAGCTCGGACAGCTTATTCACAAAAAAATCGCGCTTGGCATTTACCGCAGGATGCTACATGGATTGCTGGTGCTTTTGGCTTTCATTTTGATCGTGCAGTTCTGGATAGCATGAGCCTTAATCCACAATTTGAACTTGTTTTAATCATCTACTGTCCTTATCTTTACTGATCTACATCCGTTCCACTGTATGCCCCGGGGGCCAACACCATGTCGATCGAACTCATCAGTTTTAAAACCTGCCCATTTGTACAGCGTGCGGCAATCACTCTCGGTTACAAGGAGGTCGAGCACAAGGTCACATTTATCGACCTCGCCGATCCGCCTGACTGGTTTCTGGAAATATCACCATTGGCGAAGGTACCGGTTCTCAGGGTAGATGGCGAAATCCTGTTCGAGTCAGCGGTTATCAACGAATATCTAGACGATATCACTGGCGGCGAACTGCAACCGAAAGACCCGCTGGCGCGAGCCAAAAATCGTGCCTGGATCGAATTTGCCTCGAAC
>PVMK01126989.1_pt1 | contig 12666 bp, 11 predicted proteins | sample 1853481 | NCBI WGS metagenome assembly PVMK01 (sample SAMN08533507, study PRJNA380276) | Marine sediment metagenome, whole genome shotgun sequencing project.
GACGGATGTAGAGGAACGCGTCGCCGATGGCGTGGGCCGACGTGGAGCACGCCGAGCACGTCGCCACGTTGGGCCCCTTGGCGCCGGTGCGGATGCTCACCAGACCCGAGCACATGTTGATGATCGCACCGGGAATGAAGAACGGCGAGACCCTTCGCGGGCCTCGATCGAGCAGCGCACCGTAGTTGCGCTCGATCATCGGGAACCCGCCGATGCCGGAGCCGATGACGACACCGACCCTGTTCGCGTTCTCGTCGGTGATCTCGAGGCCCGAGTTTTCCAGCGCCATGGTCGTCGCCGCCAGCGCATAGTGCACGAAGATGTCGAACTTCTTGGCCTCTTTGGGCTCGATCCAGTCGGTGGCCTCGAAACCATCAACCTCGGCGGCGATGTGAACGGAATAATCGGAGGTGTCGAATCGGGTGATGGTGGAGACCCCGCTCCTGCCGGCCATCAAGCCGTCCCACGTGGGCTCGGTCCCGATCCCGAGGGGCGAGACCAGACCGATCCCGGTGACCACCACACGACGCGACATCAGCTCGCCTGGCTCTGCTTCAGAAACTCGTTGGCGTCCTTGACGGTCGCGATCTTCTCAGCCGCCTCATCCGGAATCTCGACTCCGAACTCTTCCTCGAAGGCCATCACCAGCTCGACCACGTCGAGCGAATCCGCACCGAGATCATCCACAAAGGACGCGTCGGCGGTCACCTTGTCGGCGTCGACGCCCAGTTGCTGGACAATGATCTCTTTGACCTTGGCTTCAACATCCATGCTCGTATCCTCCTCTATGTTCTCGACGGCGGTGAACCCAGCGCCGCCCTGACTCTGAAAGACGCGCAAGCCAATACAGCCTTTGCCGCACCCAAACTCACGAGGTGTGGCAGATCGAAATTGGCTGGACACCCTCCCATCTCAATCTGAAACCCACGATGCAGCTCTTTCCGCACGCCTAGGCGTAGTACGTGATAACACACGGCGCGAAACCGCGCAAGAGGATAGCATTGGCTTGACAACTTTTTGAAATAGGAGTATTCAGCCAGTTGCGACTAGATTCGGTCCGGACGAGGGGGAATGATGGAATCGTATATGACCGCAAAAGAAGCTGCAGAGTACCTCAAGCTGGCCGAACGCACCCTCGTCCGTCTCGCACACGAAGGTAAAATTCCAGGTGTGAAGATCGGCGGCCAGTGGCGATTTCGGCGCGCCCTGCTCGACGAGTACCTCGACACCCTCGCATCCGCATCGGTAACTACGCTCGGAACCGCACTCGACCAGGTCATCGACGCCCCCATGGAAGAGATCTTCACCGTCGACCAGATCATCCCAAGCCTGAAGGCCGGAAACCGGCCCGAGGTCATCCACGAGATGGCCGAGCACGTGACCGGCCTCGGGCTGGTCGAGGATCAATCATGGCTCGAAGCAGCTGTCGCTGCACGCGAGCGATTGGTGCCGACCGCGGTTCCAGAAGGCGTGGCGTTTCTCCACGCTCGACGGCGCGCGGCGGACAAGTTTCCAAAACAGTTCATCGCCCTGGGCAGGTCTCCAAAGGGCGTCGTTTTTGGTTCTCCCGACATGGGCAAGACCAACATCTTCTTTCTCCTCGCCCTCCGGAATGATGCGTTGCATTTGCGGTGGTTATCCCGGCTGGCATGGATCGTCCGCAACCCGAGCCGTCTCGGTCGTCTGGTGGAGGCCGAGTCGGCCGCCGGTATGCACGAGGCGATGCTCGAAGCCGCGGCAAACCTTCCGGGCGCCCTCCGACCCACCGGAGCACCAGCGGGCCGCTGAGATTGATTTCGAATTTCGAATTTCGAATTTCGAATTTTCCGCTCACCCTCCTGGAAGGCATGTCTGAGGCAGTTTGACGAGCAACCCTCGCAGGTTGGCGCAGAACCTACTACAATTGGCAGCCAATGAAAATCGCTCTAATTGGTAGTCACGGGGTCGGCAAGACGACTCTCTGCTTTGAGCTCGCCGCTGCCCTCAAACGCCGCAACGCCGATCTGGAAATGGTCCGCGAGGTAGCCCGGCGCTGTCCCCTGCCCATCAACCAGGAAACCACGGTCGCAGCTCAGGAGTGGATCCTCCACACCCAGATCAGCTGGGAGCTCGAGGCTGACTCTGCTCACGACATCGTCCTCTGCGACCGCGCCGTCCTCGATAACTACTGTTATCTCGTGCACTCGGCGGGCACCCTGCGCGCATGGGAGCACTTTCTCGATCACTGGATGCCGACGTATGACCTCCTGGTCTATGTGCCCATATCGGAACGCCCCTCCTATGACGGAGTCCGCGCGGTGGACCCGGGCTTCCAGAAGCAGATCGAGCTCCTGCTCGAGGGCATGATCGCCGCCCGTTCACTGAGCCCGCTTCGCCTCGACCCAAGGTCGCGGGTGAGCTGGTGCCGGACGATCGTCGACGCCTTGTTGCCGAGGCTCGAACCCACCCTGCCGCTGTTCTCCGAGGATCCGGAACAATGAACGAAAAGAGCCCGGAGAAGAATCAACCCGCTCACGGCAGCATCGACGAGACGACCGCGAATCTAGTGCAGGTGATCGACGGCTCGGTTGCGCAACTGTGGGAGACCATCGAGTCGCTGGAGCGCCTGCAGCCCCGCAATCTCGAGCGCTTTCGAGTATCGATCTTTGGTTCGGCACGAATCGACGAATCGGACCCGTTGTATGCGGCAGCGAACGCTCTCGCGAGGAGGTTGGCCGAGGCCGGCTGCGACATCGTCACCGGGGGCGGTGGAGGCATCATGCAGGCGGTCGACCAGGGCGCATCACGAGGCGAGGTGACGCAACCGGTTGATGGTGATTTGCCGGTTCGGATGGTCGCCGACGGGGGTGAGGCGCCGTTCGTGGAACGGGTCTACCGCCACCGCACATTTTTCTCCCGCCTCCACCACTTCGTGCGCCTGTCGTCCGCATTTATCGTGCTGCCGGGCGGTATCGGATCGACCCTGGAAGCGATGATGGTGTGGCAGCTTCTGCAGGCCAAGCATCTCCCGCCGACCCCGTTTCTCCTCTACGGCTCTCACTGGCGCGGGCTGTGCCGATGGCTCGAGGAGCAGGCGATGGAACAGGGTTTCGTGGACGCCGACGACCTCCGTTTGCCAACGCTGGTCGACACGGTCGACGAGGCCGTCAACATCATCCTTGAAACTCTGAAGGAGTTCCGGGTTCAGAGGGATGAAAACGGGATCTCGCCTGGAGTTTGACACCTTGCCGATCGGGTGCGAGCATCGAGCAGCATGACAACCCCTAGCCTGCATTTCTCACCCGGTTTCATGGCGAGGGCGGCGAGGTGCCGCGCCCAGGGGGGTTTTGGATCTGAGGGGCGCGTAGTCGTACTTGACAGTACGTCGAGCACCCCGAAGCGAGAAAACACCGCTGGGTGTGGTGCATCGGCGGCCGTAGTTGAAAGCTGGTGAGAAATGCAGCCTAGCGACCTCCTGATCAGAAACGGCCTCGTGATGCCGATGGTGCACGATCGCGAGTGGTTTCGTGGCGATGTGGTCGTGCGAGACGGCCGGATCTTCGCCATAGGCAAGGATGTGGATAGCGAGATCGAGCCTGTTCACATCCTGGATGCCGAGGGCGCCGCGGTGCTGCCGGGTTTCGTCCAGTCCCATGTCCACGTCGTCCAGTCCCTGCTTCGCCACCAGGCCGATGGCCTCGAGCTGCTCGACTGGCTGCACCTCCGCACCCTGCCATATGAGGCGGCGCTCGACGGCGACGGGGTCGAGGCGGCGGCCGAGCTGGGAATCGCGGAGCTTCTGTGCGGCGGGACCACAACCGCCCTTGACTTCGGGACCACCCACGATCACGGGCGCGTCTTTGGTGCCGCAGAGCGGCTTGGCATTCGTTTCGTCTCCGGCAAGACTCACATGGATATCGGCGAGGAGGCGCCACCCTCGCTGTTGGAGGACGCCGACCTTTCCCTCGCTGAGGCGGAGGAGCTCGGCATGCGCTGGAACGGCGCCGCCGACGGGCGGTTACGGTACGCGGTCGCCCCGCGCTTCGCACTCTCGTGTTCCGAGGCGCTGCTGCGCGGCTGCGCCGAGCTCGCGCGCCGACATGGGTGGCTGCTGCAGACTCACGCCGCCGAGAACCAGGACGAGGTGGCGGCCGTTCGCCTCCTCAGCGGCCGTAGCAACATCGACTATCTCGACGACCACGGACTCATCGGCGCCGACGTGGTGCTTGCCCACGGTATCTACCTCGACGACGCCGAAATCCGGCGCCTCGCCGACACAAGAACCACGATCTGCCACTGCCCGGGCGCCAACCTCAAGCTCGGTTCGGGGATCGCCGATGTACCCGGATTGATCGAAGCGGGCGTTCGGGTTGTCCTCGGCGCCGACGGTCCGCCGTGCAACAACAGGCTGTCGGTCTTTTACGAAATGAGCCTCGCCGCGACCATCCACAGTCTCCGCTGGGGCCCTGGCGTTCCGGACCCGTGGAAGGTCCTGAGGATGGCCACCCGCGACGGGGCAGCGGCGCTTCACCTGGAGAGGGAGATTGGAACCCTCGAGGTGGGAAAGGCAGCCGACGTCGTGGTGGTTGATCTGGAAGAGTGGTCGGGTTTGCCAGGGGGAGACCCGGCATCGAGAATCGTCTTCGGCTGCGGGCCGCAGATGACCCGCCACGTCGTGATTGCCGGGCGTCGGGTCGTAGAAAACCACACTCTGATCACCGCCGATCCGGCAGAGGTGCGGAATCGGGTCGCCGAGGCCTGGTGTGCAACCCGGAAACGGATGGAGGAAAAGCCATGAAGATCGGTTCATCGCGTTCAGAGATTGACAACCTGGACCACTATCTGGCGAAGAAGAACTACGACAAGGCCCTCGACACCATCAAGAAGGAGCTCGTAAAACACCCGAACCGGCTCAACCTGCGCCTGCGGCAGGCGGAAATTTTCGATCTCCAGGGCAAGCGGGACAAGGCGATTTTGATGTATCGCACCATCGCCGAAGCTCAAGCACGCGATGGATTTTACGCCCGCGCAATTGCGGTCTACAAGAAGATCTTGCGCCTCGACCCGGAGCAGGACGTGCATTCCGATCTGGCCCGCTTGATCGAGGACGACCAGCTGACGAAGATAGCCGACCGGCGACGGCGTGAACGCGGAGCCGCAATCGAACAGAAAAAGGTGTCCGTCGATCAGGAGCTCAAGGAGCTTCAATCCTCCACTCTTTTTTCATCCTTCGAGCGGGAAGCGCTGGTGGAGATCGTGGCGTCCACCGAGCTCCGCTCCTACGACGAGGGCGACATCATCGTCACCGAAGGGGAGCCGGGCTCAAGCCTTTTCCTGATTGTGGGCGGTACGGTCAAGGTGTTCACGCGTTCCGACGACGGCGGCAATCTCCAGCTCGCGGAGCTCGGGCCAGGTGATTTCTTCGGTGAGGTTTCACTGCTCTCAGGCAAACCCCGAACCGCCACCATCACTGCACGCACCCAGGTCACTGCGATCGAGCTCGACCGCGCGAGCGTCGATCGAATCGCGGAGAACCACCCCGAGGTCAAGAAGGTCCTCGAGGATTTTTATGAGCGGCGGGCACAGGACACCGTGGAGGCGGTGATTCGTCGCATTCGCAATTCGTCGCCGCCGCGGCACGATGCGGGTTCGCACACTCTGGGATCCGACGAAACCCCCTCCTCTTAGGATCCTGACGATGGCTGTCCTGCCGATTCTGGTTTACGGGGACCCGCGCCTGGAGGCGGCCAATCAACCGGTGGAGGTTTTTGGGGAGGAGCTGCGGTCACTGGTTGATGATCTTTTTGAAACCGGTTGGAAGGCCCCAGGTCTCGGGCTCGCGGCGCCTCAAGTGGGTATCAATCTCCAAATCGCAACGATTGACACCTCAGTCGGCAGCGACCCCGAAGCGCGGATGGTCCTCGCCAACCCGGAAATCATCTCCCGCCGGGGAGAAGTCAGCCTCGAGGAGGGCTGCCTATCGTTCCCGGGTCTTGCTGCGTCGCTACACCCTGTCCGGAGACCTGGGACCGTCTCGCGCCGCGGAGGCCCTCCAGGATTTCCTCGACCTCTCGATTGAGCGGTATCCCCACGATCTCTTCCTGACTCGCATCTGGCAGATGCGCCATAACGTTACCGCCTACGACGCGGCTTATATCGCTCTCGCTGAGGCACTCGACGCTGTTCTGCTCACCACGGACGCGCGCCTGGCCGCGGCACCGGGCCACAACGCACAGGTAGAGGTTGTCTGACACCTCGAGCATCCAGCTGGTGAGAACTGCGCAATTGAGAATTCAGAATATAGGAGCCACTTGCAAAAATACGAAATCGTGCCCCGAAGCGGCTCTTTCGGGACTTCCTGATTTTGATTATGCCAATCGAATCAATAGGTTAGCATTTTTTGGCGATTTCAAGGACCGGCAAAACGATGAATTTTGCAAGTGGCTCCCTAATTCCTAATTTTTCTCTCAGAGGCTGGTGGGCAGGCCTTCGCGGGGGTTCTCCTGATACAGCTCTGCGACGGCGCGGGCAGCCTCTTCCCCAGCCGGCGACATCACCTTCGGGACCACGATGTGCACCGTGTACATATGGTCGCCATAGGCCCTGGTCTTGGTGTTTCGAACCCCCTTACCCCGTAAACGGAAGGTGCGGCCCGATGTGGTGCCCGCCGGAACCTTGGCTCGAACCGCTCCGTGCACCGTGCCGACCTCGATTTCGCCGCCTCGGTAGGCTTCCGAAAAGGTCACCGGAATGATGGTATGGATAGTGTCGCCTTCGCGCTTGAAAAACGGGTGCGGTCGGACGCGGACGCGCACCATGAGGTCTCCCGCCGTGCCGCCATCGCGGCCCTCTGCCCCCTTGCCGGCAACCCGCACCCGCTGAGAGTCGGCCACGCCCTCCGGGACCTTGACCCGTAATCGCTCGGTGGAAATCAGGACACCGGAACCGTGGCAACTCGGACACACGCTCCCATCCATATGGCCGCTACCCTTGCAGGTAGCGCATTGAACCTGGCGCTGAACCGGAATCGTGATGCTGGTTCCTTGCACGGCATCGTCGAAGCTGATTTCGACCTCGGTCTCCTGATCGGCGCCCCGCTGCGGGCGTCGCCGAGGCTTCGCACCTCGACGGTGCCCGAAGAGTTGGCCAAAGATATCTCCGAGATCCTGAACCCCGCCGGTCGCAGTGTCGAAGTCGCCAAAATCGACGCGAAACCCACCGGCGTCACGCCACCTCGAACCGGCCTTTCGGAACCCGCCAAAACCCACATCGGGGACGCCATCCACGCGCCCGAAGGTGTCGTACTGTTGACGCTTCTCGTCGTCGGAGAGCACGGCGTACGCTCCCTGGATCTCTTTGAACTTCTCCTCGGCCTCGGGATTATTCGGATTGACGTCGGGATGGTACTTCCGTGCCAGCTTGCGATAGGCCTTCTTGATCTCGGCCGCAGTGGCTGACCGGCCGACTCCGAGGATTTGATAATAGTCTGCTGACATCACACCTCCAGACGTATGAAATATGAGCGGGTTTTCATAATATTTCAAGCTCGCCGGGACTACCGTAGAATAGGTGCCATGGATCCGACGCCGGCTCTCCCGCTCTTGTTGGTCGCCGCCATGCTCGGACAGACCCGCCGCTCGGTGGGATTCATCGTCATCGGGGCCACCCTGGCGACGGTCTTCAATCTGCCGTGGTTGGCAAAGAGCCTGCAGGTCGTGAAGGCTGCGGACAGCCCGGTACTTCGCCTCCTGTCGGACCCCATGGTGATGGTCGCCGCAAACCTCGTAGCCGGCGGCCTGATTGTGTGGGGTCTGATCCAGCTCCTGCTCACCGCTAGCCCGCAGCAGCGCCTAGTGAGAACACTGATCAGCCACGGCGACTACCTGGGCGCTGCGCAGCTGAGGGTTCAAGAAGGTGACCTCAGGGGCGCCCTGACGCTGTACCGCAAGGGAAGGGCGTGGACTGAGGCGGCAAGAACCGCGCTCGAACTCGGCCGCGACCACGAGGCCGCCGACCTACTCAGACGCGGCGGCGGCCACAACCTGGCCGAGGCGGCACGTTTGTTCAGGCGAGCCGGAGACATCGAGGCCGCACAACGCTGCGAGCGAGATCTCGCCAGGTGGCTGTCAAGTCGCGGGCGCTACGACGAAGCCGTCGAAGCATGGATGCGGGCAGGCGACCCCAAGCGGGCAGCGGGTGCCACGATGATCGCGCTGGAGCAAGGTCAGTTCAGCTCGTCACACACAGCGCTGCCGGTGGCGCGACGAGCTGTTGAGCAGGTCGGTGACCACCGTGCCCTGGCCCGTCTTCACGAGATCGAGGGCAATTGGCAGGCCGCCGCGCACGCCTGGCGCTCTGCAGGCGATCACGAACAGGCGGCCGAGATTTTCCGTAAGGCCGGCCTCATCCACGACGCCGCCATCGCCGAATCAGCAGCCGGACACCACCAGGAAGCCGCCCAACTTCGCATCCATCAACTCAAGAAGCTTCGGGACCGATTTTCCCAGCGCAACGCGCGCGGCGCCGCCGGTGAGGAGGAAACCGAAAAGCTGAGGGAGCAGATCGTACGCGAGGAGGAAGCGCTGATTCCAATCCTCTCCGACCTCGGGATGCGGCGGGAGCTGATCGACCTGATCGGCGCATCAGGGCGATCGGAGGAAGCCGTCGAAAAGTTGGTCCATCAGAATGAGGATGCCGAAGCAGCCGATCTGGCCGTCAACGCACAGCTGTGGCACTTGGCCGCTCCCATCCTCGAGCGTCTCAATCGGTGGGGTGAGGCGAGCGATATCTATGAGTTCTCAGGCGACATCGAGGCCGCGGCCCGGTGTGCCGAACGGGCCGGCGAGGACGAACGGGCCCTGCAGCTCTACCGCAGCCTCGGAAATACCATTGGCACGGCCAACTGCATGGCACGGCTCGGTTACGTGCAGGATGCCCTCGTCGAGCTGCACCGCGACGGTCTTCTCGGCGAGGCCTGCGAAGTCCTGCAGAATCACCCGGGACCCATACCCGACATACCGCGCGTGGTCCTCGACATGGCCAGATGGGCTCGGCAGAATCAGTCTCGTGAAGCGGCCATCGCGTGCTTGCAGCGGGCGGTGATCGGGGTCGCTCTCCAGCCCCGCCGCCTCGAGCCCGCAGTCGCCCTTGCCCATGAACTCTACATGGCCGGCGAGCGGGCTCCAGCCCTTGCTCAGCTGGAGAGGATTCTCGCCTTCGACTACTCCTGCACGTCTGCGAGACAACTCCGCGCCGATATCGAGGCTGACCGTGGCGTCAGCATGACGGACGCAGGGGCGGCGCCGACCGGAGCTTCGGTGAGATCTGATCTGGCCTCCCATCAGCGCTACGAGATTCTCACTGAGCTTGGGCGCGGCGGTATGGGCGTCGTGTACAAGGCGCGCGATACACGGCTCGAACGTGACGTCGCCATCAAAGTCCTGCGAACCACCTCCACCAAGGAGGCCGCACGGCTTGGCCAGGAGGCAAGGGCGGCGGCAACGCTCAACCACCCCGGGATTGTCACCGTCCACGACTTCGAGGAGGGTTTCGACGGGTACTTCATCGCGATGGAATTCGTACCCGGCGAACCTCTGGACGAACTCGTGAAAACGGACCCGGTGAGAATTCGCTCCCGCCTCGTCCCCCTGCTCCTTCGGATCGCCGACGCCATCGCTTTCGCCCACAGTCGACACGTGATTCACCGTGATCTCAAACCCGGTAACGTCCTTGTTACGCCGGCCGACGAGGTGAAGATCCTGGATTTCGGCATCGCGGCCCGTCTCGACAGCCGGGACGGGGACAGCGCGTCGATCTGCGGCACCCCGTTTTACATGGCGCCCGAGCAGATTCGAGGCGAGGCGCCGACCCCGGCGACTGACATCTACAGCTTCGGCGCCACCGCTTTTCACCTCGCAACCGGCCGGCCGCCGTTTCACACCGGCAACGTCATCGACGCACACCTGAATACCGCCCCTCCAAACCCGCTGGAACTCGCACCGGATCTCGACCCCATGCTGGCCCAGATCATCCTGCGATGCCTCGAGAAGGCCCCGGCAGACCGATTCAAGACCACCGAGGAGCTCCTCACCGCGCTAAAGCGCCTGAGCGCCTGATGAATCTCCGCCAATCATGGGATCGTCCGCCTCCGCGGGATTTCGAATCGTACCCATCAGCTTGAGTCAGGTTGGCGGATTATTCGTCCCCGTTCCCGTTCACGATGTCTGAAGCCACTCCGGGTTGAATTTCCAACTATTTGTCATGGGGCCGTTTACCTTCAGCCGCCACATGCCGAGAATCGGGTACGGGGACGGGAACGGGGACGGGTCGGACACGGACTCGGGCTACTATTTGCTGCGGCGAAGGGAGCGGTAATCCTGAATCCCGTACTCCTTGATCTTCGCGATCAAGGCGCCTCGGGAGAGGTTGAGCTCGCGCGCAGCTTTGCTCTGGTTGCCCAACGAGCGCCGCAGCACGCGGTCAATCAGCAGCCGCTCGACCGCTGGAATCACAACCTTGAGGTCGTCCTGGCTCAGCACCACGGCGGTATCGACAACCGCACCGCCATCCTCTGCTGTGAACTCGGCGTCCGAACTCGACCGCTGCAGCGAACCACGCACCATTTCACCCTCGGGCGTCGCCGACACCAGCCGCCTCAGCTCGCCCAGAAGCTCGGCGATTTGACCGTCAAACGGATGGACGAGAAGCGAGTCGAGAGTCTCGAGCGCAATCCCGTGAATCTGCTTCCCCTGCTCCGCTCCGACCCACTCAAGCATTCGCACGACGATCAATGGGAGATCCTCGCGGCGTTCTTCGATCGAAGGAACACGAATGAGGTGATTCTGCAGCTGATTGAAGAGTGACGCATCAAGCCCGCCCCCCGCCGCAGATCCAATGATCTCCTCGTCGCCCGTGAGGATCCATCGCACCTTGGAACCGTATCCCGAAACGCCGTCCTCCTCGATCACCGACGCCATCTGGCGCTGCAACTCGGAGCTCATCCGCTGAACATCGCGGACTACCACCACACCACCACCGGCCCGTTCGGCAAGACCTCTCACGCCCATCGTGTTTCCGGACCCGAAGAGTTCAACTCGAAGAGTGGTCTCGTCACCTCCACTAACTTGAACGACGCGAATCCATGGCGCGCCCGTCGGACACAATGATGAGATCAGCGATGCGAGATACGCCCGCCCAGATCCAGATCGTCCATAAAGCAGGACCGATGACGAGGACCGTGCGGCCGACAGGAGCTGGTCGCGCAGGACGTTGACAGCCTGGGACGACCCCGGCAACCGAGTCTCCAGCTTTTCCCTCGCTTCCGATTCCCACTGTCCAAAGAGGGCGCTCCCGCTGGAGACGTTCTCCCACTGTACGGCCAGCATCCCGGCCAGCTCGGCCAGCAACACGCGGTCGTTCTCGAACTCAGAGCTGTCGGTTTCCAACAAGAGATAGACCCTGCCTTCACCAGCGACGGGAACCGGGTAGATCAGAATTTCACACGCCCCCCCGCGCACCACTGCAATGCGGCTCCCACGATCGAGCTCGGCAAAGGACCGCGGCGGAAGCTGCGGCATGGCTCCTGACCACCGGGAGGCGATCGGCTGCAATCGGCCCTTTTGATCGAGCCAGGCAAGCAGCGTTCGCCGTCCCGAAAATACTCCTTCGAAAAAGCTCTCAAGCGACGGTAGAAAGTCCTCGCGAACACCCGCAACGAACACATCGAGTAATCGACGCCGTCCTTCCGCCAATCGCTCCGGCTCGTGGTAAACCACGACTTCGGACCGTGGTTTTGCCTCGTCCGTTTTTTCAATATCAGCGCCACTCACCGGCTCATCCGCCGCTTTGGCGACGGCTTCGGCCACTCCTCCCTCGGCATCGTCGAGAGGTCCCTCCGCAATGGTCAGGGTCGCGGTACCGACTCGAATTCGGTCACCAACCCTGAGCACGCCACGGGACCGGCGTTCGCCGTTGAGGAGCACGATCTGCCGCTGCTGGCCGAGAAATGTGAGGGTGTCGCCCATGCGCCGGATCACGACGTGAACCGGCGCTACACCGGGCGCGCGAAGGACCACGTCATTGCCGGTCGATGCCCCGATCGAGACCGTGTCCTTAGCGACCTCATAGGTCAGCTCGGAGCCGCTGCCCGTATCGATCGTCAACGTCACCATGCGCCCTCCGCAGTGTGTCGTTCGAGCGATTCACAATCCGGCCCGTTCATGCCATTCACGGATTTGCCGTTGTTGAAACGAGCGCCACCGGTTCGATCGTCACTGAGAATCCGAAAGCAGCTTAAGCCCCCCACCACAAAGTGTCAATCAACACTACAGAAGGAAAGAGAAAACGCACGTTTGACCCACACTTCAAAGGAACCTCCAGGTTCCTTGGTCCGAAGCAGACACCCGGTGAGAAGACCTGGCTAGTTCTCGTCCAGAAACGGCGCTTTTTGGCAATTTCGTCGTCAGACTGCGGATTCCCTTGTGCGGCGTACTCGAGTACGCCTCCGCGGAAATCTTTGTCTTCCTAGAACTTGCACAAAAATCGCTCGTTTCTGCATCGAGAACTGCGCAGTTCTCACCAGAGTTTCTGGATGGGAACTGGCTAGGGCGGGCTACCGGTCATCTCACAGCAGCACCGCCGAGACGGCCCGCAAGCAGGACGAGATCATCGAGGTCCGGTAACTCGCGG
>PVMK01114183.1_pt1 | contig 12665 bp, 13 predicted proteins | sample 1853481 | NCBI WGS metagenome assembly PVMK01 (sample SAMN08533507, study PRJNA380276) | Marine sediment metagenome, whole genome shotgun sequencing project.
TGGCATCCGGGATCTGCGCATTCCAGCCCCACCACCCGGGGTGCCACGGCCGAACTCTCACCCGCACGCCTTTGCGGAAAATCGATCGACCACCTCCAGCAACGCCGGATCGAGCACGTCCCTTACCTCGGCCTCGATGCGCTCCGGCAGGCCGCCCCAGAAGGCCTCGGCCACGCCGCCGGCGATGGCGGCCTGGGTGTCGGAATCGGCGCCGAGGGAGATGGCGAGGCGGAGGGTGTGCTCGAAGTCGTCGGCGTCAAGGAAGGCGATGAGGGCCTCGGGCACGGAGCCCTGGCAGGTGACGTCGAAGCTGTAGTCGGGGCGGATGCCCTCGATCGTGCGGTCGAGGTCGTAGGCGAAGCGAGTGGAGATCTCGTGGCGGATCTCCTCTTTGGTCGCGCCGATGCGGACGAGGTGTATGGCGGCGGCTGTGGCCTGAGCGCCCTTGATGCCTTCCGGGTGGTCGTGGGTGACCGAGGCCGAGCGCTCGGCCTCGGCCAGCACCTCGTCCAGGGTGTCGAAGACCCAGCCGATGGGGCTGACGCGCATGGCCGAGCCATTGCCGAAGCTGTTATAGGGGCCGAGGCTTGGATCGCCGAGCCAGTTGAGGAACCAGCCGCCATAGCCGCGGCCGGGGAAGCGATTTCCCCAGCGGCGGTAGGCCGCGGCGTAGTCTCCGTCCGAGAGGAGGGCGTCGGCGGTGGCGACAGTGAGGACGGTGTCGTCGGTGAAGTTTTGAGGGGCGTCGAAGAGGTCGAAATCGTCCCGCTTGATTGGGTTTCCCTCGTATGCCGCCCCGAAGATGTCTCCTGCGATGGCTCCTAGCATGTTGTATCCCTTGGCTCCACCTTATCCCGATTCGAGTAGTCCGTGGCTTAAACGAGTGTCGGATTACTCTCAACTGACAGTTCAAAAAGCTCTCACAGCGATTGACGCGATGTTCCCTCTTTGGCCTCCCGGCACGGTGTTACACTGACGGCCAGTTCATTCTTTGGCGCAGAAAAACAAAGCTCTCAGTCTCACGCCGGGACTGCGATGGAACATGGAGGGCGACGAGATGTTCGTTCAGGCGAACAACGAGTTTGCGACTGGCCTGTATCACCAGTTGGCGAGCGAAAACGACGGTGAGAATCTGTTCTTCTCGCCCTATTCGATGTTCAACGTTCTGGCGATGGCCGCTGAAGGGGCCCGCGGCGTCACCGCCGAGGAGATGGGCGCGGTCCTCCGTTTTCCGAGCGGGCTCCGCCGGAGCGACCAGGGCGGTACGGAAATCCCCTGGGATCTGGGACCGCTACACGCCGGCATCTCAGGGTTCAACGCCTGGATCCGCAGCGGGGATGAAGGGAGTGACACCGAAATCCGCGCACAGATCAAAGAAACCCGAATGAAGTTGTATGACATCGGCAAGCGGGCCGAAGAGCTGGAGCGGCAAGGACTACGGCAGGAACAGAACGAGGTTGCCGAAGAGGCACGGAGAGCGGAAGCTGAGTTCAAGGCGCTCCTGGCCCAGGCGGACCCGAACGAAATCCGCGTTGCCAACGCCCTCTGGGGTGAAAAGACCTGCCCCTTCCGCAAGGAGTTTGTCGAGGCGATCGAAGAGCATTACCAGACGGGCGGCGTGTTCCCCGTGGATTTCAAGCGGGACGCCGAGGGCGCGCGGCAACGGATCAACAACTGGGTAGAAGGACAAACGAACCACCGCATCACGGACCTCATCCCGCAGGGTTTATTGCATGAGTTGACACGGCTGATCCTCACGAATGCGATCTACTTCAAAGGCGAGTGGCTCGAGCCCTTCGACGAGGCCATGACCAGGCCGCTGGACTTCACGCGATCAGACGGGTCGGCTCGTGAGGTCCCGATGATGATCGCACGGGACATCGAGTCGGCCTGCTACGCCGCATTCAACGCTGACGGTTCATTCTTCAACACCCCACTGGAGGTCACCTACAAGTCTTTGTTCGAGTCTTTGTTGGCCTCCGCGGAAGAGCCGGTCGGCCGACCCGAGTACCCCGATGCCGACGGGTTCGCGATGCTGGAATTGCCATACCACGGTCGCCACCTTTCTATGGTGCTGATCGCGCCCAATCGCTATGACGGCTTGGCCGTAATCGAACAGAGCCTCTCCGCTGAGACCCTCAAGGGGTGGATAAAGCAACGGAAGGAGCGGAACGTGCACGTGTTTCTTCCAAGGTTCAAGTTGGATACCAGCTATCAGATGAGCGGAACCCTGCAGGAGTTGGGGATGATGCGGGCCTTTATGAACCCGCTCGAAGACGGTGGCGCCCAGTTCGCAGGCATGACCATGTCAGATGACCCTGACTATCAGCTGTACATTTCGGAAGTCTGCCACAACGCCTTTGTGGATGTGAATGAGAAAGGGACCGAGGCTGCTGCGGCGACGGACGTGATTATGGACGGTGCGACTGGGATTGACCCACTCACCGTTCCATTCACGCCGACGTTCAAGGCCGACCGGCCGTTCATTTTCATCATCCGCGACACATCCGCAGGCACCATCCTTTTTATGGGAAGAGTGACACGGCCGGGGTAGTCGCAGGAGGGCTGCACTCAATAACAACGGAGCGAACGGTCGTATAACATCGAGTGCCGAGCGCGTCTGCAGTCCGGCACGTGACGGCAAGTTGGCTCGCAGCCGTTCGAGAGATCGGAAAGGACCTCGTCGAAGTCATGCGGCTCGTCGCTTTGGCAGATGTTCACGGGTACCACGAGGTCTACGACTGGCTCGTCGACCTGGTGAAGGCTGAAGACCCGGACGCTGTTGTGTTGGCTGGAGACCTGTTGGGTTGGGGAGGTGACTCCAACACGATTGAGGAGGCGCAGGCCGCCGATCGGCTCCAGGTTCTCCAGCGGTTGTTCGAGATCAAGCGTCCTATCTTCTACGTCATGGGGAACGATGATTTGATCGAGCTGGATGCTCCTGATCCGTCGCATCAGTCGGTTCACGATAGGCGTATTGACATCGGCAACTTCAACTTCGTCGGTTATCAGTACACGCTGCCATTCATGGGGGGAGTTCACGAGAAGTCGGAGGGCGAGATCGAAAAAGACCTGGCTCTGCTGGAGGCTGAAATCGACAGCACGACAGTATTGGTGACTCACGGCCCCGCCTACGGAACTCTCGACAGGGTCCACAGCGGCCAGCACGTCGGCTCGACATCTCTTCGCGATTTTGTTCAACGCACCGCGCCAAGAGCCCACATTCACGGCCACATTCATCGAGCGTTCGGCCGCGCCGGACGCCATTTCAACGTCGCCTCCGCCGGAAGGAAGCGCGCCATGGTCATCGATATTCTCACCATGGAACACCGGGTGATCGAGAGGGCGGGGTGACGATGCTGTGAAGGTGGGAGGCGTGATGGGTCAGGTCAGAACTGCCGAGCTGGAGCTCGGCGGTCCCAGGGCCTTCCCGGTTATTGTCTGCGTCGCCTGGACTGCCGAGCTGGAGCTCGGCGGTCCCAGGGTTGGACGTCCTAGGATCAGCGATACACCTCGCGGCGATGACCCACACGTACGACCGAGATCAAGAGGTCGCGACCTTGGTACGCATAGATGATTCGGTGTGGGCCGACTCGAAGACGGCGAAAGCCCTTCCATTCGGCGCTCATGATTGATCCCTTTTGGGGATCGTCACGGAGGCCTTCAACCGCGGCAACAATGCGCTCGCGCTCACCCTTTTGTAACGCAGCCACCTCCTTGACGGCGCGCCTCTCCCAGCGAATTCGGATTTCAGTCGAGTCCGAGTTCTTTGCGCACATCGTCGTGGTCGATCCACTCGGCGTCAGGGTCACGGAATCGGCTCAGGGCGAACTCGAGGTCCTCGCACTCTTCGAGGTGACGTTCGAGTGCCTCGACGATGTACGAGGTCTTCGACCGCTTGGTCGCGCTCGCGAGCCGCTCGAGGCGACTGGCGAGGTCATCCGGCAATCGAACGGTTTGACTGGGCACGATGCACCTCCGTATTTAATGTAGGACAAGTATTACAAATTGTCAATTCGGATGAAATATTGCCCACTTGGTTGACGGGGTCAGAACAGAAAAAAGACGTGCCGGATACCCGTGGTGGTTGCGCTTTCTCGATGGCCAGAAATCACAGAACGGATCGCGAAACGGACCGTCGGCAGTGGACGAATTATCATGGCACGGCGGCAAGCGGTCATTCTGGAAGCGCGTGGAAGAGGGAGGTCGAGATGAAGTTTTCCGATCTGAAGTACGCCTTCGAGTTCATCAATGCCGGAGACCCGTACGAACATGAAGCGTATGTCTCGCGTTCCACGGGAAAGACGTACTTTCGTTCCGATTTGGCGGGGATCGACGAGCTTCCCGACGACGTCCTCGGGAACAATGACTATGTGGAAATCCCTAACAGGTACGATTTCGATCTCGGGAAGGAACTCGTCTGGGAGTTCGTGGATCGTCAGATCCCGGGATTGAAGAACAAGGTTCAGGAGATCTTCTCCCGGCGTGGCGCCTACGCCCGGTACAAGGCATTTCTGGAGGATCTCGATCTCCTCGACGCGTGGTATCGGTTCGAAGGCGAACGCACCAGGGAGGTGCTGCTCGAGTGGTGCAGGGATAAGGGTATTCCGGTCGATGACTGAGCGAGTGGGTTGCCCACTCTACCGCTGTACGCGCCTCCGGGATCACGGAGGCATCTTCGGAGAGTGCCGAGCTGGAGCTCGGCGTTCCCAGGGTCAGAGCACAGACTCGAGGAACTCCCGGGGCGCGACGACCTTGATCCCCTGGTAACCAGATAACTCCAGAAGATCTTTGTCTCCGCTGATGATGCACTGACAATCTCCCGCGAGGGCGCAGGCGATGAACTTGTCATCGTCCGGGTCTCTCGAAACCTGTTCAGTGAGCCCTGGCGGCTCGATTATCTCGGCGGTCATCACGAGCAGGGCCAGGAGGGGCGCCAGCGAGACTCCGGTGAACCGCGCTGCCAACTCCTCCCCCACCCGCCGGTACTCCTCCAGGATGTCAGGAGACGCGACGAGATCGAATTTCCCATCCCGCCATGCCTCCGGGACCCGCGCCGGCATCCCGCCGAAGAAGACGCCAGGGATCAGGACGTTGGTGTCGACAACCACCTTCATCGGCTGGCGCGCACCGCCCTGAGGGCAGCGGTCACGTCCGAGCGTTTCATACCGGCTTGCCGTGCCTGTCGGCGCGCCTCTTGAATGATGTCATCAAAATCCGACAATGACGGAGGAGTCACTACTTTGAGAATGACCACGTCACCCTCCCCGACAACAACGAACTTCGAGCCGGCTTTCAAACCGAGGGCGTTCCGAACTTCCTCCGGGATGACCACCTGGCCCTTCGATGACATCTTCGTCGTAGCGCTCGTTTTCATCGCCACACCTCCAGATCTTACTAGTAAGAATATATAGCTCATCGTGCTCTTTGGCAAGGTTTGTCGGCGTGGTAGCGGGGTTCGGCGAGCGGAGTCCGTGAGGTCCCCGATTCTCGTTTTTGGTCTTCCACCCACCCACCCGGCAGGCGGGACGCCCGCCGCCACAAACGGCAGCTTGATCAATCGATGGGAATTGTGGGAGACCGCCCTACATCGTAGTGTGGGGGGTTGGCACAGGAATTCTGGCCCGGCTTGTTCCTTTCATCGCCTGCGTTGCCGAGCTGGAGCTCGGCGGTCCCAGGGGCGGCCAAGAATGGTGGCGCTCGTTGAGTGGAGGCGTTACGACTCCGCATCGAGGTGCCTGGCGATCAGCACCTTGATGAGCGACTGGCGGGGCACGCCGAGGCGTGACGCCTCCCGATCGAGTGACTCAATCATCCAGACCGGAAAGTCCACATTCACCCGCCGCTGATCGTGGCCCGGACGTCGCGCCCGGGTCAGGTCGAGGTATTTCGTCACGTCCTCGCCGGCGTCGAACTTCTTGTCGAACTCTTTGGCCTTAACCTTCATACAATGCGATCTCCTCATTCCGCGAGCGACGAACCGAGATGATCCGGATGCGATCCTCCCGGATTGTTACGACCCCCGACCAGTAAGCGTCGCCGATCTTGCCCACGACCAGGAACCGCGGCTCTTCTGTTGTTCGAGCCGGTATCTCGACCAAATCCGGATCTTCCCACAACGCCTGCGCCTCGATGAAATCAATCCTGCGTTTCTTCTTATTCGAGCGGCTCTTCCGTTGATCGAACTCGAACTCCATGGTATAGAATCTATACCTTTAATATATGTTCGTCAAGACTCCGAAGAAACCCTGGGACCGCTGAGCCCCAGCTCGGCATCGATGTCGCTACTTGTTGCAGCGACGCTCGAAAACAATCAGCACCGTTCCAAGCCTGATCAATTCCACACGCAGGTTCGTACTCCCATGCCGGAGGAATGCCGAGCTGGAGCTCGGCGGTCCCAGGGGAGCTCAGATTACATCGGTGCCGGATCCTCCGTTCCGTAGTACGAGGACAGTGACTACGGAACAGCGGGACCTGGCACTTGTCTTTTCTCTTCGATGGTATCCTCTGATGCGGCGTCCCAGCCGGACGCCGATGACGGGCCGGTAAGAGGGAGGCAGAAGTGAAGCGAGCAATCGTGATCATCGCTCTGGCGGCCGTTCCGGTCTTCGCAGACGACGTCTACCTCCAGGGGGAGGGCGGCCAGATCACGGGCGAGATCGTCGAGCAAACGGAAGACTCCGTGACGGTCGATATTGGCGGGGGTGGGACCATCACGGCGCACATGTCGAATGTTGTCAAAATCAAAAAGAGCGTCTCGCCACTCCAGGAGTATCGGGAGCGAGCCGCGAAAATTCCCGCCGGCGATGCCGAGGCGTGGCGGGAGCTGGCACGGTGGGCAACGGGCCACGTGCTCTCGAGCCAAGCGGGGAAGGCCTACTCGCAGGTGGTCGCGATCCTGCCGGACGACCAAGAGGCGAACCGCGCGCTCGGCCGGGGTCCAGGTCGACGGGAGATGGGTCACCGAGGAGGAGAGCTATCTTGCCCGAGGCTACGTGGAGTTCGAGAACGAGTGGATGACCCCGGGCGAACGGCAAGCGATCCTCTCAGACCGGCAGGCCCGCGAGGAGGCGGATCGCCTGGCGAACGACGCCGCGATCCTGGCCATCGATGCCGAGCAAAAGGCGGAGAAGGAGCAGAAGGAGGCCGAGCGCGAGGCGGCTCGGCGTGACGGCTTGCCACGGTACGGCGATCCGGTTTACTGGGGCTGGGGGGGCGGGCCCTCGTACTGGCCCTCTCGATCGCGAGACCTGCAATGATTCGGGAGGCACCAATGAGGCGTTACGTGAAAGCACTCCCACTCCTCGGCGCGCTCTTCGCAGCGTGCACCTCACCGTCGCCGGTCGATGAGATCGTCAGCTCTAATCTCGCCGCCCGCGGGGGCATGGAGCGGATCCAGGCGCTGCAGTCGATCCGGGAGACCGCGACGGCGACCGCGAGTGGCGGACGGGTCGCGCGGGTGGTCCGCGAGATCAAGCGGCCCGGTCTCTTCCGGCTCGAGTTCTCGACCCAGGGGACGACGAGCGTCTTCGCGCACGATGGTGAGACCGGCTGGCAGGTCGCGCCTCTGCAGGGTCAGTTCGAACCCCAGGCGACGACGCCGGAGACCGACATGGCGGCGGGGGTTGATCAGCGCGACATCGAAGGCCCTCTCGTCGACTGGCGCGAGAAGGGGCACTCAGTCGAGCTCGTCGGCCGTGAGACGCTTCCCGGCGGGGAGGCCTTCAAGCTCGAGCTGACGCTCGCCGATGGTGCGATCCGCCACGACTATGTCGATGTCACGTCGCGCCAGATCGTCCGCTCCGACATCACGCGGACGATCCGGGGGCGCCCCGTGCAGCTCGAAAACACGTTCTCGGACTTCCGGGAAACGGGCGGGCTCGTCTTCCCGCACCTCATCGAGACCCACGTCAAGGACCGGCCCCAGGTCCTCAGGATCGCGGTCGAAAAAATCGAGCTCGACCCCGACCTCGACGACGCGCGGTTCCGGCTTCCCCAGTAGCGCCTGAGTGGTCGAATATATCCAATTTCTGTGAATTTCACTCACAAAGTGGTCCATCAGGACGAAAATTGGCCAAGTTTCTGATTATCTCAATCTCCATGTGGGCCAACATCTCGATTCATCCGACCTAACACGCGAAAAAATGCCGAGCTGGAGCTCGGCGTTCCCAGGAGGGCACACTTCATCACTGCCGACGACGCGCACTGCCCCAGGACCAACCCTCGGCGGCTGCGGCCAACCCCGCCGTCACCGGGTTCTCTTCGATGTACCGAATGGCGGTCAACAGATGCCGTTCATTCCGGATGAATCGATCCCAGTAGTCCCGCTGCCATAAGGCTCGAGATCGCCGAACCTGGGATTGCCGATCCTGGGATCGCCGAGCTCCAGCTCGGCATTCCGGGCCTTCCGAACCATCGGCCATCATCAAATTAATCCTCCGCGCCGTGAACGATTTCCACGACTGCACCAATCGGGCCACGCTGAAACCCGGCAGCGGCTCGACCAACACGTGAACATGATTCGGCATGATCACCCACGCCAGGAGTCGATATCGTTCACCGTCGAAGTGAAGCAGGCCACCTTCCACTATCTTCGCTGCCTTGGGCTTGCGTAGCACGCAGCTTCCGTGCCCAGCGTCCAGCAAGGTCTGATACCTCTGCCTTCTTTGTCGCTTCTTTTCGTCGTCGGGCATTTCGGCAATCGATCGCTCCAGTTGGTCCAAGGCGGATTTTGGAAGGCTGTCGGCAAGGTGGAAGGTAAGGTGCTGGATCAGTCCCCCGGCATCGCAGTGTGGAAGGTAGCCGCGGGAGTGCCAGCCCAAGTGGTTTCCTTCATCGCCTGCGTTGCCGAGCTGGAGCTCGGCGGTCCCAGAGGGGCCATTTGCGGTCAAAACCGGTTCATTTTCAGGAACGATCATCGGCACATAAATTACACCGAATTTACACCTATCGCAACGCCGATCAGGCAGTCTTTCATCTCTCGTGCTTCAGAGCTCGGCAGTCCCAGTGGGCCGATCCTGGGATCGCCGAGCTCCAGCTCGGCATCTTCACCCAGAGTGATCAGAGCTTCGCCACATCCCCCGCGGCGCCGCAGGCTTCGAAGACCTCGCTAGCGCGTACGAGATCTTCGTCCTCGCCGCGCAACACCAGCGTCCGCCCGAGCTCGAGCCGGCTGCCGAGGTCTTCGAAGATCTCGATGGCCGCTTCGAGGTCCCGGCGGGCAGCGTCCTTGTCACCGCGGGCGGCGTTGAGCTGCCCCCGCACCTTGAGGGCCATGCCCTCCCAGTGCGGCATTCCCGCGTTGCGGGTGGCTTCGAGGGTGGTCTCGAGGCGTTGCTCGGCCTCGTCGAGCTTGCCGGTGGCGACGAGGGATTGGCAGCGGGTGGGGTTCATCCACACCGGTTGGATGGCCTCGTCGGTGCCTTGGAGGAGCTCTTCGATTTGGCGGGTGTATTCGAGCACAGCCTCGTGGTCACCCTGAAGCTGGGCAATGCAGGCGCGCCCGCGACGGCTTTCGAACTGGCCTGTCTTGAGGCCGAGGATGTCGCCACGTTTGATGGCCTCGTCAGCCAGGGGAATGGCCTCGTCGATGCGGCCCTGCTCTGCGGCGATGAGCGCCTTCCAGCCGGCGAGGAAGGCGGCCAAGCGTTCGTCGCCCAGGCGGTCCGCCATCTCGAGGCCATCGTCGCAAGCCTCTTCGGCCACGGCGAGGTTGCCGAGGCCGTAGTTGGCGAAGGAGAGAGGGAGGTAGTTCCAGGCCAGGCGGTCGGAGGATTGCGCCTTCTCGCCCAGCTCGCGGTGGCGGGCGGCGTACTCGAGGCACTGGCGCCAGTGGCCGCACATGAAGGCGTTCTCCTGCAGGAACTCGTAGCCCATGGAGCCCATGTTCGGATTGTCTTCCGCCTCGCCGAGGTCGACGTTGCGCCGGGTCCAGCGGTTGCTCTCCTCGAAGTCGATCAGGTGCTGGTAGGCCGCGGCGAGGTAGGCATAGATCCAGTTCAGGAGGAGCGGTTCGCCGGAGCGCTCGGCAGGCTCGATCGCCTGCAGGAGGAGCTCGGCGGCCTTGCCGGACTGGCCGCGGTAGTGGTGGAAGCGGGCCTCGATCATGGTTGCACGCGCAACCTCGGTCGGCTGGGTCTCGGGGTCGAGGGCGGCCTTGGCCTCCTCGACGTATGTCAGAGCGCGGGCGTCGCCGATCAGGACATAGGACTCGCCGATCTTGCACTTGAGGGGTATCGCTACCGCAGGGTCGTCGATGGCGGCCAGGGCCTGCTCGTAGGCGCCGGCTGCATTCAGGGGCTCGCCCTTGAGGCTGAAGACGTCGCCCATGGCAGTGTCGATCTTCGGCAGCTCGTCGGTTCGCCCCAGCGTTTCGGCGCACTCGCGCGCCCTCTCATAAAGCCGCAGCGCGTCGGTATAGGCGAAGAGGGTGGCGGCATCGACGGCCGCTTCCATGGCGTAGTCGAAACCCTTTTCAAGGCAGCCGCCCTCCATGAAGTGGTGGGCGAGGTCCTCGATCGCGACCCGCCCCCCCCTCTCGCGGAGGGCCTCGAGACCGTGGGCGACGCGGGTGTGAAGGCGGCGGCGGCGGATGGGGTTCAGCTCGTGGTACAGGACCTCACGGATTTTGTCGTGGGTGAAGGCGACGGCCTCGCCGGCGCCGGTCTCGAGCAGCTGCGCAGCGACCGCCTCGTCGATGGCGTCGAGGAGCTCGTCCTCTGATTTATCAGCCACCGCGGCGAGCTCGGAAAAGGCGAAGGCCTTGCCAAGGATAGCGGCGGTGCGAAGGACCTCGGTGGTGGGTGCACTGAGGTGGTCGAAACGGCGGCCGATGGCGGCCTTGACGCCCTGGGGCAGGACCAGGGTGGCGCCCTTCTCGCGGCGCCGCCACTCACCGCACTCGCAGACGATCTGGCCCTCGCCGACCAGGGTCTTGACGACCTCCTCGATGAAGAAGGGGTTGCCCTCGGTCTCGCGGTGGATGTCGGCGCAGAAGTCTTCGGACAGGCACTCGTCGCCGAGCAGCACCGCCAGCATGGCCGAGGTGCCGTCCGGCTCGAGGCGTTTGAGGTGGACCCGCACCGCCACCCGCTCGCGGTTCCAGTCGTCTAGGGCCTCGGCCAGCGGATGGGCGCGGTCGAGCTCGGTATCGCGGTAGCAGCCGAGGACGAGCAGGCGCTCGCGACCGGCGAGACGCATGAGGTAGTGGAGGAGGCTGAGCGACGCCTGGTCGGCCCACTGGAGGTCATCGATGAAGAGGAGGAGGCCCGAGGGTTCGGCGAGGTGGAAGAGGCAGCGGGCGACGCCGTCGAAGAGGCGGAGTCGTTTTTCGGAGGCCGAGAGCTTCGGGCCTTCGAAGAATGGGCCGATGCGGCTTGCGAGCTCGGGGGCGAGGCGGGCGAGCTCGGCGCCCGAGTCGCCGGCGGCTGAGCGCAGCTCGTCGTCGGTGCTTTGGTGGACCCACGAGCGCAGGGCCTCGACAAAGGGCAGGTAGGGGGTGGCGGCCTCGAGCTCGTAGCAACCGCCCGACAGGACGGTGCCGCCGGTGATGCGGCCATAGTCGATGAGCTCGCGGGCGAGGCGGGTTTTGCCGGAGCCGGGCTCACCGGAAACCAGCACCATGCCGCCGCGGCCGGCGGCGGCGGATGACCAGGAGCGGCGGAGGGCGTCGATTTCGGAGTCGCGGCCCACCATGCGGCCCCGCACGAGGCCGCCGAGGGCGGCGGAGACTCCGGCGGGGGCCGGGGGCGCGGCCTCGGGGCTCTGGGTCAGAACGGCCGCAACCTCGGCCGCGGTGGCGAAGCGGTCATCCGGGTCCTTGGCGAGGAGGCGGAGGATGGCCGCCTCGAGGTGCTCAGGCAGATCGGCGCGGTAGGTCCGGGGCGGGACCACCGGTGCGTGCAGGTGTTGGGAGAGCACGGCCAGGGGATTGTCACCGTCAAACGGGAGACGGCCGGTGGTGAATTCATAGAGCATGACGCCGAGGGCATAGAGGTCGGTGCGGCCGTCGACCTCGCGGCCCAGCGCCTGTTCAGGCGCCATGTAGGAGACGGTGCCCGCGATGCCACCCTGGCGGGTGATGCGGACGCCGCGCTCGCGGACGGCGAGGCCGAGATCTACGAGCTTGATAGAGGGGGTTCCGGAGCGGTCTTCGAGGAGGACGTTGGCCGGTTTGAGGTCGCGGTGGACGAGGCCGTTGTCGTGGGCGTGGGTCAGGGCATCACAGATCTGGGACGCGAGGTCGATGGTCTCTTCGAGGGTTTCGGGCTTGCGGTCGCGCAGGCTCGGGCCTTCAACGAGCTCCATGACGAAGTAGGGCATGTGCTCGTGCTCGCCGACGTCGTGGACCGCGACCACGTGCGGGTGGCTGAGGGCGGCCGCGGCCCGGGCCTCGCGGAAGAGACGATCGCGGGCCTCCCCCACCTCGAGCTGGGCGGAGAGGACCTTGACCGCCACCGGACGCTCGAGCTCTACATCCCAGGCGCGGAAGACAATGCCGATGCCGCCGCGGCCGATCTCCTCGTCGAGGCGGTAGCGGTCTGAAAGCGTGTCGCCCACGCAGCAGGTCGGCAGCACATCGATGCCGGTGGTCGGCGCTTCGAGGTCAATGGTTTCGGATTCGTTGATGTTCACAATGTTGTAAGGAGTATAGGGGGGAAGGTATT
>PVMK01178847.1_pt1 | contig 12663 bp, 10 predicted proteins | sample 1853481 | NCBI WGS metagenome assembly PVMK01 (sample SAMN08533507, study PRJNA380276) | Marine sediment metagenome, whole genome shotgun sequencing project.
ATGGCCGGATCATGTCCGGCGCGGACCCAAGAAAGACGCTTGTTTGCAGAGTCGATCGTCAGATAAAACAATGTCATAAAACCGCCTGATTCTTCAAAATCCCTGGTCATCAGGCGGTTAACGTCGGACACAATATCTGCCGGAGTACCGGGCAACATGGAGCGCTGTCTGAAAAAAGCCCTAGCGGTGGCCATCATCAAGGCAGACGAAATACCATGGCCGGATACATCCCCGATCGCCACGCTGAAACCCCCGGGGCGCGTTTCACCGGTGTCCAGGAAATCATAGTAATCGCCTCCGGTCTCATCGCAGTAAACGATGGTGGCTGCAATGTCCAGGCCCTCAATTTCGGGGTTCTCCCGGGGCAAAAGGGTTTGCTGAACTTCCCGGGCCAGATACAACGATTGTCGAATCTGATCCCGTTCGATCAGACCTTCGGTCATTTCGTTTAAGCCGTCGCCCAGGACACCCAGTTCATCATTGGAAACCACCCGTATTTTTTGTTTGAAATGCCCTTTTCGCACCCGGCGTACCAGCACCATCATGTCGGTAATGGGCTGAATAATCGACTCGCCTGAAAGGATGTTCAATCTGAGACCCACAAATATAAAAATGATGCACAGAACAATTGAAAAAATAAGAACCTCCCGCACAAAATCAGCAGCGGAAATCCGGGTGGCATCCATTTCCCATGAAATAAATAAAAGCGTGCCCACCAGAATAATCATCGGCGCCAGCGTGCCCACGCCATAGAGCACCCGGATTCTTCTAAGAATTGAAAATTTCACAGTCCCCGGCATGGATGCCAGCTTGCCTTCGGGAAATAGAATCCGAACCAGGCGTCTCCGGCTATAAGCTTCGATTAGATAAAATGAAATGATGGCGGAAATATAACCGACCATGAACCCGCGAAACTGCACAAAAAAACCGATCCGCAGCGTTGCATCTCTAAATATCATGAAAAATACCCCTAACAGGGCGGTTAAACTGATCCACATGGCAAAGTTGACCAGGCCAATAATAACAGGCAGATTCAATATCCGGCGTCTGGCCTTTTCCTCCAGAGCGGCTTCAATTTTCAATCCCTGACGCATGCGGTTTATCATCTCCGTAATTGGACGCTGGACGATATATTGGAGCGTAATTCCGATACAAATCACGAGGGGATAAAAAGAAAGGATCACCACCCAGCCGCCGGCTAAAAAAAAGGCCCTCTGGATCTTAAAAAATTCAAGCGGGGTGAAAAGATTCAGCAGGGCAATGATAAAGAAACCTAAAAAATTTGCGCTGACATTCCGAATATAAAGTTCAATGAGACGGATTTTCTGAAAAGAAGAGTCCAGCGCCACTTTCAAGCTCAGTATCCTTTCCGGCGGTGAGCCTCGCCCGTTGCGAAGATGGGTTCCCTGTAAAATCCAGGGTTTTTAGTGGTTGTCAAAAAAACGTTCTGCTATTTAAAGGCTTTTCTACAACCGTACACGCGCTTATGCCGCAATTCCGTATTAGTGGATATTATTGTGGAAAGCGCTGAAATCAAAATAACCGGTCAAGTTAAAAGGATCAAGAGGAAATAAAATCCTGATAGGGCTTTTTTTGTAACGGGCTTATTGACGTGCTTAAAGGATAATATCTATCCATGTACGATAGCTCTTGACTCACCTGGAATAGTGGAATAATGGATCTTTGGAATGTTGGGTCTAGCGGATTTGATCTATACATTTAAAATTGAATTTATTGATGAGGAGGGATTCACATGGGCACAAATGTTCCGACCCGGGAAGAAACGCTCGCGCTTCTGAGGAAATACAACAAAAACGAAAGCCTGATAAAACACGCCATGGCGGTGGAAGGCGTCATGCGCTACATGGCCCGCAAGCGGGGTGAAGACGAGGAAAAATGGGGTGTGATCGGCCTGATTCATGACCTGGACTATGAGCAGTTTCCGGATCAGCATTGCCAAAAAACCGAGGAAATTCTCAAAGAAAATGACTGGCCCGAAGAGTATATCCGCGCGGTGGTCAGCCACGGCTGGGGAATTTGCACCGATGTCAAGCCCGAATCGGATATGGAAAAGATCCTGTACGCCATCGATGAGCTCACCGGGCTGGTGGTTACTTCAGCACTGGTGCGGCCTTCCAAAAGCGTGATGGATATGAAAGCCAAGTCCGTTAAAAAGAAATGGAAACAAAAACAGTTTGCCGCCGGGGTCGATCGCTCCATCATAGAAAAGGGTGCCGAAATGCTGGGCGTGGAGCTTTCCGAGCTGATCAGCGACACCATCATGGGCATGCGTGATGTGGCCGAAGAGATCGGTTTGAAAGGCAACGTAGAATAGACAAGAAGTCGGAAAAGGAATTCACCGCAGAGACGCAGAGAGCGCAGAGTGAAAGATTGTTTAATTTTTTGCTGAGAGGGCGAAAAACGAAAAAAGTCTCGCTTACACATCTTCGGGCACGCTTTTATTTTGTAAACTCTATTTGCGTAATGCGATTTCCTGACAATCAACGATGAACTAACCTAAATAGATAATTTTGCCGAAGGCAGATTGTGTGGTCTGATTTTGGATACCTGTCCCGCAAAATTGGTATCTATTTTGCGGGGTCAGAAAATCAGACCAAGAAAAAATATTCTCTGCGACCTCTGCGTCTCTGCGGTGAACTTAATCAAATCAATCCCCCGGCCTGAGCTGGCCGCGATACAGCGAAAAGAAAATCCCGCCAACACAAAGTCCTGAAAAAATAATAAATGCCACCCGCACACTTTTTATCAGCATCGGATAGTAGAGTGGTGTAATCTGGGCCCGGCCGATAAACAGGGAAAATATCAGCGTTACAATTCCCATGCTCAGCACCTGCCCTAAAAGCCGCATGGTTCCCACCGATGCCGAAGCAATCCCGTAAAAGCGTTTGTCTACCGAGCTCATGATCGCATTCATGTTGGGAGATGAAAAAAGGGCAAAACCAAAACCCAGGATCATCAGGCTGGCGATGATATACATCAAAGCGGTATGATTATTCAGTACGATTAAAAACACCAGCCCGAATGCCGTCAGACCCATGCCCAGCGAGGAAATCACACGCGGTTCAACCCTGTCGGAAAGCCGGCCCGCAAACGGAGAGAAAATGGCCATCATAATCGGAGTTGAAACCAGCACCACCCCGGCACCCTGGGGCGACAGCCCCTTGATGTATTGCAAGTATAAACTGAGTAAAAACCCAACGGCGAAAGTTGCACTGTAATTAATCAAAGCCGCCAAACAGGAAAAAGCATAAGTACGGTTGGTGACAAAAAGATTGACCTCAAATACCGGGTTTGCTACCACCAGTTCCCATTTAACAAAGGCTACGAGCCCCACAACACCGGTTAGAATTAAAATGATACTCATGGCCCCCGGCAAAATTGAAATGCCGTACATAAACGCAAAAATGGCGGTGCCGTATATGATGGCGCCGGTTAAATCGAATTTTTGGCCGGCTGCGCCTTTCCATTCGCCTTTTAATTTAAAAATGATAAGCAGGATAATGAGCACGCCGAATGGGATGTTGATCAAAAAAAGGCTTCGCCAGCTGAGGTGATGGGTCAAAAACCCGCCGAAAAACGGACCGCAGGATAACCCGATGTATACTGCGGCCACCGCAATTCCCAGTACCTTCCCCCGTTCCTCAATCGGATAAACCGAACTTAAGATCGCAATTCCGGTTGCAAAAACCATGGCACTGCCGGCTCCCTGAAAAATTCGAAATATGATCAGCATGGGTGCCGATGTCGCAACGGCAGATAGAAGCGACGCCAACGTAAAAAGTCCCATCCCGGTCATATAGATTTTCTTGCGGCCGTATATATCCGCCAGCTTACCAAAAGGCACCAGGGAAACGGCCGCCGCCAGCAGATAAGATGTCGCCACCCAGCTTAAGACCACGGCGTCGGTTTTAAATTCTTTTCCGATCACCGGCAGGGCGATATTGATCGAAGAGATCATAAAGGGGAGTAATAAACGAACTCAGCGATGCAATCGTCAGGGCAGTTAATTTGGCGGCTCTATCATTCATTAAGCAGCGATAAATTCTTCAGGGGTTAGTACTTGTCCGCTGTACTTATTCTTGAAATGCGCAATATCCCAGGTTACCATTGTTTCTACAAAGGGTAGGTACTTTTCGGCAAACGCCAGGATCAGGGCATCACCAAAAGATGTTTTTTCACACAGAATACCAAAAATCCTTGCAATCTCGACTGCCGGTAAATTACCTTTCATATCGGGAGCAGGAAGAACTGTAATCTTGTACCGTTCCTGAAAATAGAGCCAAAGATCCTTTTAACTGCATTGGATTCAGGTTAAAGGAGAGAATACCGCAAAGCCCCATTAAATTTGCAAGGGTTGTAAATCCTGACCTGCTTTGCGCAATTTCGACTAAAAAAGCCTGATTTTTTTTAAAATTCACATCTCTTTTATATCGCAGATCAATTACAAAGATATTGGTGTCAATCAAAATCAATTCCTGTTTCGGATCCACCGGGTGGCCTCCTGCCAATTTTTAAACTTTGGTTTTGCTCCATCAAGCGTCGATTCAATTGACTCCCACGCTTTTTGGAATTCCTTTAATTCCAACAAATCACTTTTATCCTTGTCTGAAGTCGGTTCAATGATCGCCAATGGTTTTCCCCGGTAAGTCAGTGTCAGTCGCTCTCCTGATTTTATGCGCTTAATAATTTCGCCGGTTTTTTGCTTTAATTGTTTGGCTGTTATGGTACCCACGGCAAATTCCTCCAAGTAAACACTTTGTTTTAAAGTATCTACTTTATCGAACTCTGTCAACCAGCATTATTTAGAATACATTATTTTTAAACAAACCCATGACAGAATTTTCTTGACCGATATGCCACTTTGCAGTACTTACTTGGCGGTCTGATGGAACACCTGAAACAATTCTTGCCGGGTATCCGAACCGGCTCTGCGCTTCCCTACTCAGAATTTTTTTCAGCGAAAATTCTTCTTATAGTCGATCATTCACACAATTCCATAGACCAGTCAACAATGCGTACTTCTCGTTTTTTTCCGTGTTCTTGAAGAAAAATTAACTCTTGAAAGGGGACAAAAAAAATGGGCGTGCAGTTTAAATCTCATTCGACAGAAAACGACATCATAGCCGGCAAGCCGCGAAGGATTTCCGATCGATTATCGGAAGCCGCCAAAAGTACATTCGTCGGCAGGCAAAAAGAACTTTCTTTACTGACACATGCCATTGAATCAACTGACCCGCCATTTATAGTCGCTTTCATTCACGGTCCCGGCGGAATCGGCAAGTCACGCCTTATACAGGCAGCATTAGGGGAGATTGGCGGGAAAGTTGATCATTATATTTTGGATTGCCGGGAAATTGAGCCCACCCCCCAGGGATTCCAGGAGGCTATCGCCAGGGCATTACAGATGCAGGAACCCGAACCGGATCTTAATTCTGTGGTGAATTGCCTGGTTGAATCGGGTCGGCGCACCGTACTCGCACTGGATACCTACGAGATATTTGGCCTGATGGACACCTGGCTGCGCCAGGTTTTTATACCGGCCCTATCAGAAAACGTTTTCACCATCATCGCAGGACGCCAGGAACCGAGCGCCGGCTGGACGATTTCTCCGGGTTGGCAAAGCCTTTTTTATGCAATTGAACTGCGCGAATTTTTATCGTATGAGGCTCAAATTATGTTGCACTCGCGCGGGCTTTCGCAGGCCCAGGCGGAACAGGTAATGCGTTTTGCTCAAGGCTATCCCCTGGCACTGGAAATGGCTGCAGCTGCCATCCAGACCCAACCGGCCTTAGAAATTTCCGGTGGCCCCCCACCAAAGGTGTTAAAACAGCTCACCCAGGCTTTTCTGTCAGGGCTTCCATCTAAAACCGAAAAAACGGTAAGAGCCACCTCAACGGTCCGCCGAGTTACCGAGCCTTTGCTCAGAACATTGCTCGACAGTTCCAGTGCACGTGGGGCATTCGACAACCTGCAGGAACTGCCTTTTATTGATGTAACAGCAGAAGGCCTCATTTTGCAAGATGTTGTGCGTGACACGATATCCAGAGATTTGGCCCGGCGGGATCCTGACCGCTACCGAACCTATCGAAAACGCGCTTATCTGTATTTCACCAAAAAATCCCACCATGCGGTTGCCCGCAGTCTATGGCAATATACAGCGGATTTGCTGTATATGATAGAAAATCCAGTCGTCAGGGAAGCTTTCTTCCCACAGGGTGCAACCGATCTAAGAGTTGAACCGGCCACTTCCGATGATGGCATGGATATTCGTATTATTACAGAATCTTCAGAGCCGCAGGAATCAGCCCGATTAATCAAGCGCTGGTGGGCAAGACACCCTGAAACCTTTATGGTCGTTAAGACCCGCAAAGGCGAATTGGCAGCATTTTATATTCTCTTTGAACCTGAAAAGATCGATCCACGGTTTCTTGAAAAAGATCCTTTAACTTCTGTCTGGCTCCAGCATTTGCGTGAGAATCCGGTTGCAGATGGTGAACGCGTGTTGTTTTGTAGAAGATGGCTGGATCGCAGCACCGGAGAAATACCGTCAGCGGCCGTAAGTGCATGCTTCTTGGATATGAAAAGGGCCTATATGGAACTTCGACCCAGCTTGCGCAGAATCTATTTTCCCGTCATAGACCTTCCAACCTTCGAACAAATCCTTTTCCCTCTCGGATTCACTTCACTGCAAAAGACAGCGGTAACCATAGATGGTTCCATCTATCATTCGCTTATGAACGACTTCGGCCCATCCAGCGTTGACGGTTGGCTCGCCAAAATTGTTGGAGCTGAACTCGGTCTGGATTCTACTGAAAAAGATCTGGAAGTGCCTGACGAAGTCGTCAATAAACCCAGCCGGCAGCTGCTTACAATTTTATTTACAGATATTGTTGGTTCTTCCGGCCACGTATCGGAAATCGGAGATCGGCGCTGGAGGGATCTCCTTGAGCGCCATCACATTTTAGTACGAAAGGCGCTAGCGGGATTTGGCGGCCATGAGGTCGATACCGCCGGAGATGGATTTTTCGCCACTTTCGATAAACCGATCAGTGCGATCAATTGTGCCCATGCCATCCAGGAGGCAATTCAGAAAATCCGCATAGAAATCAGGGCCGGCTTACACCTGGGTGAATGCGAGGTAACCCGTGATGCTGTGCGCGGTATTGCCGTTCACATCGCGGCCCGTGTGGCCGCCAGAGCAGAAGCAGGAGAAGTTTGGGTTTCAAGCACGATTAAAGACGCAACGGCTGGTTCGGAAATCCGCTTCGAACACCGCGGGGCGCACGCTCTTAAAGGGATTCCGGGAGAGTGGAATTTGTTTGCCGTTAAAAGTTAGCAGCACTTTGCACTCATATAAGAAAGACAAGTTCTGAAAAAATATGGCGATGCATATTTAAAGTATAAAGAAAAAACACCCATGTTTTTACCGATTAAGTTTCCTTCAAGAAGTAAAAAAGCTCGCTAAAAAACACAAGTTTGACTCAACATAGTTCGCATTGCTTATATCGGAGTAGTGGACTTTACGGATCAAGATCCTTTTCTCCTTTGAGCTTTGCGCTCAGCCCGGAGGGCAGCTTATGAGATGCCTAAAATGCCAATTTGACAATCCACCTGATGCAAAGTTTTGCAACGAGTGCGGAAATAAATTGGAACTTGCTTGTCCACAATGCACAAAGGTAAACCCGGCGGGCAGCAAGTTTTGCAATGAGTGCGGTCAAAGTCTTGCTCAATTAGTCTCTTCCAACGGCTTTCAAGGAAGTTCAGAATCTTCTCAACCGCTATCCACGATGCCTGAACCCTTGTCGCTATCTGAAGGTGAGCGCCGTCAGGCAACTGTCGTCTTCTCGGACCTTTCCGGCTATACATCAATGAATGAAAAACTCGACCCCGAAGAAGTGGAGGAGATCATGAGCCGGATCAAAAAGGAGGCGGTGCATATCTTTGAACGCCACGAGGGTATCGTCAACCAATTTGCGGGAGACGAAGTGCTGGCCCTTTTCGGCATACCAACCGCTAATGAAGATGATCCGGTTCGCGCAGTAAGGGCAGCCAAGGAGCTTCACGGGGTAGTGCGACAAATCAGCCTTGAGGTGGAAGATCCAATCGGTACGCAACTTCGGATGCACAGTGGGATCAGCAGCGGCCTGGTAGTAACTCATTTGAGAGATGTCCGCGATGGCAGCTACGGCATCACCGGCGACACGGTTAACATTGGAGCTCGTCTAGCCACACGTGCAGAGGCGGACGAAATTTTGATTAGCCCGGAAACTTTCAAACTAATCGTCCCGTATTTTGAAACCGAAGCTCTTGAGGAGATAATCGTAAAGGGTAAAACCCGACCGCTCATCCCCTATCGTGTGATAAAGGAGTCAACCGTCCAGACCCGCTTCGAAGCCGCCGAACAGCGGGGTTTTACATCATTCACAGGCAGGGAGCAAGAGCTGACCGCACTCTATTCCTGCCTGGATAAAGCCATGTCCGGCAACGGACAGTTTGTAACCGTCGTTGGCGAAGCCGGTATGGGCAAAAGCCGCCTGGTTTATGAATTCCGGCACAGTCTCAACCGCAATACCATCACCGTCTTACAGGGTCGCTGCCAATCGCATGGAACCCGAATACCATATTTTCCCTTTATCAATGCCTTAAGGCGCGGACTAAACTTAAGTGATGAAGACACACCAATCGAATTACATGAAAAGGTGGTTTCCAACGCGGTGGCTATCGATCAAACGCTGGAGCAATACCTTCCAATCTACCTGTATTTGTTATCTATCTCAAGCGAAGCGTATCCCTTACCAGCCCACTTAAAGGGCCAGGAATTGATAACTGAAATTCAGAAAGCGCTGGCCGTAATAATTACCCTTAACACCAAAACGCAGCCGATGGTGTTGCTTCTGGAGGACTGGCATTGGGCAGATGAAGCATCAGATTCGGCGCTCAAACATCTGGTCAGTGTTATCACCTCGTATCCTTTGATGCTATTGGTAATCTATCGACCGGAGTATTCTTCCCATTGGGCGAACTGGAGTCATCATACCCCGGTTATCTTAAGGGCATTAGACAACCAAACTTGCAAAGACTTCATCAAATCTGTCTGGAGCGCAGAACGCCTACCGGAAGGAATCGGACCTTTGATCCACGAGCGTACCGGTGGAAATCCCTTTTTTATAGAAGAAATTTCCAGTGCACTTATCGAAGAAGGCACCATTCAAGTTAAAGACAGACAAGCCATGTTGACCCGGCCCCTGGATAAACTGACTTTGCCCGACACCGTGCAGGCCGTGATACGTTCACGATTGGATCGGCTGGATCAATATTCACGCGAGTCTATGCGCCTGGCATCGGTCATCGGCCGTGAATTCACCCGGCGCATTCTTGAACAGATTTCCACTTTCAAAGAACAGCTCTCCCAATCTCTGGAAACCCTGAAGGTTTTAGAGTTGATCCAGCAAATCCGGGTGGTTCCGGAAATGGAATACATGTTTAAGCATGTCATCACCCAGGAAGTAACCTATGAAACCCTGCTCCATCAACAACGCAAAGAACTGCACGGCCTGGTCGGTCAGGCTATCGAAGAACTCTATCAGGACCGGACAGAAGAACAGGTGGACATTTTACATCACCATTTCAGACGAGCTGAGAACTGGTCCAAAGCAGTTAAATATGGGCGCCTGGCAGCTAATAGAGCTTACAGGTTGAGTCAATTTCAAGAAGCGGTCGCCGTATTTGAACAGACTAAATCTTGCCTGCAACACCTCCCGGATGATCGTTCGCGCCAGGAAACATTGGTTGATATACTGTTGGAAATGATATGGCCGCTGCACTTTACCGGTGATCAGGATCAAACGATTGAAATCTGTAAGGAAGCCGAACCTATCGCACGATCTCTTAAAGATCACGTTCGTTTGGGCAAAGTGCATTATGAGTTTGGGCTATCCCATTTCATGAAAAACCAGTATCGGCTGGCCGAAACATATTTATTAAAAATTCTGGAACTTCCTGAAAACGCGGAAACTAAGGCGCTCATTAATTCCATAAAGTTTCCGTTGGCCACGACTTATTTCTCTCTGGTTCAGTGGCAGAAAGCGGCAGATCTTTATACAGAAGTTATCGATTCTCATGAGGCATCTGACAGGCAATCGGAATACCTGGAAGAAATGCCCTTTATGCCCTACACCCATAGTTGTCATCATTTAGGATACATTCGGGCGCTCCAGGGACGAATCCAGGAGACAAAAAAGCTTTTAGAAAAAGGATATACCCCTGCCCTCGAGCAGGTCTCCAATCTACAGTCACGCGCCTGGTGTGCGCTCTGGCATAGTGCCTTTGCAACTCTTATCGGTGAAGAGTATGGCTCATTGGCCCGGGCAGAAAAAGTGCTTGGAGTAGTAGAAGGTTCCGATTCCCCCATTTTACTCTTCCTTTGCTATGCGGCTAAAGGCGATGCATTGGCGGCTGATATGCAATTAGAGGATGCCCGCACGTTTTATGAAAAAGCCTTAAAAGCCGTAAAAAATACGCCCCACCGAAGATATCTGGAAGCAGTTTACTGCAACCTGGTCCAGGTCGCCCTCGAATTAAACGACCGGCCTGCCGCCGAACGTTACTATAAAGAAGGATTTCCACTGGTTGAATTAAATCCCGAGAGAGATGCACCCAGATTTGATTTCTTAAAAGCACGACTGCTGACAGGCGGCGACTCACCTGATTTTGAACAGGCTGAAATCTTATTCAAAAAAAGCATAAAGGCAGATGAAAAGTCCGGGGCTGTGTTACTTGCCGCACAGACACGGTTGTATTTAGCTCAAATGTTCGCTCAAAAAGGAGAAACTGAGCGCAGCGTTTCATTGCTAAATGAGGCTCGTGATCAGTTTAAAAAATGGGGGGTTCCTATCTGGCAGCAAAAATGCGCACAGACGATAAAGGCGCTTGAAAAGAACTGAGCTTTTTTGATCCCGATTTTAATAAGACAAAGAATAGGATTCAAAAAACCTATATGGAATGAAATTGAAAAATGTGACGAAGCATAAATTAGGTTTCGAAGTGAAAGGAGGTCATGTCATGCGAATAGCTGTAATGGGGACCGGGAGGGAACCGGGTGGCTACTTTGGAGGGCTCCTGGCCCGGGCCGGTGAAGAGGTAACCTTTATCGCACGAGGGGGCTCATCTGGAGGCGATTCGCAACGACGGTCTTGCAATAAAATCCGTTTTGGCCGGTGATTTTACTATCCCTGCTATCGCCACAGATAATACCAATGATATTGGTCCTGTAGATTTTGTTTTATTCTGCGTCAAAGCTTACGATAACGCTGTGGCCGCAGACCAGATCCGTCCTTTAATAGGGCCGGAAACAATGGTTCTTTCGGTACAAAACGGTATCGACAATGAGAAGCAAATTGGAAAAGTAGTTGGGCCTGAACACATTGTGGGCTGTGTCTCGTACGTGTCTTCGACAATCGAGTCTCCCGGGGTTATCGCCCAGATGGCGGGTCCCGGAAAAATTGTTTTTGGGGAGATGGAAGGCGGTACGAGTCATCGAACTGAGGCCCTGCAAAGCACGTTGCAAAATTCCGGCATCACAGCAGAGCTGCATTCGGATATTCAGATTGCCCTGTGGCAAAAATTTCTCGCCATCTGCGGCGTAAACGGCGTTACCGCCCTGACCCGACTCCCCATGGGAGAAATTCTGGCATGCGAGGAGACCCGCAACCTGCTGAAGGGCACCATGCAAGAAGTCGAAGCGGTTGCGCGAGCAAGCGGTGCCGCCTTACCTGAGAGAATGTGTCGATCAATCCATTGACTTTTTTAGCAGCCTGGGAACCATCGATCCGGGGTTCAATGTATTATGATCTGGCCGCCGGCCGGCGCCTGGAACTGGACGTCTTGAATGGAACGGTCGTTCGCCTTGGAGACGAGCATGGGATCCCGACTCCGATTAATTTTGCCATATATGCAGCTTTGAAGCCATACTTAGACGGGGCGCCTTCTTCATCATAAGGGAATTCATGCCTTTCTGGAAAAACGCAAACCGAACTGGGATTAGTTACGGATAGTTCGCCTTGCTTATTACATGCGGATATTTACCTTATCTACGTGGTCTCCCGCCCGCCATGGCTGGCACGGCGGGTCGTCAGGAGGAAAGGAACTGTCTGTGAATGTCTGTGTGGGTCTGTGGCCAATGACGTTATTGTTGAAGTCGACGGCAACTCCATCCATTCCAGTCGCGATCTGACCAAAACGATTGCCGGTTTAGAGGTGGGCAAAAAGACGACCGTAACGCTCCTGAGGGATGGGAAGGAGAAAACGGTAAATGTCAAAATCGCCAAACGCGGTGATTCCGGACCATTGGCCCAGCAGAAGTCGGAAGATAGCGAAGAGCTGGGTATACGGATTGCAGAGGCCACACCGGAAACGGCCAGGCGATTCGGTCATTCGGAAACCGAAAAAGGCGTACTGGTTGTCGGCGTTGAACCCGGCAGCAAAGCAGCCGAAGCCGGCGTTCGGCAGGGTGACCTGGTTAAAGAGGTGAATCGAAAACCGGTTACCAGCGTGCCGGAACTGCGCGCTGAAGTTGAAAAAGGCGACAAAGTCCAGTTTCTGATTAAAAGACCCAATGCCGGTTTTGTGGTGATTAAAATCAGC
>PVMK01122124.1_pt1 | contig 12661 bp, 15 predicted proteins | sample 1853481 | NCBI WGS metagenome assembly PVMK01 (sample SAMN08533507, study PRJNA380276) | Marine sediment metagenome, whole genome shotgun sequencing project.
CTCAATGAGTACTGGCATGTTCAGCGCTTGCGGTTTAGCACCCGGATTGAGGGCAATTCGCATTAGTGAGGGCTCGCTTGCGTAGGTGCTGAACCACAGGTGCTGCTCGTCGAGATCGAAAGTTGTGGCGAGCACTTGCTGACCACCGAAAATCCGCTCGAACTGGTCGCCCGAGTCGTGCGACAGGTACAGTCCGTCGGCCGTGCCAGCGGCGACGATGCTGGCGTTACCCGGATGCACGGCCAAAGCCTTGATCTCAGTACCCAGGCCTCTAGCTGCAGCTCGCGTCCACTTGAGGCCATCGTTACGCGTATGAAAGATTCCCGGCTGGTTCATACGCGAGTTCGCAGCGTGATTGACCACATAGACCGCGTTCGTGCCATAGCTTGTGGTTAGGGTGTGAAAGTCAGACTCGCCGTCTAGGCCAAGCTTCCGCCAAGTCTTGCCGTTATCGTCGCTCTTGATCAGTCCAAAAGGGTTGGTCTGTCCGGAGCCCGGCGCAGGGTGGCCACTACTGTACAGCGCATCCTGCGTGGCCGAAAAACCCATGAAGTCGTGCGCCGGCCCTGTCGCCTTGGACCAGCGGCCGTTCTCGAATATCGCTAGGCCATGGTGACTCGGAATCATGATGCGAGCACCGTCGGCGCTGTAGGACAAGCCATGCACATGGGTCAAGGCCAGCGGTTCGCTGGCGCGGGCCGTCGCCGCGACCCCCATGATGAGCGTGGCCAGCAGGGTGCCAACAAACCGTTTCCTGGATATCATTTCTATTCCTCTCTTTAGTGGATGGCTGCGGTATGGATTAGGAAATATAAAACACATTCTAACTGATAGAATCGACAAATTTGTGGGTAACATTTTGAGAATGTCTGCACCTGGCCGGTAGCGAGCTTTCGTGCTGAACGTCCGAAGGTCCAAATATCCGCTCCGAGTATATTGGTTTTGCCCCGAAATAATGGACCACTAGGAATGTCCGGTTGATTGTAATTCATAGTCAGCCGGGCTGATATATCCGACATAACCATGAAGCCGTTTACGATTGTAGAAGCATTCGATATATTCAAATATATCAGCCCGTGCTTCATCCCTCGTTCGGTATCGGACCCGGTTCACCCGTTCTCGTTTCAATATTCCAAAGAAACTCTCCACAGCCGCATTATCATAACAGTTGCCACGACCACTCATGGAACATTGTATGCCGTGTTTCTTAAGCACGTCTCGAAAGTCATCACTGGTGTACTGCGCCCCACGATCGGAGTGATGAATTAATGTGTCTTCGGGCAGGCGAACACCTAACGCCATATTCAGCGCATCGATCGCCAGATGGCGACTGATCCACCGGTCCATGGACCAGCCAATGATCCGGCGCGAATACAGATCCATCACCACCGCCAGGTACAACCAGCCCTGTCTCGTATCAATATAGGTGATATCCGAGACCCAGCGCTGGTTAGGTGCTTCGGCACTAAAGTCCTGTTTGAGCAGATTCGGTGCCTTGTCATGTCTGGGGTCCGAGTGGGTCGTCACCTTGTAACGGCGCCGTGGACAACCCTTAAGACCGGCCACACGCATCAACCGCGCAATCTTGTGCCGCCCGAAATGATGCCCCTGGGCCCGTAATGCCGCGCATATTTTCGGGGCACCATATACACCCCGGCTGTCACGATGAATCTGGCGTATGGAGTCAGTCAGGGTCCGGTCTGTTGAAACTCGAACACTCTCAGGCCAAGCTCAATGCCGTAGCGAGACAGCTCAATGAGCGACCTCGTAAAACCCTTGAATTCGAAACACCGGCTGAGAGATTTAATGCTTGTGTTGCAGCGATCGATTGAAATCGCAGCCCATCCCGGTCATTACATAGTGTTAACCGGCGTTTGAATGTGAACTATCAAAGCTGTAGTGAAGGGAGCGAGCACCCAAACGTCCGAGTTGAACACATTGTTTGTCTATTTACGGTTTTGTACCATAAAGAAATACAGGAAGTCCTTGTGGATCTGGTTCAGTTTCCATGAAATCTGCTAATTGACCGAATGCCGCCCCTGCTCCACTAGAAGATGCTATTGCGGCCTCCTCATCCTCATAAACGGCAATAGAGGCACAACTACCATTATCGTCAGCAGCACTAAACCAATACTTAATTCCAGGTAACTCCATTACTTGAGGTTTTAGTTTCTCCACCTCTGACCGGTATTCGTCAATTCTCCCTGCATTGATTTGGAAGGTCGAAAATCGAACGTACATCGTTCTCTCCTGTTGTTTTATTGGATTTCTGTATTGTGCTTGTTGAGCCTAACTATTAGTAGACGGTAAGTAGACGTGTTTAAACACGGCAAATTGCTGGCTATCTCAAATAAGCACAAATTTGATTAGAAATTCCATTTGAAGAATTTTGAAAATGGTCGGTTTGAGCATATAGCAGCCCCTTACATTTTCAATACGAAGGTCCGCTATTGAGAAAGCGATCGTATGCTCTCTAACTTATTAGTCCGCTAATTGCCCGAAGTGGAAGATCGTGTGTATTCAAAAAGCATTTATGTTTCAAATGATCAAAAATAATCAGTAGTGCCTAGCTTCATCCGAAGGCAGACTTAGTTGGCTGGACCGTGACGTAAAAGCGGACTGTCTTCGGAGAAACCTTCATAACGTGGCAGGTTATCGGCGACATCAAACCAGGGGATGCGTTCAGGGTCAAAGGCATGACTGGTCGGAATCAGAACTTCTGGATTATCAAAGGTACTAATGTGAAACTCAATTATTGGTCCCAGGTCTCCACCATCACCCTCCCATGTGAGAGGAGTACCACACTTGCCACAAAATGCGCGGCTGACACCTGGTGAAGAGGTATAGACTTTGCGCACATCTCCACTGAATTTGACCTGATCCGCTTTAAATCCTGCGAGAGTCACCACCGGCGCTCCACTATGTTTACGGCAACTATGGCAATGACAGTGATTGACAGTGAAAGGATCGCCGGTGGTCTCATATCGTACCGCCGCACACATACAACCACCCACCATTTTTGTATCGTTACTCATTAGGCCTTCCTCCATAAAATGTATAGTAAAAACTGGTCAAGTATACCTCTTTATTTTTCGCAATAATCGGGGTCAGAACGCCAATCCTGAGTGTAAGGGAACTGAAACTGAGCATTAATAATTAGACACCGATATCACTACTCAATCAAGAGGTAATAAATTCAAAGATGCGTCTTAGAATTTTCACCTCAAAAACAGGGTCATGTCTGCAATGAGTATATAGCAGAAGTTTTTCTGATGCCATAATTTGGCCGCTTAAGAGAAAGCTGCCTTGAATTACGGGACATTTACAACGTATTCATTTTATAAAGAATCCCTGAGCAATGACTGTATCGTCCACGCGAGCCAGATACTTTAACATCACCACTATCCAATATTTTTACAGTTACTTTTATATACTTGTAAAATGGTTGGCCATTGTGAACTCCATTGTATGACCCTTTAAATTTGGCTTTCCCCTTTTTTAGTGTTGATTCGTAAGTGTCGCCAGTTCTTCCAAAATGTGACAACGATGCTTTGTCGCCATCAATTGTAAACATTGGATTCCGCCTCTTAATTTCACTTTGCCCGGAACACGGAATAGTGCTCATCCAGGTTCCTGAAACCGGATCATCTGCAGCCAAGACGAGTTGAATCGGGCTAAATCCTAAAAATAAACAGTATAAAAACGTCGAAATCATCCTGAAGGTATGCAAAGCTCGTTTTTGCAATAGCCAGATAATAACTATTTCATTGTTCTTCACTTTCATAGTAGCGCGTTAAATTAACATGATTTGACACGAAAAATTAGTCGAAACACAGGTCTCTGTGATTAATTTGGATACTGTATTATCAATATCGTCACAGTGCCCAAATTTGACTTAGGTATTGTGTAGTTTAATTTGATTGTCGGTTATGAGTATATTCTGTTGAAAAACTCGAAAAATCTAAGATGCAGTTTTTCTGGAATCAGGAAATCTACTCCTGAGTTGCATTGAATTATTGTCCAGGAGTTCAACCTCTCGCTTCGATACGTCCGGGTCGTCACGGCTGATGTCGGGGTGTCGGCCAGATTATGAGAAAGCGGACAAACCAGATGCACAGAAATACTTCCGCTTATTGCCCAATATAGTCATTCAGTCCTCTCTCTGTGATACTTAACACAGCTGGCAGGTATCTGTCAGTGAGAGTGGGACATCCTGATGATCTTATCACCTAAACTCTGGAACGGTAACCAATTTTGTATGGAACTGGGTTTGTATTCGGGTGACTTTTAGGAGATAGGTCACTAGTATTAATGCTACGCGAGGAGGGGTAATTATTTTAGGCTTTTGCTTAAACCTTGATCTACGTCAAAGCTGAGGCATAATTTTAGCGTAGGCTTTTGTTACATCAGTGATAATGAGAAGTTTTAGTATGCACGTGGGTATCTACAAATTCTTTTGCTCCTTTATGTTTGTTATGGTGCCAATGTTAATAGTCGTCGCACCGTCTACTGTCAAAGCGGCAGAGTGGAGTTACGAAGTTTCGCCATACATTTGGACCGCCGGAATCGATGGTGAGATTGGCGCTCCGGGAATGACTACATCTGTTGATGTTGGTTTTGAAGATTACATCGAATTTGTGGACGCGGGGCTTGCGTTTGTAATAGACGCGCGTAGTGATGGTAATTGGTCGTGGCAAACCGACGTGATGTGGATGAAACTCAGTGAAGGTATGGAACTACCACCAGCAACCCTTGATCTTGAGGTTGAGCAACTATTGCTGGAAGCGATAGTGGGCTATCGACCCGATGGTTGGGGAGAGGTCGAAATTGTTGGCGGTGTGCGCTACACGGATATGGACACTACTATCGATTTTGCTGGTATGCTAGATGTACAGGTCGGTGACAGTTTCATTGACCCATTAATCGGAATTCGATGGCGCCCAAATTATAAGAAGTGGGAATACTTGGTCGAGGGGAATATAGGAGGGGGTGTTGACGCAGATTTGCAGTGGATGGCTATGGCTGGAGCAAAGTATAATTTTGATAACGCCTGGAATTTCAAGCTTGCGTATCGAGTGCTGGATATTGACTATGAAAGCGATACTTTCGTCATGGATATGCGGTTCGAGGGATTGTTAATTGGCGTTGGCTACGAGTTTGGGGGGGGTTAATCAGAATCAGTTCCATGCGAAAACCAATTATCAACTTATCCATTTCAATTTACTTGTTTTGTTTGGCGCTCGGTTTGACTCATGCAAATGAAATGCGTCCAAATATCCTGCTAATTGTCGCCGATGACTTGGGTTATTCCGATATTGGATCATTTAGTGGCGAGATTGCGACTCCCACATTAGATAAGTTGGCAGAAGAAGGGCTACAGCTGACCAACTTTCACGTGCTGCCTAGTTGTTCGCCCACTCGATCAGTGCTGATGTCTGGCATGGATAATCACCAGGCAGGAATGGGCACCATGGGTGAACTTAAAACACCTGAGATGGAGGGCCACCCTGGATATGTTGGGTATCTAAATTTTGAGGTCGCCGCTCTACCTGAGGTCCTGCAAGCCAATGGCTATCACACCTACATGGCGGGAAAGTGGCATCTTGGTCATGAGAAGAAGACCCGCCCTCACGCCAGAGGCTTCGAGGAGACATTTGCTCTGTTGCCTGGCGGCGGTAGTCATTGGAGTGACATGAAACCACTGTCCCCACCGCAGACCATGACCTACAGCCGTAATGGCAAAGAAGTGGAGTCGTTGCCCCGTGATTTCTATTCCACGACGTATTACACAGACATTCTTTTGAAATTCATCGACCAGAACAAAAACGATGACAAGCCATTTTTCGCCTACCTGTCGTACACTGCACCGCACGATCCTTTGCATGCGCCTAAAGAATACATCACCAAATACAAGGGCAAATACGATGAAGGGTGGGACGTGTTGCGTGAAAGAAGATTACAAGGCCTGAAGGATCTTGGGATCATGCCTGGCGACACAAAGTCGTTTCCACGTTTACCCTCGGTAAAAGCCTGGAATGAGATGTCCGCAGAAGAGAAAGCAGAATCCGCACGCGACATGGAAGTCTACGCCGCAATGGTTGATTACATGGACGAACAGATCAAGCGGGTGTTCGATTATCTGAAAGAGATTGGCGAATATGACAATACTATGATCCTCTTTTTTTCAGACAACGGTGCCAATGGTCATCCCAAAACCGCTTATCCCGGTCAAACAGAAGAATACCTAAATTCCTTTGATAACAGTCTGGATAATCGGGGTTTAGCAAATTCCTTCATCGAACCAGGGACCGGGCTGGTCCCAGGCCAGTATGGCACCGAGTCGTATGTTTAAAGCATTCGCCTCTGAGGGGGGTATTAAATCTCCAATGCTGATCAAGCTCCCGGGCAAGATGGCACATGCAGGCACCATGAATCACTCGTTTTTTCATGTGCGCGATATTATGCCCACTATTCTGGATATTACCGGGGTCACACACCCTGACCAGTTCAGTGGACGTAAGGTAAGATCCATGCAAGGTAAGTCCGTCCTGGATCTGCTCGAAGGCAAAGTTGCAACACCCTATGCAGAAGCCAGTCAGGTGGGTTACGAGCTGTTCGGTATGAAGGCTTACTTTGTTGGAGACTGGAAAATCCTATGGATGCCAAAGCCGTTCGGGCCAAGTAAATGGGAGTTATTCAATCTGAAAAAAGACCCGGCTGAGATGAACGATTTAAGCAAGCAACAGCCCAGACAAGCTCCAAGAAATGATCACGCGGTGGGAACAATACAAGATCGATAATAAGGTGCTCGATATATCATTCGATCTGTCCGAGGCCGATTGAGTTGAGACCATGTGATTGACCGGAAAGGGTTGTGAGCATGCTACAAATGCTCTAATGTCCGCTTCGAGTATATTCTGTTGAAAAACTCGGAATAGTTGGGATTCAATATTTTAGGAAAATGAATACATGATCTGGAATGCATGGGTAAGTTCTTACCAGAGCAATTCAGTGGCCGTATACAAAGAGATCGTTGGAAACAAGTCTCCCCCCGTAATTAAAGCTTTTGAATTCGTTAAATAGAAATTGATTTTTCCAACTCAAAATAATTGGAGTTTTTCAACAGTATAAATATACAGCGGAACTTCATAAAATAGAATTCAACGACCGCTTTCGAGGTAATTAGTTTTCGGTGTGGGTAGTGAAAGACTCCAGCAAGTTCCTGGCTAATTAATTGGGGTCTTGGTGAATTTGTTTCACATAGAGACAATCCGGGCTGATCAGGAATTTGGCCTGAATACTACATTCCCAGTCTGATCGTGATCAACTTTATCAGCACGGGACTGTTCCTCCAGGCCAACGAAAGAGAATTGTCTGTGTACTGTTGGTAGAATGCAGGAATTTCGCATGTTGGAAAACGATTTTATTCCCAAACAGGTTTGATGACAGAGCAGGCCACCTCCATTGAATTCGGTGTAATGCTGGTCGGTTTGGCGGGCGGGCTGGCACTGTTTCTTTACGGCATGCGTAAGTTGACCGAGGCGCTGAAACTGGTAGCCGGAGAGCACGCCAAGAACATCCTCGCGCGATTGACCACCAATCGCTTCAGCGCCGCCCTGGCTGGCGCTGGCGTAACCGCAGTGATCCAGTCTTCATCCATTACCACGGTGCTGGTAGTAGGATTTGTTACCGCTGGCGTAATGACCTTCACCCAGTCCATCGGTATTATCCTGGGTGCCAATGTAGGTACCACGATAACTGCCCAGATCATCGCTTTCAAGATCACCAAAACCGCACTGGTGCTCATTGCCGTAGGATTCTTTACCGAAGTGATAGTGAGCAACAGCCGTGTAAGGCAGGTTGCTATCATGTCCATGGGATTGGGCATGCTGTTTTTCGGCATGGAACTGATGAGTCAGGCGACTGAACCGCTGCGCACCTATGCGCCGTTTATGGAACTAATGCAGAACCTGGATAACCCTGTTCTAGCAATCCTGGTGGGTGCGATTTTTACCGCCCTTGTGCAAAGTTCGTCAGCCACCACGGGGATCGTGATCATTATGGCGAGCCAGGGGTTCGTCACCCTGGAGACCGGTATTGCACTGATCATGGGGGCCAATGTGGGGACCTGTGTGACCGCCTATATTTCCGCCATTGGCAGGCCGCGCGAGGCCATGCAGGTCGCCATGGCCCATATCCTGTTTAATGTTATCGGGGTGCTGCTATTCGTGCTGTTTATTCCTGTTCTTGCGGATTTCGTGCGCGAGATTTCTCCACAGTCGGGTTATCTTCGGGAAGCTGCACGGCTGGCGGCAGATACCCCGCGTCAAATTGCTAACGCACATACCATATTCAATGTTCTCAACCTAGTTATCTTTCTCGGCTTCACCCAGACCCTGTCCAGGTTGGTTCTGCGCATCATTCCCGACGTTCCACTGGTTGTGGTTGCGATAATTGAACCGAAATACATCGATCCCTATTACCTGGATCAACCAACCCTTGCCCTCGACCGCGTGCGCATGGAAATCGCTCGCATGGGCAGTCACGCCCTGTCCATGGTACGCGATAGCATGCCGGTACTTACGGTGGGCACCGGGGAACGCATCGACTCGCTTAATAAACGCGATGACGAAATAGATATCCTGCATAACGCTATTATCATTTACCTTCACCGACTGTCATCCGGCGACCTGTTGAATCCGTTACCCGCGCGCTTGTATCGCTACGTGACCACGGCGAACTCCATCGAAAATGTTGCGGATATCGTGGAAAAAGGGATCGTGCCGGACAGCCGCAAGCGCCTCGATCACCAACTGGTGTTCAGTGAAGGCACCGAAGAGATGATTAAGGCAATTTACAAGGAAACCTACCAGGCCGGGCAGCTAAGCATGGAAGCGGTAGACACAGAGGACATCGAAAAGGCCCAGCGCGTGATCGATTCAAAAAATCATTTTAATGGCCTGGTAGAGCGCGCCCGTGCCCATTTATACAGTCGCCTGACCCAGGAATCCCCCGAACATCTGGCGGTTTACAAGATCGAATCCAATACCATCGAAAACTACCGGCGAATGCATCACCAGTTCGTCAACATTTGTGAGCATATGGTTGAAGACCTGGATAAGGACAGGCAGCAATACGACCAAGAAATTGAAACAACTGAGTCAACGACAGACGAATCGCAGTAATTAAGCGGTTGTCTTTATCAAAACCCAACACCCAGACCCGTAATCATCCATTCTGTCTGCTGGCGGAACATACTTCAGCCCATAGCAACTGGGTGAATATCATAATTTATTGAAATCCATCACGAAATAATTCGTACGAAGCTCACAAGATCACCTCGTCCGTGCGTTGAAATTGAGGCTGAGGGAAAAAATATCAAATGACCGCTGTGAGTATATAGCAGCCTCCCAAATATTCACAGTGATTGGCCGCTTACGGGAATCTCAGAGTAACGAGCCACACCGGCATATCCACGGTATGGCTGTGGGTTAAAGTCTTGAACAATATGGTGCCAGAAACACAAAGAATCCGCAGACTGTAATCTGGTAACTAACATGTAGGTTACACTTGGCTTACACCAAACAAGAAGGATAGGGACACAAATCGTATATACTGTAATTGAGGGGAATTAGGTTCGTGCTTATTACATAGAATAACGATGGAAATTCTAAACCTTATACTCTATTCTTTAACGGCATTGATGTTGCTGTGGCTCGGATTCGAAGTTATATTTAAAAACAGCATGAAGGCTTTCAAGGCCTATCGGTTGTTGAATACGATAGGCCATACGCCGCTAGATAAGAATGCCGACCCACTCAGTAAAGAATCTGCCAAGAATCTTTTACGCCAGCTTGCAATAGAGTTTCCTCATTACAATTCTATGGATCTATGTTTTGCCATTATGATCTTCCAACAGGTGGGAGAAATGGGAGATTCAATTTGTAAAGAAATTAGACTTAGAGAGGGCTACGCTATGTCGTTATCTCTAGTGCGGATGCACTATCTACGTGATATCGGAGAGAATCTAAATTTTGGTTATAGCGAAGGCACTCTATCCAGCGATGCTTACGAGGAGTTATTGAGTCTAGTAGGAAAAGAGCTAGTTATTGTTACTAGAAATAGCTACTCCTAAAAATAAAGTCAAATATCGATTTTACATATATGTAGGATGGAAATATGAAAATCAACATGTACATTGCTATTGTGGGTATTGGTGTCGCAATCATCGGAATTTTCACTTTAGATTGGTTCAAAGTAGGGATTGGTGTGGCTATTTTTCTTGGAGCATTCCTTTTTGATTATCTTCGTAGGAAATAGTTGGGGCACTTCACCCGAAACTAACTCTAAGACTAGACTCGGTATATGGTGCAGTGTTGAGTTAGAGTTTAGAGCAGGTGATTATTTCTGGGGTGGGAACGGCTTCATAACCTCAGCTTTGCCAAGTACCTTTCCGCCCTCTTTATCATAGGCTACAGCAATCCACAAATATCTGTGAGAACCAACCGGAGGGCAGGGTCCCCTATACTTGAAAGCACCCCTGGGAATGTCTTTACCTGAGTATTTCACGGTGCCCTTTCCGTGAGGATATGAATGAGCATCCAAGTCAACCATCTTGAACCATATTCTTGTAGTTCCTTCAGGTGCGCTAATAATCTTGAACGCTGGTGACTCAGCCGTACACCTGTCTTTCGAGCCAACCCACTTGAGATCAAATTCTAATTCTGCCGACTGAACAGAAGCAGTAGAAAGACAAAAAACAAAACCACTGGCAATCGATAATAGATGTTTCATAACAGCCACCTGAAGTTGTTGTTTGACAGATAAAAACTATCAATCCAGCCAAACAAAATACGAGCACCATCAAGATGTGTTTCGGTTATAACCTTCCCTTCCTCTGTGTTGGCCTGTGGTGCTTCTTCTATTGGTACTGGTTTTTCACCCTTGCTCATTTTCTATCCTCCGTCGTTCACTTCGATCTTGTAAATGTGGTTTCTTCCTCTTATATTTTTAGTTGACTATGGCTGCTTTGAGTATATAGGAGACTCCCAAAAATTCACAGTCAACGACCGCTTAGGAGAAAACTGACGATCAGGGAGCAGGAATAAACTTCCGCTTATTGCCACTACGGACTTTGGAAACAGATGTATGCCGGATGTATTATTCCCGCGCAATTCCTTGAAAAACATAAAACATACAATTGAGTAAATAAAAGTGCCATATACTTCATGTTGAATTATATCGCCGCATTGAATTTGGAGGCAGGATATGAGCTCAAAATACAGCACGACAGAATCACTAAGCGAAGGAGAAATCCAGTTTTTGGCCTCACTTGCTTCGGCTGTTGCTGATAGCCGGGCTACCGACCAGGTATCAATTGAAGATGCTGGCGATCGGTTTGGACCTTTCCGCGCTGATCAATCAGATGTTGTCAACAAGTTGCGCGAAAAGGGTTTGATTACCGGTCATGACGATATGTTATCGCTGACTGAATCAGGTGATCCATTAGCTCGTGGTTACCATACTGAACGTCCAGATCAGTATTGGTACCTTTACCGGGAATTTTATACGTCGGCAAATGCCAGTATGGCGCACTCTATGTTATGTAAACGTGCGTATGGTAAGGATCTTTGTCAAGAAGGCCAGGTCGACATGGAGGCTCTTGACGACCTTCTTGAGCGTCTCAATCTTGGCTCAGGTGATACAGTATTGGATTTGGGATGTGGTGCAGGCGGCATTTCAGAATACATCTCGGATCGAACAGGCGCAAAAGTCACGGGCCTGGACATCAGCCCATCCGCAATTGAGGTCGCCATCTCAAGGACTACAGCCAAACGAGATCGATTGAGCTTCATGATTGGGGACTTGAATGCACTGGATTTGTCGTCGAATGGTTATGGTGCTGCAATTTCATTGGACGCTTTGTACTGGGTTTCAGATCTTGATACGACGCTGGGCGCAATACTTGACGCGGTGCGGCCAGGAGGCCAGCTTGCTATACATTGTTCGCATCACCGTGATGCCAGCGAACCGATCGAAGCACTGGAGCCGCAATTTTCGGAAATTGCCCTTGCGCTGAAAAAGCGAAAGCAATCTTATTCAGTCAATGATTTCACCGCGAACAATGCCTCTTTTTGGAAGCGTCATTACACAGCAGTAGTGGATCTTCGAGATGTCTTTGCTGCGGAGGGCAATGACTGGATCTCCGACAGACTTATTCGCGAAGCAGAGGAAGTATTTTTACCTGCATTCGATGATGGCCTGAGGGCACGTTACCTGTTTCATGTGCGAGTTTGAATTGTAGTACGGAAAAAGCGGTCGTTCAAGTGACGCCAGTAAACTTCCGCTAATTGCCCAATCCGGCCAATTTATGGGTTAAAGATGAGCAAATACTGTCTCTTATGCAATCAGACTATTTTGTCCACATTCCGATGACAGGATACACTCATTCGTTGTTTCCGGTGGCCTGCAATTTCGATATATGACCTGACTTATTGATCACCTGAAAGTACAAATTTGCTACCAACCGCAGAGGAAAATGGTGACTCAATACGCTGGGGAGCACAGTTTACCTGCGTGGGCGAACCCAGAACCAGTTGGCAACCACCAGCGCGCCGAAGGTGGTATAGAGTAATACAAACACCCAGTCGGGCGCGCGATA